>Ga0102943_1000923_pt1 | contig 18862 bp, 12 predicted proteins | sample SalPonC_black_MG_FD_78174 | JGI IMG/M metagenome (GOLD analysis project Ga0102943, IMG submission 78174) | Salt pond soil microbial communities from South San Francisco under conditions of wetland restoration - Salt Pond MetaG... | ecosystem: Environmental > Aquatic > Marine > Intertidal zone >...
CGCATCGTCTGCATCACCGTGCCACCGGCGGGCGCGAGTCGAACGCTCCGTGTCGTCGACCTCGAGCAGGATCGGGTCGAGGCGACGCTCGAGCCGAACGTGGGCACGATCCGCGAGGCGCGCTTCGACGACCGACACCTGCTCGTCCTGTCGTCCGACCACGTCGTCCGGATCGATCTCGACGACCCGACACTCCCGCCCGACACGCTACTGACCGAGAGCGACACCTTCGTGCACGGCTTCACCGACGACGGCCGCCACGTGGCCCTCGTGGACGAGGAGTGGACACTGTGGGACGTGGAACTCCGGACCGGTACCCGACGTCGCGTGACGAACCTCACCCGCCCCCGCCCGTCCGACGTGGTCCGGAGCGACGAGCTCGGGCTGGTGGCCGCCGCGGGATGGGACGGTGTCCTGAAGATTGCCGAGATCGATGGCGACGGCGAGTGGACGGTCGGGATGCCGGGCGAGGGCCGGTCGTTCGTCATGGGCCTGCACTTCGATCCCCGCGGCCGTTGGTTGCTGGCCGACACCTCCGCGGGCTGGGTCGCCTGGCGGCTCCCGCTCGACCCCCTGTTCCGCGATCTCCCGCGCGACGAATTCCTCACGCGCACACGCGACCTCACGAACCTGCGGGTCACACCGGATCCGGACGAAGCCGCGGCCTATCGGATCGTGCTGGACGGTGAGGGCTGACCGCCGTCGAAGGCGCTGCCCCTGTCGAGGGCGAGATCTCCGCGAGCGAGGATCTGGTCCGCGAGAACCGTCCGGCCCGGTGACACCTTGGGATGTCTGGGGATCCCCGGGATCGTCTGGGGATGTTCCGCGCCGGAAGCCTTCGCGCTTCCGCAGTGGAAGTCCCGCCGCTTCCGCCGCGGAAGTCGGACGCTTGCGCGGGTGAGCCGACGCTCCGCGCTGAAGGTGGGATCCGACGACCGAGGCGCGTCGGCTGGCGAACCCAGCTCACGGATGGGCCCCGAGTCGAACTCCTCGAGCCCGACTCCCCTCCTGCGTGAGGGTCATCACCATGTCCGCGTAGCCCTGCCCGGCCTCGGCGTAGAGATTGAAGGCCACGTCCACACCATGGGCCTCGAGCGCCGGGATCTGGTCGTCGTACTTGGCCGTGGCGGCGACACGGAACCGGGAGCGGATGGGCAGCTTCTCCATCTCCGCCGCAGCCGCGAGGTTGGCCTGGTGATTGGGGAGGGCCAACAGGACCAACTCGATCCGTCCTCCGGTGTCGTCGAAGCGGTCCCAGAAGTCGAGGTCGGTCGGGTCGCCGGGGATGACGTTGCGGCCGGCGTCGACGTGGCGCTCGACCACACCTCGGTCGGTGTCGACGCCGAGCACGCGCTTGCCGAACTGCTCCTGTAGCGCGCCGTAGGCCCCCGTGCCGACACGTCCCATGCCGAAGATCACCACTTCCGCCGCCCCCGGTGACACGGGGATCTCTTCGGACTTCCGCTGCTCGGTCTCGAAGCGCACCAGCGTCTCGCGAAGGCAGTCGTAGATCCGATTCGACATGGCGTTCAACGGCGCCGCCAGCACGAAGGTCAACGCGACGGCCACCGCGAGGATCAGCAACCACTGATCGCTCAACCACCCCGCACTCACGCCGAGTGTGCCCACGATCAGGCCGAACTCGCTGTAGTTGGCCAGGCCGAGCGTGGCCACCAGCGACGTCCGCGCGCGCAGCCGGAAGCGTGTCAGAACGCCGAAGTACAGAGCCATCTTGAGAGGAATCAAGGCCGTGAGGAAGAGCGCGATCCCGAGGTCGCTCGCCGAAGGGACCCCACGCAAGCCGATCGTGAGGAAGAACCCGACGAGGAAGAGATCCTTGAATCCGAGGAGCGACCGCGCCATCTCCTTGGCCTTCGGATGATCGGCGATCAGCATGCCCATGACCAGGGCCCCGAGATCGCCCTTGAGTTGAACGATCTCGAAGAGGTTCCAGCCGACGAAGTTCATCATCACGCCGAGAAGGAGGAGCAATTCGCCGTGACCCGTTCGGTCGAGCAACCAACCCAGAGCCCGCCGTCCCGGTAGCAGGAGCAGCAGGCCGATCGCCCACGGCGTCGGCGCCTTGCCCTGCGAAATGGCAAGGAACACCACGGCCACGATGTCCTGCATGATCAGCAGACCGATCGCAGTGCGCGCGAACAACGTGCTGGACTGCCCTTGTTCCTCGAAGACCTTCACCGCGAAGACCGTACTCGAGAAACTCAGGGCGAAGGCGATCAAGGCGGCCGTGCGAAGGTCGAGCGAGGCGAACTGGCCGAATCCCAGGAACACGAAGACCCCGGTGAGCGACGCCACGACGAGAGCCATGTGGACGATCGACCCGGCCCAGATCTCGGGCCGCAGCAGACTCCGGACGCGGAGCTTGAGACCGATGGTGAACAACAACAACGTGACGCCGAGATCGGCGACGAGCTGTAGATCCGGCGAGGATTCGTAGCCGGTGGCGCCCAGGCCGAAACCAGCGATCAGGAATCCCACCAGCGGTGGCAAGCCGACCAGGCGCGCACAGAGCCCCAGGAGAAAGGCCACGCCGATCAGAACGGGAATGGTCTCCACGGATCACCGTCGCCGGCCTGGGAACGAAGGGTGAGGCGTCTCGATGCGATGGACTCCACCGCGGACGACGAAGAACATCCGCCTCGGCGAGGGAGGCCTCCGTAGATGCGGAACTCTAGCCCCAATTCCTCGAAACGCGACATGAAGAAAGGCGGCATCTCTGACGAGAGCCGCCTTTCTCCTCGAGATCTGGCCACGATCGCGGCAGAAAGGAGTTGCCTACTTCTCAAGACCCCGCGTGTCGAAAGGCCACCCTCAGTGAGACGAAGGAAAGTGGATCTGGCCCGCCGTGTCAACGCCCCTCTGGCCCTGGATTTCACCGCTGATCAGCTGACCTCCTACGCCGGCCTCGAGGTCGACGGCGCCTTCGGCAGCGAACGTCCAGTGCCCGCGCCATGCCCAGACCACGGCGCTCTACCGGCTGTTCGAAGGGAACTTCGAGCCCTACGTGCGGGTCCACGTCGAGCGCTTCGAGCACCGGCGCGGTAGTCTGCGGCGTACGGTCCTTCGTGTCGTGGACCAGCACCTCGCGTGCGGCCGCCCCGAGGGTGGAGTCGCGCGCATGCGCTGTCCGAGCTGTCGTGGGGAGCGTCTGCTCGCGTTCAGCTGTCACACCCGCAAACTCGGTGGCAACGACCCGCACGATGGAACGGCGCAGCGGTCCACCACGCAGGTGGGGACGATCGTGTCGGGCCGTCGGGCGCGACTCAGATCGTCAGGAACGCCACCACCGCCGCGACGGCGACCCCGCCGAGCAGCACGATCGAATAGCTCATCGTGATCATCATCGCCTTGATCACCGTCTTCACCCAGCCCTGCCCGTACACCTGCCGCAGTCCCACCAGCCCGTGGACGATCAGCGCCGCGAGGACGAAGACGTTGTCGACCTCGGTGGGCACCACCGTCGCCACGAAGAGTAACAGGAACGCGACGGAGTGGCCGTGCAGAGCGGCCACGAAGTGTTCGGCGTAGAGGCGGCGTTGTCGACGGTAGAGCAACGCGAGGATCGCCGCGAACACCGGCACCAGGGCGAAGACCACCTTCGGTAAGTGGCGCATCATGGCCTCGTTGAGCGCCAGCGAGACCTCGTCGGACTCCATCGCTTCGGCCTTCTCGATCTGCGAGCGCACGCGGGACCCCACCAGGGGGACCGAACCGAAGTCGTCGCCGTCGATCTCCACGGTGTCGCGGGGGGCCAACGCATCGATCCAGGCCGAGTCGACGCGCGCGTCGGCGAGCGATTCGCGCAGCCGCGTGCGTACGGCCGGATCGAAGTCGGCGTCGCGGAGCGCGTCAGCGACGTCCTCGACCGAGGAGCCACCGGCCTGATCGCCGACCCGGACCACGGCGCCACTGCCCTCGTCGCCGGTGGCCATGAAGGTCTGCCCCATCGCCGCCGCGGCGAGGAAGTACAGCAGCGAGTTCAACAAGTACAGGCGCAAGGGCCGCACGTACCGCGCCCGCCGCCCGGCGAGGTACTCGGAGGTGATCCGTCCCGGCTTCAACAGCAAGGTCGTGTAGGTCCGCACGACCTTCGAGTCGATCGAGAAGACGTCGTCGAGCACCTGCCCGAAGAGCTGACGCATCGTGGGCAGGCCTTCGTCCTTCTGTCCGCAGTGCGGGCAGAAGGGGCCGTCGGCGAGGGACTGGTTGCAGTTGCGACAGGACTTCACGGAACCCGGACGGGGGGGGGCGTTCGGCCCGCCGAGTCTGGCACACGCGCCCTCGAAGCGGAAGTCCGTATCAGACCGCCGGCGCCCGCCTTCTCGTGCCAGACCTGCAACTTCTACGCAAGAACCAGGGCATGGTCCTCTCGTCGGCCGCGAGTCCAACGACGAAGCGCGAATCTGTGCACGATAGCCATTGGAGCGCGTCCGCTGCGCGCCACCGAGCACCGGGCAGCACTTTCGACTTGTGCTATATCCGTCACGGATATCTCATCGCCCCCATGAGTACGAAGCCTCCCAAGCCGCTCACTCCCGCCGTCCTGCACATCCTGCTGGCGCTGTCCGCCCGCGAGCGGCACGGCTACGGCATCATGAAGCAGGTCGAGGCCGACTCGAACGGGCGTGTGAACATGGGCCCGGGCACCCTTTACGGCTCGTTGAACCGGATGATGGACGCCGGCCTCGTCCGCGAGACCGAGAGCCGCGTCGACCCGGAGATGGAGGACGAACGGCGCGTCTACTACGAGATCACTGGCCAGGGCCGCGAAGCGCTGGCCACCGAACTCGAACGCTATCGCGAGGTCGTCGCCGTCGCGCAGCTCCGCGACCTGCGACCCCGGAGTTCCCATGGCTGACGATCCCATGACGCGGCGCCTGGGCGCCCTCTACGCAATCGTGCTGCGCCTCTATCCGCCCGTCTTCCGTGAGCGCTTCGGTACGAGCATGCGGCAGACCTTCGCCGATCTCTGCCGTGAACGCCGCGCGCACGGCCAGGGCCTCGCCGGTCTCGTGCTGTGCAGCTTCACCGACACCCTCTTCGGAATCCTCCGGGAAAGGAGCAGGACGCTCGTGCCTGCCCCTCACGAGCTCGTGCGCGTCGCGCTGATCACCCACGTCCTCCTCGCCGTTCCTCTCTTCGCCATGCGCTCCACCGACGAAGTGGTCTGGACGCTCGGCGACTTCGTCTTCGCCGGCGTCGTGATCTTCGGCACGGGACTGGGCTTCGAATTCGCCGTGGCGCGGGCGCGGACCACGACCTACCGCCTCGCGACCGCCGCGGCGTCCTGACGGCCGCACCACCTCACCGATCGACCCGCCCGACCCGGCACGGCTCGCGATGGGCGTGAGTCGACTCGGCTACTGCCCACCCCGCGCCGCGCGCACCTTCTCGAAGATCGCGTGCGCCCGCGCCTGCATCGAATCGGCTTCCTCGACGCGCCGCATGGCTCTCAGCGTCTGCGCGATCTCCAGGCGGTCCCACGCGACGTCCTCGTGGTCGGGGCCCAGCAGCTTCTCGTCGATCCGCAGCGATTGCTGCGCCATCGCCAGCGATTCCTCGAGCCGACCGACCGCGCGGTAGGCGGTCGCCAGACTGAACGCGGGATAGGTCACCGCCATGCTCTCCGGGCCGAAGCGCTCGGTCCGGTCGCGGTGGCTGCGTTCGAGGAGTTCGATCGCCTGCTCGTAGTTCCCACCCTCGAGGTGGAAGTAGCCGAGATTGTAGACGGCCTGTTCGTACTGCGCACTGTCGGTCCCCAGTGCCTTCTCCCAGAGTTCGAGCGCGCGTCGCATCTCCACGCCGCCGCTCTCGCGATCGCCCGTCCGCACCGCGACGATCGCCATGTTCGCGCGCGCATTGATCGCACGGGGATGTTCCTCGCCGAGGATGCCCGTGAGTTCCTCGACCGCCCGGGTCGCCGCATCACGGGCCTCGTCGAAGCGCTCGAGCACCAGGTTCGGGCCGATGAAATTCTGGACACACTCGGCCGCACGGAGTGCATCGGGTGGATCGAGCGCAAGGAATTGTTCGCGGGCCTCGCTGAAGTGCTCGAGTGCTCCGTTCGGATTGCGGGCACGGTCCTCGAGATTGCCGACCGTCATGAGGTAGCGTCCACGGAGTCCACTGGGGTCGGGGAACCAGCGACGGATCGTCCCGTCGTAGCGTGCGATCAATTCCCGGGCGCCTTCGATGTCGCCGGCGGACACGGCGATCGCGATCCCCTGATCGCCGACCCGAGCGAACAACGAGTCATCGGTGGCCACGCCCGCATCGGTGAGAAGGGTCGCGGCCGCCGCCAGCTCGGCCCGCGCGTCGTCCGATCGACCCTCCCAGCTCAACGCCTCGGAGAGGTTCAGACGCGTCCGGAAGCGCTCGGCCAGCGGCGCGTCGCTGGCGTCGGCCCACTCGACGAGTTCACGCCGGAGTTCCACGGAACGTTCGTAGAGCCCCAGGCCGAAGTAGGCCTCTCCCAGGGCGTCCGTGAGGCGCGCGCGGGCGTGGGGCTCGGATGCGAGCGCCGTTCGCGTCTTCTCCGCGCCACGCTCGAGGATCTCCCCCGCGGTGATCGTCTCCCCCTCGCCACCGCGAGGATCGGCCACGGCGAAGAGATCGACGAGGAAGTCGGTCACGCGCGTCGCCGAGCGCGCTTCGCGTGCGGCCGTGGTCTCGGCCACGAGCGCACGGCGCAGGTTCTGCTGCGACTGCTGGTACAGCACGAGCATGACCGCGCCGAAGCCGACGACCATCGCGAGAGCGACGGTGGTCAATGCACTCGCGAGAGGGTTGCGCCGAACCAGCATGCGCACCACGTAGGCCGTGCTGGCCGGTCGTGCCTTGATAGGCTGACGCTCGAGATAGCGCGTCACGTCGTCGGCCAGCGCGTCGACCGTCGCGTACCGCCGGTCCGGATCCTTCGCGAGCGCGGTGGCCACGATCGTCTCGAGGTCGGCGTCGGGTGCACTCGGACCGCGCCACGCGTCGCGCAACATCCCCGGAGCCTCCTCGCAGATCGCGCGCACCGCTCGTGCGACCGACGCTCCCGTGTCGTACGGACGCGTGCCCGTGAGGACCTCGTACAGCACGATGCCCAGCGCGTAGACGTCGACCCGCACGTCCGGCGAATTCGCACGTCCCTGGATCTGCTCGGGACTCATGTAGGCGAGCGTGCCCCGGGTCTGACCGTCCTGGGTCATCGCCGTCGCGTCGGGATCGTCGTTCTCGGCGAGCCGCGCGAGACCGAAGTCGAGCACCTTGATCGCCGGAAGGCCGGTCGTCTCGTCGGGTGCGCCAACGATGACGTTCGCCGGCTTCAGATCGCGATGGATCACCCCGCGCCGGTGCGCGAAGCCGACCGCCTCGCAGATGCGGACGAACACGAGAAGGCGTTGCTCGATCGCCGCACGGTCCAGGCGCGCACCGTCGCCGATCTCCGCCCAGTGCGCGAGCGTCCGACCGCGGGCGAGTTCCATGGCGAAGTAGGGCTCGCCGTCGGCGGTGCGCCCGGCCTCGTAGATCTTCGCGATGCCCGGATGGTCGAGCCGGCCGAGCAACTCGGTCTCGCGGCGGAACAACTTCAGCGTGAGTTCGTCGACGTAGCGCGCCCCGCGGATCACCTTCAACGCCACCGGACGCCGGGGTGCCTCCTGCTCCGCCTCGAAGACGACGCCCATCCCACCGCGGCCGAGCACGCCATGGATCGTGTAGTTTCCGATGCGATCGGGGTAGGACTCGGACCCCTCGATCGTGTCGTCGGAACCGGGGGCGGAGCCGAGCGGGCGTGTCTCGTGGGGATCGTGGCTCGGGGACGTGGGGTCGTCGTGCACCGGATCTCCTGCGTCGTCGGGGGTGCGGATCGGTTCACAGCTGCACGGCCTCGCCGGCGAGCCACCGGGGCATGATAGCACCACGGCTCCGCGGCGAGAGAGTCGAATCAGGGGACGACGCGTCCGCGCGACGGCCAGGACGTGCCGACGATCGTCATCCCCCACCCTCTTCGATCGTAGTGCCCGATCGTATCCCGGGTCTCGGCCAGTGGGCGGCGCAGTCGGCGTGCAATCCAGATCGGGTCGTCGTCCTCGTACGCCATGCCGCGCCCGCATCGCGATGTTCCGCCCGGGCAGCCTCTTCGCGCTTCCGCCGCGGAAGTCGGACGCTTGCGCCAGGCCAGCGTCTGAGAGATCACACCGAACAGATGCCGCTCTTCTGGGAACCCTCGGGGTTCAGTGTGTGGGCCGGCGAGCCCAGCCTACCCGGCGACACCGAGCGTCAGGAGCCCATCGCACGTGACCTCGCCCGCGGATCCCCTTCGACGAGACCCGGACTTCGGATTGTCAGCCGCCAACGGATGACGACGGCGAATGTCAGCCTTCACGGGCTGACATCTCGCTTCGTCAGCCCCGCGAGGGTGACATCCCTCCACCCCCGGAATTCGAGTATGTCATCGCACGCCGCCGGGTCACCGGCTGCGGCGGGCAGTCGCCGACCGCCGCCGCCCGCTACCCCCGACTCTCACCCTTCCGCGCCGCCACGCGCGGTTTGCCGCTGCGCACGCCGCTCTCGAACACGTCCTTGCCCGTGTTCTCGAACTCCACCGGGTAGTCGCCGGTGAAACAGGCGCGGCAGAAGCCGTCGGACTCGCGCACCGACTGCAGGAGGCCCTTCTCCGACAGGTAGGCCAACGAGTCCACGCGCAGGTAGTCGGCGATCTCGTCGACCGAGTGGGAGCTGGCGATCAGGTCCTTGCGGACCGGCGTGTCGATGCCGTAGTGGCAGGGATGGGTGATGGGCGGCGAGCTGATCCGCAGGTGCACCTCGCGCGCGCCCGCCTGGCGCAGCATCTTCACCAGCTGCTTCATGGTGGTGCCACGGACGATGGAGTCGTCGACGACGACCACGCTGCGGCCCTCGAGCACGCGGCGCACGGGGTTGTACTTCTTGCGCACCGCGAAGTCGCGGATGTCCTGGCTGGGACGGATGAAGGTCCGGCCCACGTAGTGGTTGCGGATCAGGCCGAGCTCGAAAGGAATGCCCGAGACGTTCGCGTAGCCCAGCGAGCTGGTGTTGGAACTGTCGGGCACGCTGATCACCACGTCGGCACCCGGGCACGGGGCCTCCTCGGCGAGGATCTCGCCCTGGCGCCGCCGCACTTCGTCCACGCTGCGTCCGTAGATCATGCTGTCGGGACGCGAGAAGTACACGTACTCGAAGATGCACATGGCCGGCTTCTCGGCGGGCTCGTCGAACGGGTAGGCGTCGATGCGGCCGTCCTCGTACAGGACGACCATCTCGCCGGGCTCGACGTCGCGCTCGTAGGTCGCGCCGACGATGTCGAGCGCACAGGTCTCGCTGGCGGCGACCCAGGCGTCGCCCAGCTTGCCCAGGCACAATGGACGGAAGCCGCGCGGGTCGCGGGCGACCATCACGCGCTCCTTGTCGATCAGCACCAGGCTGAACGCGCCCTTCACCTGGCGCAGGGCCTCGGCGGCGGCGCGGTCGACGGTCTCCTGCCGGCTGCGGGCGATCAGGTGCAGGATCACCTCGCTGTCGTTCGTGGTGTTGAAGATCGAACCGTCGGCCTCCATCTCGCGCCGCAGGCTGATCGCGTTGACCAGGTTGCCGTTGTGTGCGATGGCCAGACTGCCGTGCTTGGTGGTCACGTGAATGGGCTGGGCGTTGCGCAGGTTGCTCGAACCCGTGGTGCTGTAGCGGACGTGCCCGGCCGCGACGTGCCCCTTGAGGTGGTCGATCGCGTCCTCGGTCAACGCGTCGCTGACCTTTCCCATGTCCTTGTAGCTCTGCACGACGAAGCCGTCGGCCGAGGCGATTCCCGCGCTCTCCTGGCCACGGTGCTGCAGCGCGCTCAGACCGATCGCGGTGAGGGCCACCGCCTCGGGGTGGTTGACGACGGCCATCACGCCGCATTCGTCGTGGAAGCGGTCGTCGTCGTCGAAGCGCTGCAGATCCCGATCGTCCATGTCGGTTCACCTCTGGGGGTCAGCCCGTCGCCGGCTCCAGGGCAAGGGCGGGACCGATGGGAGCGTATCCCTGCATGTGGGGATGCACGAGCAGGCCCTTGCGCCGGGCCCGGGTCACGGCCAGTTCCTCGGCCCGGGCCGAGGCGGCGTCGACGGAGTCGGCGCGGAGCACGATCGTCCACAGCACGCCGCGCAGTCGCACCCGCTGTCCGTCGGGCCAGTGGCCGCCGGGCAGCGGACTCAGGCCGTCCTCGAGATCCCACGCCAGCAGCGGCACGGCGTAGTGGCCGTCGACCGGACGGACGGCCAGCCACGCGCGGAGAACGTCGTCGATCGCCCGCTGCGACGCCACCAGATCCGGCCGATCGGTCTGGACCAGGCGCCGCAGCCACGGATGCGGCCAGGTGCCGTCGGTTCGGACCGCCTCGAGCGCCCCGTCGTGGGCCAGCACCGCGGCGAAGCGATGCTTGTTCGGGTTGAACCAGTGCTGGTGGTCGGTGCAGGCCTCGATCCACGCGGGTGCGTCGCCCTCGTCGACGTTCTCGATCACGTAGACGTCGTCGCGCTCGAGCAGGGCGATCTCGTCGCCCAGGCCCAGGGTGTCGCGGAAGGTGTTGAAGGCGGTCATGGCGACGAGATCGACGCTGCGACCGCGGACCAGGAACGCGAGATCACTCATACCGATTCCACCTTCTGCAGACGCCCGAAGGCACCGAGCACGGCCAGGCCGGGACCCTCGGCCGCGGCGATCGACGCACCCACCGCCGCGCGCCGGCGATCGCCCCACGGACCGACGATGTCCTCGGGCACCTGCCACAGCCACGCGGCGCGCTCGGGGTGCGGCATGAAGGCCAGCACCTGCCCGTCGAGTCCGTGCAGGCCGGCCAGCGCGCCCATGGCGCCGTTCGGATTCCAGGGGTAGGCCGTGGCCTCGTCCCCGTCGGGCGTGCAGTAGTAGAGGGTGCGATTCTCGCGGTCCTGCATGCGCGTGAGGAAGCCAGGTTCGCGCGACACGAAGCGTCCTTCGGCGTGGCCGATCACCACGGGGAAGGGCTCGCTCAGTTCCTCGGTGAAGAAGCAGGGCGCGGTCTCGCCCCGGCGCACGAATACCCACTGGGCGTTGTAGCCGTCGCGGCCCTCGACGCGGTTGCGGGCCATGGCCACGTCGACGCGGCCCGGTTCGTCGCCGGGCACGAGCCCCGCCTCGACCAGGATCTGCGCGCCGTTGCAGATTCCCAGCGCCGGCTTGCCCCCCTGGACCTCGCGGGCCAGGGCCTCGACCAGCGGCGACTGGCTGGCGATCGCGCCGGCGCGCACGCGGTCCTGGTAGCTGAAGCCGCCGGGGACGACGAAGCCCGCGTACTCGGCCAGGCGGCTGCCCGGTTCGTTCCAGCGGACGATCTCGCCGGTCAGACCCGCGAACCCCAGGGCGCGCACGGTCTCGTCCTCGCAGTTCAGACCGGGGAACTGCAGGACGCCGATCCGGATGTCGCTCACGCCGCACCTCCTTCGTCCGCACGGCGGTTCAAGAGCCGCGGCATGGTGAGCTCGCGCACGTCGGCGAGCTCGTCGAGCGACCACATGACGCCGCCCTGCTGCAGGCCGTCGACCCGCAGCGTGGATTCGTCGGTCACCTCGCCGATCCGCGCGAACGAGGCCCCGTGCCGCGCGACGGCCTCTTCGAAGGCCGCGGCGGAATCGGCGTCGACCTCCACCAGGAAGGCGCCGCTCTCGCCGAAGGCGGCGGCGAAGTCCCCGTGGGCTCCGGCGAAGGCACCCAGGTCGATCCGCGCGCCGCGCCGCAGATCGCCGTTGGGTCCGAGGGCCATCTCGGCGACCGCGACCACGGTGCCACCCTCGCTCACGTCGTGGATCGCCTGCGCCCACTGCTGGTGGTAGGCCTCGAGCACGGTGCGGATCTCGGCGCGCAGCGCCTCGAAGTCCACCGGTGGCGGCGCCCCGCGCCAGTCGGGATCGAGCACGTGGGCCACCACGCTGCCCCCGAGTTCGGGCGTGAACGCACCCACGCGAAAGATCGGATTGCCCGCGGTCTTCAGCGACAGGCTGCGGCTGCGTCCCACGTCGCTCACGATGCCCAGGCCGCACACGATCGGCGAGGGCGCGACGGCGCTGCCCGAACTGCTCTGGTTGTAGAAGCTCACGTTGCCGCTCACCACGGGCAGCGGCTCGCCCTCGGCGTCGATGCGGCCGAGGCCGCGGCAGGCGTCGCCGATCCCCTGCACCCCGAGTTCGAAGTCGTGGAAGACCTCGGGGTTCTCGGGGTTGCCGAAGTTCAGGCAGTCGGTCACGGCCGCTGGAACACCGCCCACGCAGGCCAGGTTCCGGGCCGCCTCCACCACTGCGTGAACACCGCCGAGATAGGGGTCCACGCGCGCCACGCGCGGGTTGCCGTCGACGGTCACGGCCAGTCCTGCGGCGTGTCCGGGCACGGGAATCGTCAGCCCGGCGTCGGCGTTGCCCGGCTTCATCGCCGTGCGGCCCTGCACCTCGCTGTCGTAGTGCTGGTAGAGCTCGCGGCGGCTGCATAGATGCGGACTACCGAGCAGCTGCGGCAGCACGGCCGTGACGTCGCGCCCCTCGGTCAGCAGGGGATGCTCGCTGAAGTCGGGCTGGCGCGGGTTGGCCGGGCGGTCGTAGCGGATGCCCTCGGTGATCAGCTCCACCGGGACGTCCACGAGGACCTCGTCGCCGCGCTTCAGGCGGTACATGCGGGGCTCGCCGTCCTGCGGCGGCAGGATGCGTCCCAGACGCACGGCGCCGGCGCCGTCGTACATGGCGCCGATCTCGTAGGTCTCGTTGTAGATGCGCAGCACGTCGTCGGTCAGGCGCTGCGGCACGGCCAGGGCGAAGCGTTCCTGGGTCTCGCTGCAGGCGGCCACGCGGTCGGGAAGGTCGCCCTCGGCGAGGTTGGCGTGGGCCAGGTCGAGCTCGATGCCGAAGCCGCCGGCGTCGGCCAGCTCGCTGCTCACACAGGCGATGCCACCCGCGCCGAGATCCTTGAAGCCGATCGTCACGTCCTGCTCGCGGCAGAACTCGAGCACGGCGCGGTTGGCCACCACCAGCACGCGCTTGAGGAAGGGATCGGCGACCTGCACGCTGCCCTTGTTGTCGAGCGCGGCCGCGTGGTCGAGGTCGGCGCTGGCGAAGGCGGCGCCGCCCATGCCGCTCCAGTCGGTGGGCTTGCCGACGAGGATCAGGTCGTAGGGCTCGTCGGCGGCCTCCTTCGGCACGCGGCTGTGCACGATGTGGTCCTCGCGTACCACACCGATCGCCACCACGTTCACCAGGCAGTTGTCGTCGTAGCAGGCGTCGAAGACCACGTCGCCACCGAGGTTCGGCACGCCGAGGGCGTTGCCGTACATGGCGATGCCCTCCATGACCTCGCGCATGATCTCGACACTGCGCTCGGACTGCGCGCCCTCGGGATCGCCGAAGCGCAACGGGTCGAGCACGCCGATCACGTCGGCACCCATGCAGTAGACGTCGCGGACCACGCCGCCGATCCCGGTGGCCGCGCCCTCGACGGGCATGACCTGCGAGGGGTGGTTGTGGCTCTCGTGGGCCACGACGATGCCGTAGCGTACGCCGTCGATCTCGCCGAAGCGGATCACGCCGGCGTCCTCGCCCACCGGCACGATCACGTTGCCGGCCTCCGTGGGCAGATGCTGCTTCAGCACGCGGCGGCTGCTCTTGTACGAGCAGTGCTCGCTCCACATGGTGTCGAAGAGGGTGAGCTCTGTGTCGGTCGGATCGCGGCCGATCAGCTCGGCCACCTTCCGCGCCTCGCTCAGCGACATGGTGATCGACAGCTCGCGCAATGCGTCGCGCAGCGCGGCGTCGTCGAGTTCGGAAACCGAGACGATCAAGAGGACGGGCCTCCGGTCGGCGGGCGCGGGGGTCGGGAGCGCCCCCGGCGCTCCCCCGCGCGCCCGTGGGTGCTAGTGCGCCGCACCCTCGTCGCCGAGGACGCGGGCGAAGATGGTGTCGACGTGACGCAGGTGTCGTTGCAGGTCGAAGCAGGCGTCGAGGGCGTCGGCGTCGAGGTGTCGGGCGAGTTCCTCGTCGGCGCGGGCGACCTCCTCGAAGGGTCGCCCCTCCTCCCAGCTGCGCATGGCCGCCGCCTGCACGATGCGGTAGGCCTCCTCGCGGGTCAGCCCCTCGCGGGCGAGCGCCAGCAGGATCGCACCGCTGTGGTACAGGCCGCCCGTCGACTCCAGGTTCTCGCGCATCCGCTCGGGGAACACGCGCAGTCCTTCGATCAAGGGCACGGTCTTGCGCAGCATGTAGTGCAGCAGCGTGGTCGAGTCGGGCAGGATCACCCGCTCCACGCTCGAGTGGCTGATGTCGCGCTCGTGCCAGAGCGCGACGTTCTCGATCGCCGCCTGCGCGTTCGTGCGCAGCAGACGCGCCATGCCGGTGAGCCGCTCGCACAGGATGGGATTGCGCTTGTGCGGCATGGCCGAGCTGCCCTTCTGGCCCTTGCCGAAGGGTTCCTCGGCCTCGCGCACCTCGGTGCGCTGCAGATGGCGGACCTCGATCGCCATGGTCTCGAGCGTGGCCCCGCACAGGGCGATGGCGTTGAGGAACTCGGCGTGGCGATCGCGCTGGACGACCTGCGTGCTCACCGGACTCACGCCCAGGCCGAAGTGCGCGCAGACGCGGGCTTCGACCTCGGGCGCGATGTGCGCGAAGGTCCCCACCGGCCCGCTGATCTGCCCCACCGCCACACGCTCGATCGCCGCGGTCAGGCGCGCGCGGTCACGCTTCAGCTCGTCGACCCACACCAGCAGCTTCAGGCCGAAGGTCGTGGGTTCGGCGTGCACGCCGTGACTGCGGCCGATCATCACGGTGCGCTTGTGCTCGACCGCGCGCGCGGTCGTCGCCGTGATCAGCCGGTCGAGTTCCTCGAGGATCAGCTCCCCGGCCCGCTTGCACTGCACGGCCAGCGTGGTGTCGAGCAGGTCCGAGCTGGTCATGCCCAGGTGGACCCAGCGCGAGTCGGGGCCGATGTGCTCGGCCATGCTGGTGAGGAAGGCGATGACGTCGTGATTGGTCGTCGCCTCGATCTCGTGGATGCGGGCGACGTCGAAGCCCGCCTTCTCGCGGATCGTCCGGGCGGCCTCGGCGGGGATCTCCCCCAGCTCGGCCAGGGCTTCGCAGGCGGCGACCTCGACGTCGCGCCAGATCTCGAAGCGCCCGTCGTCGGCCCACAGGCCGGCCATCTCTGGGGTCTGGTACCGCTCGATCATGAGGCGCGGAAAGTAGCACAGGGGCGCGGGGCACGCCAGGCTGCCGAAGCGCTCAGGGCGCCGATCCCGGCCGGGCCGGGCGATGCGTCCGCAGCAGCCCGCGCAGGGGCCACAGCGCCAGCGCGCCGTACGTCACGCCGCCGGCGACCACCCGCACGAAGACGTGCGCGTCACCCAGCAGCTCCACCACCACCGCCATGACGGCCAGTGCCGGGAGCAGGACCATGATCGTGCGCACGAAGGACCGGTCGAAGCGCGGCAGGAAGGTGCCGACCAGGCCCACGAACAGCAGGGTGTGTCCGGCCGCCATGCCGAAGGCGGCCCCGATTCCGCCCAGACGCGGCACGAGCAGCCACGCCCCGACCACCGCGACCACCGCTCCGACCACCACCGCCGGCACGTAGCGCGACTGCCGGTCCTCGCTGATCAGCGCATTGCCCAGGAACATGCCCAGGGCCAGCAGGCTGGTGCTCACGATCAGCACCGAGAACACCGGTCCCGCGTCGGGGAACTGCGCCCCGTACAGCACGGCCATCAGGTCGTCGGCCACCAGGGATCCACCCACCGCCACCGGCAGCAGCGCCGCGCACACGAAACCGAAGTACAGGTTGAAGGCGCGGCGATGGCCGGCGGGATCGAGCTTCGCCAGGCGGCTGAAGCGCGGCAGCAGCGCCGACCACAACACCTCGATCGCCACCACCAGCAGCGCGATGATCCGCGACGCGGCCGCGTAGTTGCCCGCCACCTCGGGCGTGGCGAGCACGCCGAGCACGATCAGGTCGATGCTCACGAGCACGCGCAGCACGATCACGCTCGCCGCGATCGGCGTCGCCTGCCGCCACCGCTCCCGCGCCTCCGCCAGCGTGGGCAACACCGGCAGCGGCGCTCCTCCGATCCAGCGCGAGAGGGGAATGCCGACGATCAGCGCGGCACCGGTCAGGGCGAGCAGGTACAGGGCCGGAACGATCCGCTGCGGCGCGAGTCCCGTGAGCTGCTCCAGCGGGATCAAGAGGGCGAGCACGAACACGGCGTACAGACCCGCGCGCGCGATCTTCGCCGCTCCCACCCAGGTCATGCGTTCCAGACCCGCCGCGGCCCAGCTCAGCAGGAAGACCTGGGGAACGACCGACAGCAGGTAGATCCAGAAGACGACCGGATCCTCCCGCACGAAGGGCAGACGCGGCAGCACCACCGCACCGATCGTCAGCACCACCAGCGCCTGCACGGCCATCAGGCCCATGTGGGTGCGCACGTAGCGCCGTACGGCGCCCTGGTCGTCGAGACGCGACACCCCGCGGATGCCGGTCGAGATCATCCCCCACTCGGCCACGATCAGCGTGTAGGTCATGAAGGTCACGCCGATCTGGACGACCCCGAACCAGTGCGTGCCCAGGTGCCGCGCCAGGAACACGAGCGCGACCACGCCGAGCGCCTGGCTCGCCGCCTGACCGAAGGCCAGGATCCCGATGTTCTGCAATACGCCCCGTGTGCCGCGCATGGATCGATCCGTCCGAGAGGAGGCCGCAGGATAGCCAGTCGACCCGCCGCCGACCACAACGGAACTGCGCTCGGATGCTCAGACCGACACCCTGCGCCCCAGCTCGATCACCTGGTCGGCCGGCAGGTGGTAGAAGCGGGTCACGCGGTGCTGGTTGCGGGCGAGCCAGGCGTACAGGTGCGAGCGGAGCTGGTCCATGCCCAGTTCGGGCGTGGGGACGTGGAACTCGTCGCCGACGAAGTAGGTCAGGCCGTCGAGATCCAGGTCGAGGTCGAACTCCCGGTCGGCCTGGGCCAGCAGCGCGGGCACGTCGATCCGTTCCAGGAAGCCCACGTGCGCGACCAGCCGGTGCAGGTCGTCGCGCAGCCGCTCCACGCGCAGCCGATCGTCGTCGGCCGTCCACGGCCGCCGCACCGTGCGCACGGTGAACAGCACCACGCGGCGGTGCAGGGCGTGATTGTGCTCGAGGTTGTCGACCAGCGTCCGCGGCGTTCCGGTGGCGGTGTGCGAGAGGTAGACGGCCGTCCCCGGCACCCGTCGGTAGGTCCCGCCGCCGCCGATGTCGGCCAGGTGCTGCACGGGATCGACCGCGAGGTCGCGGATCCGGCGCCGTTCGATCGCCCGCCCGCGCCGCCAGGTGGTCATCAGCAGCATGACGCCGCCGGCCACCAGCAGCGGCACCCATCCCCCGTCGGCGAACTTGAGCATGTTTGCCGCGAAGTAGGCCAGGTCGAAGACGACGAAGAACCCGCACAGGGCCAGGGCCGCGCTGCGCCTCCACCCGAACACACCCCGCAGCGCGGCGTAGAGCACCAGCGTGGTGATCACCATGGTGGTGGCGATCGCCACCCCGTAGGCCGAGGCCAGCGCCCCGGACGTCCGGAAGCCCAGCACCAGGGCCACCGTGGCCACCAGTAGCATCCAGTTCACGCTGGGCACGTAGATCTGTCCGCGCTCGGTGGCCGAGGTGTGCCGCACCGCCAGGCGTGGCAGGTATCCGAGCTGCATGGCCTGGTACGACAGCGAGAACGCCCCCGAGATGATCGCCTGCGACGCGATCACCGTCGCGGCGGTGGCCAGCACGACCATCGGCCCCATTCCCCACGCCGGGACCAGCTGGTAGAAGGGATGGTGGATCTCGGCGCCCCCACCGAGGATCAGCGCGCCCTGCCCGAAGTAGTTCAGCAACAACGACGGCAGCACGACCAGGTGCCAGCTCAGACGGATCGGAAAGGTCCCGAAGTGCCCCAGGTCGGCGTAGAGCGCCTCGCCGCCGGTCACCACCAGGAAGACGATGCCGAGGATGGTGAGGCCGGTCATGCCGTTCGCGACGAGGAACTGCACTCCGTGGCGCGGATCCAGCCCGCGCAGCACCCCGGGTTCGTCGAGCACCGACGCCACGCCCAGCGCGGCCAGGGTGGCGAACCACACCAGCATGATCGGCCCGAACCACCGCCCCACGCCGGCCGTCCCCGTGCGCTGCACCGCGAACAGCGCCACCAGGATGCCCACCGTGATGGGAACCACCCACACGCCGAGCCCCGGCGTGACCACCTCCAGCCCCTCGACGGCGCTCAGGACCGAGATCGCCGGGGTGATGATGCCGTCGCCGTACAGCAACGACGCCCCGAAGATTCCGAGCATCAGGATCCAGCTCCGGCCGCGCCCCTCGCTGCGGCGCAACACCAGTTCCATGAGGGCCAGGATTCCACCCTCGCCGTCGTAGTCGGCGCGCAGCACGAACACCAGATACTTGAGCGAGATGACGAACAGCAGCGACCACGTCACCAGCGACAGCACGCCCAGCACGTTCGCCTCGACCGGCTCCACCCCGTAGTGCCCGTAGAAGCACTCGCGCACCGCGTACAGCGGACTCGTACCGATGTCGCCGTACACGACGCCCAGTGCCGCCAACGACAGGAAGGCCCAGCGGCCGCGTTGTCCCTTCGCGCGCTGCATGGATCCATGATGCCTGCCCCCGGTGCGTCTGGCCACCGCCCGCACGGCCCGCCGAGGTGGGGAATCACCCCCTCACCGATCCCCGGCTCGGGATTCCACCCATGCCCGTCGCGTGCCGCAGGCGTCACCGTCGGTGC
>Ga0102943_1000924_pt1 | contig 18840 bp, 15 predicted proteins | sample SalPonC_black_MG_FD_78174 | JGI IMG/M metagenome (GOLD analysis project Ga0102943, IMG submission 78174) | Salt pond soil microbial communities from South San Francisco under conditions of wetland restoration - Salt Pond MetaG... | ecosystem: Environmental > Aquatic > Marine > Intertidal zone >...
CCACAAACCACAAACCACAAACCACAAACCACAAACCACAAACTTTATAGCTTCAACTTTGGGACAGAAAGCTTATAATCCATGAAAGAAAATTCTAAAAATTAATTCAATACAATGCAGAACGGTACCCTCGATGAAACCGGGCAGAAGATCTTTGAAAAGATAGATGCCTCCATCTATTCAACGGCGAGTAAAGCTTCAAAAGTAGTAGCCTCAGATATTGCCAACCTCATCCGGGCTCGAAATCAAACAGGACAAAATACGGTTTTGGGCCTCGCAACCGGGTCCACGCCCCTCCAGGTATACAGCGAACTGGTGCGCCTTCATGAAGAGGAGGGACTCAGCTTTAAAAGAGTTATCACTTTTAACCTGGACGAGTATTACCCGATGCATCCCGAAGAGATACAGAGTTACGTGAGATTTATGAATGAAAATCTCTTCGACAAGATAGATATCCCGCAAAAAAATATTCATATCCCCGCCGGTACCATTCCCAAAGAGAAGGTATATGAGTACTGTAAAGAATACGAGCGAAAAATTGATGAAACCGGCGGACTTGATATCCAGATTTTAGGCATCGGGCGGACAGGCCATATTGGTTTTAATGAACCGGGATCTTTGGCAAAAACCCGAACCCGGCTGGTAACATTGGATGAAATCACACGCTCAGATGCAGCCGCAGCATTTTACGGTGAAGAACAAGTTCCCCGTCAGGCCATTACGATGGGGGTGGGAACCATCCTGAAAGCAAAAAAAATCTACCTGATGGCCTGGGGTGAGCCAAAGGCCAAAGTGATTCAAAAATCACTCGAAGGAGAGGTGACTGAACAAATTCCTGCCACATTCCTTCAAAATCATGAGAATACGAAAGTGATTTTGGATGAAGCAGCCGCATCTGAGCTAACACGACGTAAAACTCCATGGTTGGTTGGCCCGTGCGACTGGGATGAAAAAATGATCAAAAAAGCGGTTACCTGGCTGAGCTTAACAGTAGAAAAACCGATACTGAAACTCACTGACGAAGACTACAACCAGCACGGGATGAGTGATATCCTGATTGAGTTTGGTCCGGCGTACAACATGAATATCCATATATTTAACAAAGTTCAGCATACCATTACCGGGTGGCCGGGGGGCAAGCCCAACGCTGACGATACCAAGCGGCCGGAGCGAAAAGAGCCGCATCCCAAGCGAGTGCTGGTGTTTTCCCCGCATCCTGCTGATGATGTAGTTTCCATGGGAGGAACACTGATGCGACTTGTAGAGCACGGACATGAAGTGCACGTGGCATATCAAACCTCCGGGAATATTGCTGTTTATGATGATGAAGCACTTCGTTATGCCGATTTTATCTCACATCAAAGCCGGGATACTGAGGAGAAGAACCTTTTCAAAAAATTATCTGATTCGGTGGCTGCCAAAGAGCCCGGAGACCTCGATTCACCCGAGATGCTGAAATTAAAATCAAATATTCGTAAAGTGGAGGCACGGTCTGCCTGCCGGTATTGCGGAATTCCCGAGGAGCGGATCCGTTTCCTGGAGATGCCGTTTTATGAAACTGGCCGAGTGAGGAAAAGCGGTCTCAGTAAAAAAGATTTAGACTTGGTTCGTGATTCCATTCAAAATGTTAAACCGCATCAAATATTTGCAGCGGGGGATCTGTCCGACCCGCACGGCACTCATCGCATATGCCTGGAGGCCGTCCAAAAAGTGCTCAAAGATTTGAAAGATGAAGATTGGATGGATGACTGCTATATTTGGCTATACCGTGGAATTTGGCAGGATATTGAGGTCAGTGACATCGATATGGCCGTGCCGCTGAGTCCCGGTGAACGGCTGAAGAAGCGAAAAGCTATTTTTAAGCATACATCCCAAAAAGATCAACCCAAATATCCCGGTACGGTAAGTAATGAATTCTGGATGGTAGCTGATGAGAAAACCATCAAAAATGCAAAAGATTACGACCGCTTAGGCCTTGCTGAATATGATTCAATAGAAGGTTTTTCCCGTTGGAAAATTTAACTGTTGGAATCGATCCCATAGAAACCGATTTTCATATAAACACCAACTAATACTCTAATCATGAAACATCTTATTCTTTTCCTAATCTTTTTTTGTTTATTCACAACTGCAGCTCAATCTCAAATCAATTCCCCGGCAGATGATCCCCTTCGTGTGATCGCGATTTTTGCGCATCCGGATGATGCAGATTTTAAGATGGCCGGTACGGCTATTCAGATGGCACAAGCGGGGCATCAAGTCAAGTATCTCTCCATCACCAATGGAAATGCGGGTCACCATGAAATGGGTGGTGGAGTACTTGCAAAAAGACGAAGAGCCGAATCACAGGAAGCTGCCAGAAGAACGGGCATTGCCGAATATGAAGTTTGGGATTATGATGATGCCAAACTGATGCCGACTCTCGATATACGAATGGAAGTGATTCGTGCAATTCGTGAGTGGAATGCAGATGTGGTGCTTGGGCTTCGACCGAACGACTATCATCCCGACCACAGGAATGCCGGTAAGCTGGTAATTGATGCATCGTATATGGTGATTGTACCGAATGTTGTGTCCGATACGCCACCGCTGGAGAATAATCCTGTTTTCCTATATATGCAGGATGGTTTTTCAAAACCCAATCCTTTCAGTCATGATATTGTCGTTGGATTTAATGATGATGTTTTTGAGACTAAAGCGCGGGGATTGGATGCTCATGAATCACAGGTGTATGAATGGATGCCGTGGACTTCAGGTATGCTTGATCAGGTTCCTGAAGATGAAGAGGAGCGGTTTGAGTGGTTGAAAACCACATTTTTAGGATGGAGTAGTGTTTCTGATGAGCAGAGGTCCGGTTTGGAAAAATGGTATGGCGCTGAACGAGCGACTGAATTTAAGTATGCTGAATCTTTTGAAATTGCAGAGTATGGTCACTATCCCACAGACGAAGAAATTCGAATGATCTTTCCGATGTTGGACTGACATATACAAGTTTTATCTTACACCGGTTGGCGGGTCGTCAACCGGTGATTTCATTCAGTCAATAAAAGAAGGCTTTGCAAAACCGTGGTTATCGGTCAATCTGAACTTGTCTACCGAAGCTTTAGCGCAGGCAGACTCGATTCAGATTCTCCATTATTCTTTAAAGCTAGTATCTGGAGATTCTGAATCAAGCCTGTCCCGAAGCGTCGGGGTTCAGGATGCAAAGCCTTTTAAAAGAACGAAAACCTCTATGTTTTAAAACATGAAAAATTCTATAGCGGCTATTGGAATAGATTTTGGTGCGACCAATATCCGGGCGGGTTTGGTGAAGGACGGAAAAATCCAATCACTCAAAAAAAGAAGACTACCTGAAGATAAATCTGTTGATTCTATACTCTCAGCTATGGTTGAGATGATTGAATCGGTGGATGATGGTATACAGAAAGTTGGAATTGGAGTTCCAAGCGTGGTCGATTCAGAAAAAGGAATTGTATATGATGTTACAAATATTCCGGGCTGGGATGAGGTTCCACTAAAGCAACAACTTGAAAAGGAAACCGGGAAGCAGGTGTTCATCAATAATGATGCAAACTGCTTTGCTCTTGGAGAGTACTATTTTGGTGAGAGAAAGTGGAAAAAGAATCTAATCGGCTTAGTGATCGGAACCGGCTTTGCAGGTGGTGCAATTATCGACGGAAAAATCTATGAGGGCAGAAATTGCGGAGCCGGGGAGTTTGGAATGATTCCATACAAAAATTCCATCCTGGAGCATTACTGCAGCGGTCAGTTTTTTTCAAGGCAACTTGGGTTGATTGGTGAAGAAGTTTATAAGCAAGCCCTCGCCGGAGATCGAAAAGCCATAAAAACGTTTGAAGTATTAGGGATACACATCGCTGAAGCTATAAAAATTGTACTCTATACCTTCGATCCGGATTCGATTGTACTTGGAGGAGGCATAAGTAAAACATTTGATATTTTTAAAGATGCTTTTTATAAAGGGCTGGAAACCTATGGCTTTCCAAGCTCCTTGAAGAACATTGAAATTACGATCTCTAAAACCGATCATGTGGCTGTTCTCGGTGCCGCCGCTTTAACTACTGACTAATCCTGATGCAATTTTTATCATGAACCGATCTCTTCGTTTCTTTTTAGTTTCTGCTTTTACGGTACTGTTATTTCATTCAAACAGCTTTGCATCGGACACGGTGACGATTCATGTAAAAAATGCTGAATCAGGTGAACCGGTGAAACTCGGAATTCCATTTCCCAAAGGAGCTCTCTACTCTCCGGATCATGTTCGTGTTCTGAATGATGAGGGACAGGAAATCATTTCACAAACCACACAGGTGACAACATGGGAACCGGCCAATTACAGTGTGAAATGGCTCTGGATTTTCTTTTTCACGGATAATTCTACTGAGTACACCGTCGAGTATGGGGAGGACATTCGAAAAACAGTTGAGATTGAGCATCCTATTGTTTTCAAAAATAATCAACGGGATAACGGTTTTGCTGAAATCGATACAGGCCCCTTGAAATTTCGGGTAGATAAAGGGGGGTCCGGATTTATCGACTCCATCTTGCTGAACAGTGACGGAGTTAATTTTTCGGATAAGGATACAGTTGCAACCGGAATCAACGGTCGCGGTTCATTCCTGGACTATATCAACGAAAACGGGCCGGATGCATCCACGGCAGTGGTTAAGCAACATTTTATTGAAAAGGGGTCGGGACCACTGCATGCTATTCTTCGTGTAGAAGGTGAGTACCAGTACAATCGGGAGGAGCACGATGCATCTCCATTTGTCACATATATTCATGCCTATGCCGGGAAGTCGTATGTGAAAGTTTACCACACAATCACTTACACCGGCCAACCGGATAACAGTGAACCTCTAAACGGCAAACAGTTTCCTGAAATCGCTACACAGTCGGAGCTAATTGTTGATGAGGATCAGCGGCAAAAAGATGAAGGCCTGACTGAACCGTATGATATGATAGAACAGTCGGGTTTAAGTTTGGATTATCGTTTATCGGGAGAACAAATATTTCGATCTGAACTGCTTTCAGGAAATTGGTGGGAAGAGGGTGAGTCGGTTTTTGTGGAAAGGAATCTGACAGACGAGGTTAGCTATTCTGTATTTCAAACCGGGCCCGATCCTACGATGTCACCGGAAGATACAAGCTCAACTCCGCAAGAACGTATTCATGGATTTGAAGCCAGTATTTCGGCCGATGGGACACCTGTAGAGCAGAGTCATAAGGCGGCAGGTTGGATGAGCATTTCAGGTGATCAGTTTGGCGTGAGTATCGGAATTCGAAATATGTTTGAGGAGTATCCCAATGAACTGGCTGTAGATCTTGAATCGGGTGAGGTTTATGCGTATTCATGGAGTCCGAATGAATCACCAATGAGTTTTGAGCGCAGTGTTCCTCAATTTGGAATGCCCGGCAACTTTGCCACGGGGCTGACCAAAACCACTGAAACCATTTTCTACTTCCATAACGGAGATCAGACACTGTCTGAAATCAAACAGATCATGGATTTTGTTCTGAATCCACCGGTGGCGCATGCCGACCATTCATGGTATGGCAATTCTGGAGTTTATGGACATTTCGCTGATGCCGATCATACTTTCCCGGAGCTTGAGAGAAGTATGCAATATAAATTTGACTGGATGCTTTTTAACCAAAACTGGGAGCCCTGGTACGGCATGTTTAATTACGGTGATGTAAAGAACTACTATTTCCGTGAAAACTGGTATCAATGGGCAAATAACGAACCTGCTCTTGACTTTATGTGGTGGACGAACTTTACCCGTACGGGTGAATCGAAAATGTATGAAATGGCGCAGGCCTCAAGCAGACACAGTATGGATGTGGATAACGTCCACTGGCCGCGCCCGGAGAAATATCGTGGGGATACCAACAGTGCGCTGGACTGGTTTATGTCTGAAAAGCAACCTGAGGGAACTCCTTATCTTGGAATGGGACGCAGGCACTCAGATGGACATTGGTCATCAATGCTCTCTGCACACGTTTGGGTAACGGGTTGGCTGGCAGCATATTACATGGATGGATATCACCGAGGGCTTGACGTCGCAAGAATGACCGGTGATTATTACATCCGTCGAATTTTCGGTGAACATGGACTTACAGGCCGAAGATTATACCTGTCGATTTGGAACCTGGCTGAATTGTATGATGCCTCAAAAGAACAGATATATCTCGCTGAACTGCATGATCGGATCGATAAATTATTATCTCTTCAGAAACAGCAGGGCGGACGTATGACGATAGACCGATACGGCTATTCCCAGAATTATCTCTCGCATGGACTCACCAAGTATCTACAGATGTTTGACAGACCTGAGATTAAACATGCATATCTAACACACGCACGTAGTATTAGGGATGTTCCGCCCATTGATCACGATTACGAATCATTCTTATCTAGCATTCATCCGTTGATCACTGCATACGATTTTACCGGGGAGAAACAATTTTTGATAGAGGCATGTGAGCGATCTTCTCATTTGTTGATTGATCAAATGCCAACACCAATTAGCAAGTTTGAAACGCAAGCCGAATTTCAAGCAGCAATGGAGGATGTGAGTAACCTTCCGATCTCTACAAGTGATTCATTCTTTAGTCAGCGTTTGCCTGTTTGGAGTTTCTCTATGGGGCTGAGGATTTTCGGCTGGACACATGCATACAGTGTTCCGTATATGATTGACAGGCTTGAAAAATTTGATGATCTATCTGAATTCTCACCTTGTGTTCGGTAGGTTTACTGTACCCAATCCGGTATTACACCCACTTCAACACCAAATATATACGCAAAGAAATAGTAAGTAGCGATGGTAAGTATCGTTGCGATGATGATATTCAACCATAAACCAGCTTTTGCCATTTGCGGAATCGATACTTTTCCACTTCCGTAGATAATAGCATTTGGCGGTGTGGCTACGGGCAGCATAAACGCACAACTTGCAGAGATGGTCGCTGGAATGATAAACAACATGGGATTTTGCCCCATCCCGATAGCTGTAGAAGCAAGAATAGGAAGAAAAGCCGCTGTCGTTGCTGTGTTACTGGTGATTTCAGTTAAAAATACTACGATGAGTATGACAGCGAAGATCAACAGGATAATTGGAAAAGTTTCAAGGCTCTGAACGCTTTCTCCAATCCATGCTGCCAACCCGGAGGAGCTGATGGCATTTGCAAGGCTTAATCCACCTCCAAAAAGAATGAGAATTCCCCACGGCAGATCACGCATACTTTCCCATGCGAGTAACTTCTGGTGTTTTTTTGAACCGGAAGGAATAATAAACAAAACAATTCCGGCTGCGATGGCGATTCCCGCATCAGATAAACCGGGTAAGATGTTGGAGATCAAAGGACGGAAGATCCATAATGCTGCAGTCATCGTAAAAACGATTGCAACACGTTTTTCCGGGATAGAGATCTTGCCAATTTCCTTTAATTGTGAATTGATAACCTTCCGACCACCCGGCAGCTCCTTTAGTTTTATAGGAAAAACAATTTTTGAAAGGATGAAATACATGAGTGGTAGAAGAACGATGGCCAGCGGAATACCAATACTCATCCATCGCACAAAACTGATTTCGATTGAGTAGTTTTCAAGCATGAATCCTGCAAATAGCGCATTTGGCGGTGTTCCGATCAGGGTGGCAATACCGCCAATATTACATGCATATGCGATGGCCAGAACGAGAACAATCTCAAAATTAGTTACGGGCAAATCATCAGACTTTTCTCGTTCAGTAAAGTGAAGTACGGAGAGTGCAATGGGTAACATCATTAAAGCCGTTGCAGTATTGCTGACCCACATACTTAAAAATGCCGAAGCAATGATAAATCCAACAATGATGGAAGAGGGTTTTACTCCTACATAATTGATTATTCGTAATGCAATTCGTTTATGAAGATCCCAGCGCTGCATGGCAATAGCTATGATAAATCCACCCATAAACAGAAAGATAAGCGGGTTTGCATAAGGAGCAGTTGATTCACTAATTGGAGTGATTCCCAAAACGGGCAGAAGTACAATAGGAAGGAGAGAGGTCGCAGCGATTGGGATGGCTTCCGTAATCCACCAGAAAGCCATTAAGACGGCTACAGCACTGGTTTTCCAGGCAACGTTACTCATTGTTTCAGGTGAGGGTAATATCAAAATGGTAACAAAGAAAAAAAGACCAAGGTAGAGGCCGTTTCTGGAAAAATTCAGATTAATCTGCAAAAGTGCTCCAATACTTATTATTTATGGTCTGGTTAAAGAGAATCCCCTATAAATCGCTGAGAAATACAATCAAAAGCTGGTAGATTGAAAAAGAGCTTTCATCATATTATGGTAGGATGATGTCAATTGAACTGATCGGCGCTGCATCATTCGTTCCATCGCTTCAACTGCTTTTTCGAAATGGTAAGGCACAATATCACTTCCGCTAACCCAGCTAAAAGAGGGTACAAATTTTGGGGGATATTTGTCAGAAAACAAATTGCAGCAAACGCCGCAAAGCGTACCGGTGTTCATCATCGAATTGATACCGGTTTTGCTGTGGTCACCCATAATAGTACCGATAAACTGTTGGCCGGTATCAAACTGTTTTTGGGTTTTCCAGTCAACTACTTTAACGGTGCTGTAGTTGTTTTTAAGGTTTGATGTATTTGTGTCTGCCCCAAGGTTACACCACTGGCCAAACACGGAATTACCTACATACCCATCATGAGATTTATTGGAATAGGAATGGAAAATGGTGTTAGCAATTTCACCACCTACTTTACAAACAGGTCCTACGGTAGTATCCTCGTAAATTTTTGCTCCCATTTTAACGACCGATTTTTCACAAATAGCCGAAGGTCCCCTTACTATTGAATTTGCCATGATCTTTGCATTTTTCCCAATGAAGATAGGCCCCGTTTCAGCCAGTAACATAGCTCCAGGTTCTATGATCGCCCCTTGTTCGATATAGATTTCATTCGGGTTTGTAAAAATTGCATGGGGGAAATCTTGTCCACTTCTCACGAAATTCTTTTTTAACAGATCTATATCCCTCCGAATCTGTTCCCCATTTATCTGGAACAACTCCCAACTGTTTTTCAGGATCACCAGGTCGTTTGAATTGATCTCACGGGCAGAAATGTCTTCAAGGTCTATTCCTGTCTGACTCCACTTTTGATGTGTTTCATTTGTAAGCAGAGCGGCAATAAGTTGACCGTCGGAAACAATCCCTTCATTTTCGGCTAAATCAGTAACTTGTTCAGCAATTTTTTTATGAGGAATGAAGCGAGGATTGATCCAACAAGCTTTCTGGTGGGTATCCGAAAGAGTAAACTCATCAAAAACTCCTTTTAGGTGATTTCTGAGAATTCCTTTGGGAGTTTGATGAACAGCATTCAGTACCTGTATCCATTTTTCGCCAAGAGTTAGAATACCAACCCTTAAATCATAAACGGGGCGGGTGAGTGTAAGTGGATGAAAATTTTCAAGAAAATCATCTTCAAAGAAACAACACGGAGTTTTCATAAATATAAATTTGGTTGTTTTAATCCTCAAAAAAGTTGTGTTAACTTAGGCAATTAAATAAAAATACTTTAAAAAAATTCATTATGTGCGGCATAGTAGGTTATGTTGGAGATAGAGAGGCATCAGAAGTTCTGTTAAAAGGATTAAAAAGACTTGAATATCGTGGGTACGATTCGGCCGGAATTGCTTTGGTTAATGGTGGGCTACACTTTAATAAAGGCAAGGGGAAGGTTGATGGTCTCGCTAAGAAGATAAAGCAATCCGGGTTGGAAGGTCATCTTGGGATAGGACATACCCGTTGGGCTACGCATGGTGAGCCAAATGACATCAATTCACATCCTCATATGAGTGAATCCGGAAATATTGCCGTGGTTCACAATGGTATTATTGAGAATTATACAACTTTAAAAAAGCAATTGATTTCGAGGGGTAAAACCTTTCACAGCCAGACGGATACAGAGATTGTCGCCCAACTTTTAGAGGAGATATATACTACATCCCGGGGAGTTTCCTTTGAGCAGGCCATACAACTGACTTTAAAGCAAATTGTAGGTACATACGGGTTGGCTATAGTCAATAAAGATATGCCCGATAAGATCTTTATCGCGAGAAAAGGATCGCCTCTTCTACTTGGTATCGGGGAAAACGAGATGTTTATCGCCTCTGATGCGTCCCCAATTGTAGGCTATACAAATAAAGTTGTTTATCTGGACGACGGTGAGATGGCTACAATTACTAAAGACAGCTACAGCGTTAAAACCATTGAAGATGTTGAGCTGACCAAAGAGGTGCATGAGCTGGCGATCAGTATCGAGGAGATTGAGAAGGCCGGTTACCCGTACTTTATGTTAAAAGAGATCTTTGAACAGCCGCGTTCCATTGCAGATTGTATGAGAGGACGATTGAGCGTGGAGAACAACTCCATTCAGCTTGGCGGAATTGAAGATGTGATGGATGATTTGGTGAACGCCAAACGTATTGTGATTGCGGCCTGCGGTACCAGTTGGCATTCAGGTTTAGTCGGCGAGTATCTTTTTGAGTATTTGGCAAAAACACCCGTAGAAGTAGAATACGCTTCAGAATTTAGATACAGAGATCCACTTGTGGGTGAAGGGGATGTGCTCCTTGTTATTTCACAAAGTGGGGAAACAGCAGATACAATAGCAGCTCTCAGAGAAGCCAAAAAGCGGGGTGCCCTGGTACTGGGAATTTGTAATGTGGTTGGATCAACAATTTCCAGGGAGACAGAAGCCGGTGTTTTTACTCACGCCGGGCCGGAAATAGGTGTGGCATCAACAAAGGCATTTACGGCACAGGTTGTGGTTTTAACGATGATGGCTCTTTCGCTCGGAAAAAGAAAAGGAGTATTGAGCCAGGATGAGATGTCAAAGTTTATCAAAGAGTTGTCGAAGATTCCATCAAAGGTGGAATACATTTTAGAACATAATGACGAGTCGATCCAGAAAATGGCTGGCCTGTTCACCTATGCTCCCAACTTCTTATACCTTGGCCGAAGTTATAATTTTCCCGTTGCGCTTGAAGGAGCACTTAAATTGAAAGAGATCTCTTATATCCATGCGGAAGGTTATCCTGCAGCTGAGATGAAGCATGGCCCCATTGCTCTAATAGATGAGATGATGCCGGTGGTTGTGATTGCAGCTACGGATCACACAAATGAGAAGATGATATCTAACATCGAAGAGGTAAAAGCGCGAAAAGGGCGAATCATTTCTATTATGAATGATGAAAATTCAGATGTGATGGATCTATCCGAGTTTCATATTTCCATTCCGACAACAAATGACTGTTTCTCGCCGCTTCTAACTGTTATTCCATTGCAACTGCTTTCCTATTACATCGCTGTAAACCGAGGATGTAATGTAGATCAGCCACGAAACCTTGCTAAAAGCGTGACAGTTGAATAAAAATTGATTTGTAATTTGAGATTCATGAAATGAAGACAAGCTGATGCTATTGGTGCAAATAATGTAACTATTGTGAATAACTTTTTGATTATTTGGTGATCAAATGGATCAAAACTCAAAATTCTATAAAAAAAGCAAATATTGTACGTTTTTTGAGAAGTAAATTAAAATGATAGTAAAATCATTAATGTGGATAACTTGATTTTGATCGTTTTTTTAGGTACATATCATTATCAATGAAAATATACCAAACGTTCTGCTCTTGAAATGAGAAATTGGAAATCTGTTCTATTTAAAGTTGCGCTTCTCATTGTTATCATAATCGTGGCTTTTACCGGGTAAAAATTTAAGATTTTAAGGACTCTCTTAACTGCTCAAATCTGGTCTAATGCTGAATTCAAATTGTATTCTGCATTCAGGTGATGAAGTTGTGTACCATTTTTATATGTGAGATACCGTCCACCGGGTATACATCACCCATTTTTTTGAACCCAACGGATTCATAAAATGACTCAAGATGGCTTTGAGCCTCAATAAAAACACTGCTAATACCTCTCTGTGAAAGAATTTTAAGACATCTTCTTACTATCTCTTTACCAAAGCCATTTCCCCGATATGTTTTTTTAACCACAATTCTGCCAATCGAGGGGCGATCAAACTTGATGCCTGCCGGGACAATTCGGGAATAGGAAATGATCTCTCCATCTTCTTTTAAATAAATATGTTCAGATTCAGTGTCTATATTATCAATATCATGGTAGATACATTTCTGTTCGATGATAAATATGTCCTGCCGAAGCTTTAAAATTTGGTATAAATCACTTGCCGGCATCTCATTTAAATCTGATGTTTGAAACCACTGCATAATCTAAACTTTATCTTAACTGCTGCGTATTGATGATAAACCTTCATAAATAATTGATCATATGTTAAAAATATTAATCATTAATAGCATTGTTGTTTTCATAGGAGCCTACCTGCTTGAAGGAGTAAAAATTAAAAGTTTCTGGACCGCTATTGGGGTGGCCATCGTACTTGGCTTAATCAATATGTTTATAAAGCCTTTAATAGTATTACTAACCCTGCCACTCACTATTCTTACACTTGGCCTATTTGTATTGGTAATTAATGCCTGGATTTTAATGGTCATTGATAAGCTCATTGACGGATTGACCATTAAAGGGTTTTGGTGGGCTGTTCTTTATAGTATAATTATTTCAGTACTCAATTCATTTATGCTCTGGATCTTCTAATCGAACGGATTTCTTCCCCAAAGTGAAATAGTGCCGCCTGAACTTGTGAATTTTCAATAATTTTCATGATGAAGCTGCATTTTTATTTATTAAAATGTACTTCCTATTTTATGGGGCGATTCAAAACATCTTAATGTTTTCATATCTTCAGATTTATTAGTCATTCGATTGGTTTTATCTTTTCTTAAAGATCTATGGTTTCCAAAAAAGTAATTGTAAAAAACGAGTCCGGACTTCATGCACGTCCGGCTTCAACACTGGTTAAAACTGCTTCTAAATTTACGTCTGATTTTTTTATTAAAATGTATGGATACAAAGTTAATGGTAAGAGTATTTTAGGAGTGATGACTCTTGCGGCTGAATCCGGTGCTGAGATGGAATTAGTACTGGATGGCCCAGATGAAGAGGAGGCTTTAGAGGCAATATCTGAGTTATTTGAAAACAGGTTCAATATGGCACCATGAAGGACTTTCACACAAAAGTATTTTCAGGCAGACCTGCTGCACATGGAATAGGTATCGGTAAGGTATGGCAATTGAGAGAGCCGGATACCACGGTTCATCCAAAAAGAATATCCGATTCTGAAATTGAAGATAATCTTGAGAAATTTCTCAAGGCTCGCGAACTGGTAGGTAGCGAATATGAAAAGTTAAAATATATTCCAGATGATGATGATCTTGAGGAGATCATAAATGCACAAATACAGACAATCTACGATCCGGAGGTTACATCTTCAATCAAACAAAAAATTGAGGATGAACACTTTGCGGTTGAGTATGCCATTTTTAATACCTTGAATGATTATATCCAACTTATGGAAAACTCAGGTTCTACCTGGGCTAAAGATCGAACCATCGATATTGTTTCTATTCGAGATGAACTGATTCGTGCAACGAAAAAAAAGAAGAAAGGATACACTGTTAAAGAGGGAGAGATTGTATTTGCAGGTGAGATTTCACCTACTGCCATGGTTCAATTGAGCAGGAAAAAAATTGCAGGCCTTGTAATGGAAAAAGGTGGACTTACATCTCACGCTGTTATTTTATCTCAGTCGCTCGGGATTCCGTGTGTTATTAATGTACACTGGAATCGGTATGACATTCAGGATGGAAGTGATGTTATTATCGATGGTACAACCGGACAGGTGATTATTAATCCGTCATGGAAACAAAAAGAAGAGTACAAACGGCGCAGAGAAGATGAAAGAAAGAGATTTGAAAAAGCGTTGGAATGGGCCAATAAGCCAAATAAAACTTCTTGTGGCTCCGAGTTTTCACTTCGTGCAAATATTGAATTTTTGGAAGAATTACCAAGGCTGAACAGTCACGGGGCAGAGGGAATCGGGCTGTTGCGTACAGAAACGTTACTATTTGAGAGTGATGAATTCGACATCGAAAAGCAAGTTACGTTTTACAGTAAAGTATTAGACGCAGCCAACGACCACTCGGTAACTATTCGACTGTTTGATGCAGGCGGTGATAAACTGCTGGATGATTCTGAGTTTGAAGATAATCCATTTTTGGGATGGAGGGGTGTGAGGATGCTCCTGGACAAGAAAAAGCTTCTAAAGAATCAAATTGAATCGATTTACAGAGTGTCCGGCAAGTTTGAGAAAAAAGTAAAAATTCTCATCCCGATGGTTTCAAGAATGGAAGAGATTCAGGCTGTAAAAGAGATTATTAAACAAATAAAAGAGAATCTCAGCAAGAAAGGCATTCCATTTGACCATGATGTTAAGCTTGGAGTGATGGTAGAGGTTCCAAGTATAGCGTTGATGTCTGAACATGTTGCACAACATGTTGATTTCTTTAGTATCGGTACGAACGATTTAACACAGTACACACTCGCTGTTGACCGTGGAAATGAAAAGATTTCTCACCTTTTTGACAGTTTTCATCCCTCGATATGGAGATTGATAAAAATGACCAAAGACGCCGCCGACAAATATAATATTCCGGTTGCTATATGCGGTGAGATGGCTTCAAAACCTGAAGCAGCTGCATGTCTGCTCGGTTTGGGTATTAAGGATATGAGTATGAATACAGGTTCCATCCCTATCGTGAAATCTGTGCTGTGCAGCCATAGTTTTAAAGAGATGAATGAACTATCAGACAAAGTTCTCCATGCTGCCGACCTTAGTGAGGTACATGAATTGCTGGATGACTGGAGAGTTTTGTAATTACGATGTTCTTAAAGAGTTTCGAAGTTATATGCTTTATTCTTTAAACGGGAAACGCTACCACAGCTAATAGAATTGACTTTTAAAGATTTTTACTTAAATAATTTAATTTATATTGTGTTAGTATATTAATAATAAATTGTAAATCATTTATTTTCATAAAATAATTAGGTAGTTTCTTTTTTCAGAAATTTAAAATCAATACAACAGCAATCATGTTAGAGAAAAATTTTACTCCTAAACGAACAATTTGTAAAGTAACATTTTCAATCCCTGAAGAGTGGGCTGATAAAGAAGTGAAACTGGCCGGGGATTTTAATGAGTGGGATAAAGAAGAAGACACTCTTGAAAAAAAGAAAGATAAATGGACAATCACCAAGCGTCTTAAACCAGAAAACACATACCGGTTCAGGTACTTGATTGACGGTGAGAAATGGGAAAATGATGACGCAGCCGATAAATATGTTTCCAATGAATTCGGAACAGAAGACAGTGTGGTAGAAATCGGAAAATAAATTTATGTCTGCAAAATTCGATGTAGAACGTTTCAGCCATATGCTGCAAACCTCTTGGTTGGGACATGAGTTTATCTATCTCGAAAAAACAGACTCTACAAATTCTTATTTAAAAAAAATACCGTCCCATGTATTAATACATGGGACGGTTACATTGACCGATCACCAGGAGAAAGGTCGAGGGCAATATGAACGAAGGTGGGAAGCAGAGCCCTTTAAGAATCTAACCTTCACCATTGCATTTCGCCCGAAATTAAGTGATCGGTTCAATTTACTTTCACTTGCTGTTGCGTACTCCATCACAGAAGTACTGGAAGAGTATCTTGAAGATTCAGTTTGCCTTAAATGGCCAAATGATATTCTGATAAAAGGTAAAAAAGTAGGCGGTCTCTTAACTGAGTGTACCTTCAACGGATCAAAACCTGACCGAGTATTGATCGGTTTGGGACTAAACGTAGGCCAAACGGAATTCAGCAATGAAATCAGTAGTATAGCTACGTCTTTGAAACAGGAAGCGAACCGTTCGGTAGAAAGGGAAGAACTTCTGAATAAGATCCTGCTGAGTATCGAAAATGTGTATCACCGGTGGCATAAACAGGATGAGAACCTGAAACAAGATATAAGCAAGAAAATTCTTGGTTATGGTGAATGGGTAGATATCGACGTGAATGGCGTTATACCCAATCAAAAATTTAAATTTATAGGTGTGAATTCGAATGGCGAATTATTGATGTTGAATGAGCAGTTAGATGTCAATAAATTTATATATGAACAAGTTCGAATTATCACCGGTCACCAAATCGTTTCGCAACCAGGTAAGAACCCATCTGCCTGACTCTTCAGTACGTATTATTGCCGGCATTAGCGGCGGCCCGGACTCGATGGCTATGCTCTATCTATTACATCGGTTAGATATTGAAACCGTTGTGGTACACTGCAATTATCAGTTGAGAGGGGAAGCATCTGATAAAGATCAGAAACTGGTGGAAGATATCTGTATGCATTGGTCAGTTGAATGCATTTCCGTACGGCTTGATTCTTCTGAAGAGCAAACCGGTAATTTCCAGGATTGGGCGCGCAAGCGTCGATACCAGGCGTACGCGGATATCAAAGAAGAGTATTTTGCTGATCTTATTCTCACAGCTCACCACCAGGACGATCAGCTTGAAACAATTCTACAGAAAATTTTACGAGGATCGGGCATGGATGCCTGGAAAGGGATGGAGGTATTGGATGGAGATCTTTTTCGCCCTCTGTTGAAACTTTCCAAGTCGGAGATCATGAAATTTGTTCAGCAGTTTAATGTGCCATACAGAATCGACAGGACAAATGAGGAATCTACCTATGCACGAAATTTTATTCGAAACCATTGGTTTCCCGATTTGAACAGGCTTTTTCCGGGGTGGAGAAAAAATTTACAGAAACTTGCAGATCGTGCTGAAGAGTTTGGATTAATGACTGATCTGATTCTTCAAAAAGTATCGGCGTCTGAGAATAGATTGCTTAGAGATGATTTTCTTGAACTTGATACAAAAATAAGAGCTGCAATTCTTCTTCAGTTTCTTAAAAAAAATGCTGAAGGTATCGAAATCAGCAGGGGTTTTTTGAAGAGCGTTGATAAGATTGGCGAACTTCAAAGCGGTGGGAAATTACAAGTTTCTGAGTTCCATTATTTATACCGTGATCGCGATTTCTTTAAGGTTATTGAAGATTCGCATCTAAAAGAGTTTAACCAAGTAATTAAAAAAAGCCAGTTTGAGGAATCGCTGACAATTTCTGATTGGAAACTATCAATCGTGCCAGCTCCAGAGAGTTTTTCGAAAGGCATTTTACAGTTAGATGAAGAAAAAATAGAATTTCCGATTACTCTCCGCAGGTGGAAAGATGGCGATTCTTTTCAACCCCTCGGTTTGGATGGTACGCAATTGGTGTCGGACCACCTTACAAATCGAAAAATACCATCAACTAAAAAGAAACAGGCTCTTGTCCTGGAATCTTTTGATGGATCAATCTCTGCTCTTATATTTCCCAATTATTCTAAATCGTCTGAATTGGGTACAATCTCAGAAAAAGTACGCTGTACACCGTCAACAAAAAGAACTTTAAAGATTACGAAAGCAAACTAATATGGATCTCTATCAGCCAGAGTATGTAAACATAAATGGAGAACAATTTAGAGTTTACTTAACACACGAAGAGATCCAGCAGAGAATTCGGCAATTGGGGGAGAAGGTTAGCCACGATTTTTATGATAAAAAACCGATTTTTATTGGTGTGCTCAACGGTGCTTACATTTTTTTAGCAGATCTGATGCGTTATGTAACCATTCCCTGCGAGGTCGATTTTTTAAAGCTCAGCAGTTATGGGGATGAAAAAGTGTCATCCGGACAGGTACGGCAGCTCAAAGAAATTGATGCCAATTTGAAAGATCGTCATGTAATTTTAGTTGAAGATATTGTTGATACAGGTCTTTCCATGAAGTATTTGGTTGAGAAAGTTGGGCGAATGAAGCCTGCATCGCTATCTGTAATTACAATGCTCCATAAGAGTGAAGCGACTCACCATGATGTCCAGATCGATTATGTGGGTTTTAAAATACCGGATCTTTTTGTTTTGGGATATGGTTTGGATTATGCCCAGGAGGGAAGGAATTTGGCGCAAATTTATATTTTGCAGGAGAAGAAAAAGAGTGAAAAGAAAACCAAATCTTAGCTTGCAAAGGCCCATAAAAGGTTCCTATATTTGATGCTCTTTGTGAAACTTATTTGATCATTCGGAGAGGTGGCTGAGTGGTCGAAAGCGCTCCCCTGCTAAGGGAGTATACCCCTAACGGGGTATCGAGGGTTCGAATCCCTCCCTCTCCGCTCAACTACGCTAAAGCTTCGTTGAGCAAGCTCATATGGGCTTGCCACGAAGCTTTTTTACTTTAGCTGTTTATGCAGCAATAAGGGATAAGAAAATGGTCGTAGCTTTGGAGAAATATTTTAAGACCGGGTCCGGTTGCGCAATATTAGAAAAAAAAGAGTTTTAGGTTCTGTTTGAACCCTCCCTCTTTTAATCGACGAAGCCTTAGCGTAGTCGATCCGCTCAACTACGATAAAGCTTCGTTGAGCAAGCTCATTTGGGTTTGCCGCGAAGCTTTTTTTAATTGAAGAAAGGCCATGTGGTATGTTTAGGTCATAAAAAGCCAACAGAAAGATTGGAAGTATGTCGGCATAACCGATGATTTGAAGAGCCGGTTATAAAAGCATAATTGAGGGGAAGTGCAGTCCAACAAGCATTATCGTCCGCTTGACATAGAAGCCTATATTACCGTCAGAGTTAAGAAAAAGGCCGTTGCTTTGGAGAAATATTTAAAGACCGGGTACGGACGCGCAATATTAGAAAAAAGAATTTTGGGATCCGTTTGAATCCCTCTCTCTTTTAATCGATGAAG
>Ga0102943_1000926_pt1 | contig 18807 bp, 16 predicted proteins | sample SalPonC_black_MG_FD_78174 | JGI IMG/M metagenome (GOLD analysis project Ga0102943, IMG submission 78174) | Salt pond soil microbial communities from South San Francisco under conditions of wetland restoration - Salt Pond MetaG... | ecosystem: Environmental > Aquatic > Marine > Intertidal zone >...
AATATCGATCCCCTCACACTTTCATTTCAAGATTCGAAGGGCAAAAAGATCAAGCAAGCACAAACTTATCCCACCACCTTTGACAGGGAAAAGTCGCCCTATATGATTATTTCGGATATCGATGATACCATTTTGGTTTCAAATTCCGAGAAGTTCTTTTCAAAAATATGGCTCATGCTCTTTCGGCAAACGGCCAAAAGAAATTTCGTTGAGGAAAGTGAAAAAGCCTATCGACGACTTTCGACTATGGGTATACCTTTTGCCTACGTTTCAGCGAGTGAGCAGAATCTGTTTGCCACAATAGCAAATTTTCTCATTTTCCACGAGCTACCAATAGGCCCGATATTTTTGAGGCCATATACACATTGGAAAGAATTGCTCAGATCCAAAGCTCGTGAAAATTACAAAGTGGACCGAATGTCTCGGTTGATCTCGCACTTTCCCGACACGAAGTTTGCGCTATTTGGAGATGATTCACAACAAGACCCTCTTGCCTTTACCACCATACTCGAAAGCTATCCCGAACAAATCGACGCCATTTTAATTAGGAAAACAGGCTCTGGTCATAACACGGAAGAAATAGAAAATCTCCGACTTTTAACTGAGTCAAAAGTTCGATTTAAACACTATTCAGAATTTAAGGAAATTGAACCAATCGTAAATCATATAGGTCGTGAAAATTCTATTGGTAGTTAATCCGATTTCAGGAGACATCAACAAAGAGGAATTTACCGCAACAGCGGTGAACCGCTGCAACGAGGAAGGACATGAAGTAAAAGTATTCAAGACCACCGGAGAAAATGACTTGGAAAGAATTAGGAAAGAAATCCATGAAAACTCACCTGATCGTTTATTGAGCTTAGGCGGCGACGGAAACTTCATTCTCTGCTGTGAAAGTGCTGAAGGCAAAAATATTCCCGTGGGACTGATCCCCATGGGGTCGGCCAATGGCTTGGCGCTGGAGCTCGGCATACCCAAAAATTATTCTGTTGCATTAGAGCTTTTTCTAAAAACTACCAAAGTTCACCACTTGGATGCTATCTGTGTGAATGACCACATGCATTGCGTTCATTTGGGCGATGTAGGAATCAACGCAGAGATCGTCAAAGATTTTGATGAGGACGAGAGCCGCGGAATGCTTACCTATGCCAAGCATCTTACCAAAGCCTTGGCCGAGACCCAGCCTTTTCAGGTGCAGGTGGAAAGTGAGGGTAAGCGTCTGTTTGAAGGAGAGGTGGTAATGGTGGGAATAGGTAACTGTAGACGCTATGGAACAGGCGTTTATCTGACAGGTTATGGCAATCCGTTTGATGGATTGTTTGAGTTGATTTTGATAGACAAAATGAGTGTTTCTACCATACTGAGAAAAGGCCTGACACTTTTGAACAAAGAAGTTGCAAATGGCGAAGACACCAAAATCCTCCAACTGAAAGAAGCAAAGATTTCTCTCACCGAAAAACGGCTACTTCAACTGGATGGAGAGCCCGAGGGAAGATATGACAACTTAATACTCAAAATGAAAAAGGCTTATTTTCCTGTGATCATTTCTGAGAACCACACTTTTACTGCCGGGAATCTTTAATATTGACACCATAAATCTACGGCTCAATGCTACCGAGTTTCAAATACCTCAAGGAACTGTATTACGCCCTCGCAATTATCGTGGGCATCTTTGCCTTAGGTATTTTAGGATTCATTCTTATTGAAGATTACACTTTCTCTGAAGCTATGTATATGACGGTTATTACCGTTTCGACCGTAGGTTTTAAGGAAGTTCGTGAACTCAGTATTGGAGGCAGATATTTCACCGCTTTTTTGATTTTAGTCAGTTTCGGTACGTTTGCATATACAGTCTCTTCCTTATCAAAGTATATACTCACCGGAACTTTTCAACGCTACTACAAAAAGTATAAGATGGACAGCAGAATAAAAAACCTCGAAGGCCATGTCGTTTTGTGTGGCGCCGGTCGCAATGGAATGGAATCATTGGAAAATCTCCTGGCCGATAATCGAAATGTGGTGGTTATCGAAAAAAGACCTGAAGTGACGGATCGGCTTCAAGATGAAGGCTTGTTCTACATAGAGGGAGATGCCACGGAAGAAGAGTCGCTGCTCAATGCAGGTATTGAAAGAGCGGCTGCTTTGGTAACGGCACTTCCCAAGGATACCGACAATGTTTTTGTGGTTTTGACCGCAAGAGAACTCAACGGCGATATTCGTATTGTAAGTCGATGCACCCAAGATTCTTCAGAGTCGAAGTTGAAGATTGCCGGCGCAAACGTTGTCATTCTACCCGACAAAGTTGGTGGTGCCAGAATGGCCGGGTTTATCATCGATCACAATATCAATCGATTCATTGATACCGTTTCAATGAGAGATGGTAATAACGGCTATTTGATGGAAGTGGATATTGAGAAACTTCCCTGTGAAAATACACCAAAGACCATCGGTGGAATTATCAAAGCATTACACACCCGTTGCAAAGTAGTCGGTATCATGTCTCCTGACTTCGAATATGTAATGAACCCTTCTGACGAATATGAAATAACCGATGACAGTAAAATTTTCTTCTTCGGGAAACCTGAGGAGATTGAGGAATTGAAAAATTCGATCTAGTCGGTCCTATTCAATCATTCAATTCAGCTCGGCAAAACCAACCAGATGCTCTAATCGATCGCGCAGGACAGTGTAAGAAGTGTACCCTCTGGCGATCACGTGGTAGGTATTGTCGATTTCGACAAATACGGTAGGATAGCCGGTGACTTTGAGCTGCTGAGCGTAAATAAAATCCTCTCGAGTCCTTACCTCATAGTCAACTGACGACCAAAGTATTTCAAAGTCTCTTTGGGAGACACCGTATTGTAAGGCTAGTTCAGCGTAGAAGTTTACCTCATTTGGATCAAGGCCATCGCGATAGATGGCATTTTGAATGTCAGAAGCAAATTCAAGTGCCTTTTCCTCTTTAAGTTCTTTGAATATTTTCAGGGCCTTGGAAGGTGGGAAAGAGTCAAAAATCACTTTTCCTTCTATTAGTGTATTTTCCAGAAAAGCAGAACCAAATTTCACCCCCGTCTTCTCCTCTACCGTTTTGTAAGCTTCAGCAATATACGCAGCTACTTCTCCTATCGGGCCGGTTCTTTTTCCTGTTATCATACCTCCTGAAATGACCTCCAAGGTCAAAGATGATCTATACTCATTGTATAGTCGATTGATAACCGGACTAAAGCCATAACACCAACCGCAGAGGGCATCGTAAACGTAAATAATGCGCATTTTTTTGTGGGAATATTATTCCTTTAACCAAATGTACAACGTTTGAAATCAGAATTCCAATTCCCGAACACGCGAAAAAATAATCCGCTGTGATTGTGCGTTGGTAATGAAACTTTTGAGATGATCTATTACCTCTTGACATTTTTTCTCATTGGCATGTCACCTTCCGACTCCATCGATGACTTGTGCCTTTCGGCTAATGAGAAATCACTATTTGAGCAAATCAACTTTGTTAGAAACGAAAGCGGACTTTCCGATGTATCTCTTTCTCGAAACTTAACTATAGTTGCAAAGCTGCACGCAGCCGACCTTCAAGAAAACAAACCCTACGACGAAAAACTTTGCAACCCGCACTCTTGGTCCGATCAAGGTGTTTGGAAAGCATGCTGCTACCGCCCCGACCACTCCAATGCTGAGTGCATGTGGAAAAAGCCTGCAGAAATAACCGATTATGAGGGAGACGGTTACGAGATTGTAGCATTTTGGATGTCAGGCGAGGATCTTTCTCAGGAAATTAGTCATGACACGGCACTGCGAATGTGGCTCGACAGTCCCGGACACAGCAACGTCATTCTGAACAAAATGTCCTTCGCAGAAGTAGAGTGGAATGCAGTAGGCATCGCTATCACCGGAAATTACGCGTCTGTATGGTTTGGGGTGGAGAAAGACGACGCTCCCCCACCCCGAATATGTTCGGATTAACGTACAAATACCTTTACAACTTCTGACTTGTTGTCTTCTTCTACCTTTAATAAGTACACGCCTTCAGATATTCCTGAGAATTCCATGACTCCCAAACTTTCCTGAACACCTTCGAGCATAGTAGAAATGATGACTCTGCCCATCAGGTCGTAAAGTATAACTTGTGCACCCGCGTTTGCATTTTCAACGACCAATCGGAAACTTCCGGTGTTTGGATTGGGAAATACTTTTGCTTCAATATCCATTACTTCATTTGCTGCCATTCCCACGGCAGTGGTGAAGAATGCATCCACGCTCCAAGGTGAGACTTGACTATATGTAGAATTGCAGAAAGCGCGAACTTTCCACTGGTAGTTAGCTCCGGACTGGAGTGACGAAGGAGTATTGAACGATGTGGCTGCAGATCCTAAATTGACCGTTGCCGTTCCTCCTCCAACTATTCCACCACGAATCTGATAGCCGAATGCTCCGGGCACCGCGTCCCACTCAAATGTTGCCGAATTGTTTGTGATATTAGAGGTTGAGAGGTTCTGCGGAGCCCCGCAATTTGTTGTGAACTGAACAGCCGGAGAAAAGACCGAGCTTTCTACACCGCAATTTGCTTTAATCTTCCACTCATAAGTTGACCCCGGCTGAAGAATATTGTTTACTTGTCTGAAGTCAGCAGGAGCAGCTACCTCGATGGTGGTCGTGCCGCCTCCTAATATTCCGCCTGAAATAGTGTAGCTAGTGGCTGACGGAACCGGAGTCCAATTTAAACGGGCGCTGTTATTTGTAATGTTCGAAGTAAAGAGTCCCGCAGGAACTGAACAATCCGTGCCCCCCGTGAAGTTCTCATCGAAGAAAAACGAGTAGAATCCTTCAGGAGCAACGATTGGTTTTGTGGCATTCTTTCCATTGTTGGTTGTAGCGTCGAGGTAATATACAATCGTATCGGAAACGGTGAAGCCCGGGTTGGGAATATTACCCACGTAAAATCCGGCGCTATCTGCTAGGTCGATCTCGTTCCAACTTAATTCACCTTTAACTTTCCAAAAACATGAAGCATTGGCTATGCCACTCCTGTTGGATATTTCTGCCAGTATATGGTAATTGGATCGAGCACTTTGCAGTCCGGCGACTTTCGGATGAAAGAACCTTACAGGGTTATCTGCCGGTATTTGCATGGCAATGCAGTGTATTGCTCCCCCAAGCGGAGTTAAAGCTCGAGCGTCGATACCGACAACATTGTATCCCGGTAAGGCTTCACGGATCAAATCCAAAGCTGCTTCATCGTAAGCCTGATTGGCTGCCGGACTGTTCTCATTTGAGTAGATCGGAATGATTAGCGTCTCGTTTACAAATAAGCCATTGACAAAACCGCGTGCATCGTTGTCTATTTGGTTACAAGTGGTATAAAAGCTTCCATTGTCAGCCAAAGGCATGGGCAAGCGAATAATATTAAAAGGAGATCCGTAGACGGAGGTCTCACCCTCATAAAGCGCCACGTTATCTTCTATCAAGGTTTTGTCAGATGCAGTGACTACCGAGGGGTATTCCGTCACGATCATCGTTTCTTCATCAATTAACTTAGACCACATATCAATATGCCCTGTTCCTCCATCGCAATTCAGCCGGGTAGGTTCTGTGACATTTGTGGTTCTAAAAAGTTCCTCGTGCGTTTGACGTGTAAACTCCGTAGACCAACCCAAGAAGTTGGCGTTGTTTTGAAAAAGTGAAGTCGTGTGAAAAGCGTGACCAAAACCATCAACCATTAGATTTCCACCTTCGTGTCTGATTTCTGATGTATAGTGGTCTAAACCCATGTATCCTGCAATGAAGGCCGGAACGGCATTGTCAAGCGGTCGAGAAGAATAGTATTGCATATCCACCATTGCCAAACTATCCTGATCGGTGTAATAAAAACCCCACGGACCGTAATCTCGCGTCCAAATGGAATTGGTAGGGACAATTAAAAACTCGTGATTGGTAAGAGTAACACCGTATGTCGCTAAATTATTGATCACACCGGTACTATCAGATCCATTACTAATCATGATCCACACTGTAGCTGATTGCTGGATAGCATCAATCAGTTCAGCATAAAGTTTTTTGAAAGAATTGCTGGAATTGTTTCCGGTCCATCTCAGAAGGACGGCTTGAGATTCCTCAAACTCTCCGGGCACCACTAAGTCCAACGGGGTAGGTGTAAAATTCTGATTCAGGCAAAACTCTTCGTAATCATCGCAGCAATCGCCAAAACCTTGACATTGATCGTCGCACCAACAACCCGACGGGGCTTGCGTGCCACAAATATCTTCACAACTATCGGGGCCGGCTTTAGCATCTTCCGTGCTCCCCGGTCTTTGAGGTTTGGTCTTGGAGTTGAGGGCAGCGGCCTTTGCTTCCATGTAAGAGCGTTCTGCTTGGGTTGGGTACTTAGGAAGAAGCTCAACTTGAGCTCCTGCATTGACTGATAATAATAGAGCAGCCAGGGCTACGAAAGTCTTGATTGAATTCATCTTACAAAATTTTGATTGGTCGCTAAATATACCTCAAAATTTCGATTGAATCCATCCTTTTTACCGACTTTGATACCAAAATAAGGCTAACTATGGCAAATACATGCACGGCATCCTTATTGGTAAACCAACCATCCAGCAGGCTAAAAGGAAAAAGGTAAAAAACACCCGAAATCAAAGCGATGATAAAAGATTGTTTAAGCTCATTCACTCCGGGTATTCCCGTCCTGCTCCAGGTGATAGTCAATATGGCAACATACGTGAGCGCCAAGTCAACGACTGCAGGCAGGAAATCAAATAAAACAAACAGTAGTAGAGCCGCCAGAAGAAACTTGAAGCTTAGAATTACGGTCAGTATTCGAGAAGGGATATCAGTCAGAGAAAAGACCGCCAATCCCGCAAAAAGATTTGCCAGCAAAATAAAGTCATTTTTGACCCACCACACAGCGAAGTATTGTTCCGGACTCAGATAGGTTGGAAACCCGTGACTGATAACTCCTCCCGAAGCTCCCACTCCGATGCAGATGACAAAAAGTATCCAAAAACGTGCGGCTCTCGTTTTCACGTTTCTGTTTGCTATGGCAATAATAAGACAGGTGAGAGCTATGGCGATATTGGAAACCAATGCCCCCGGTTCATGGATGTAAATCCCACCAATTTCTTGACCGGTCAGTTCAGTTGGGTATTTCACTGCGCAAAATTATTCCTAGACTCCATGTCCGATGCATGGATAAATTATCGCGCGAAGAAAACCAAATGTTTAGAATTTCGGCTAGGCAAGCTCGGTTTTAATTTTCTTCATCGCCGTCATAGCCCCGCGCAGTTCTTTTCCAATGGCTTCAATCGGGTGATTTCTAATCGCATCATTCACGCTGATCAGCTCTACATTGTCTGCGGCATTTGAGTCTGAAAATGCCCCCCCGATGACATCAATATCAACGCTTTTCATAAAATCAACTAACAATGGCTTGCAGGCGTGATCGAATAAATAACATCCGTATTCGGCCGTGTCCGAAATGACTCTGTTCATCTCGTAGAGCTTCTTTCTCGCAACAGTATTTGCAATTAAAGGGAGTTCGTGCAAAGACTCATAGTAGGCCGACTCTTCGACGATTCCCGTGCTCACCATGGTTTCAAAAGCCAATTCTACTCCTGACTTCACGAAAGCTATCATCAGCACTCCGTGATCGAAGTATTCCTGTTCCGGTATCGAATCACTGGTGAGCGGAGTTTTCTCAAAAGCTGTTTCTGCGGTCTCAGCGCGCCAGCGCAAGAGGTCTGCATCGTCATTGGCCCAATCGGCCATCATGGTTTGCGAAAAATGTCCCGAAATGATATCGTCCATATGCTTCTCAAACAAGGGCTTGAGAATCACTTTCAACTCTTCGGAAAGCCGGTGAGCTTTTATTTTTGCGGGATTGGATAAGCGATCCATCATGTTGGTGATTCCTCCTTGCTTCAACGCTTCGGTGATGGTTTCCCAACCATATTGCACCAACTTAGCGGCGTAGTGAGCATCCACACCTTTTTCCACCATTTTATTGAAAGCCAAAATTGAGCCCGTTTGGAGAACGCCGCAAAGAATGGTCTGCTCTCCCATCAAATCACTTTTTACCTCGGCAACAAATGATGACTCAAGAACTCCCGCACGGTCGCCCCCCGTGGCAACAGCGTATGCTTTGGCCTGCTCCCACCCTTTGCCTTCGGGATCATTTTCGGGGTGCACGGCGATTAAAGTCGGCACACCAAAACCTCTTTTGTATTCCTCTCTCACCTCAGTTCCGGGACACTTTGGAGCCACCATGATCACCGTTATGTCTTCTCTGATCTTTATTCCCTCTTCTACAATATTAAAACCATGCGAATAAGAAAGAGTTGCTCCCTTCTTCATCAAAGGCATCACCGCTTGCACCACGTTGGTGTGCTGCTTGTCGGGAGTGAGGTTGAGCACCAAGTCGGCCTTGGGAACCAGCTCCTCGTATGTTCCGACGGCAAAATCATTTGAGGTAGCATTCTTGTAAGAGGCTCTCTTCTCGTCAATCGCTGCCTGACGAAGGGCATAGGAAATATCCAAACCTGAATCACGCATGTTCAACCCCTGATTAAGGCCCTGTGCTCCACAGCCAATTATGACGATATTCTTTCCCTTTAAAGCGCTCACTCCGTCCTCAAATTCTGAGGCGTTCATAAAACGGCATTTTCCCAATTGTGAAAGTTGCTGCCTCAGGGACAGAGTATTAAAATAGTTAGACATTGATGTTTTTTTAGTGATTAAATGCATCGAGCATTTGAGAGATTTTCATTTTTTCTTTGGTGACGGCAATTCGACCGGATCGGCTGAACTGCATGATCCCATAGGCGTTGAATTCTTCAAAGAGTTGATCTATCTCTTCTTTGCGTCCTGATTTTTCAACGACGAAGAACTCTTTATTGACCGTGACGATTCGAGAGTTACTATCCTTTACAATGTTTTGGATCTGACGTTCCTCAAAGAGCAGGTCTGATTTGATCTTAAATATGCAAGACTCCTGATAAATAATCTCATCGTCGGTGTGGTAGTAGGCTGCAATCACTTCAACTTGCTTAGCAATTTGGCCAATGATCTTTTTCATTTGAGTTTCCGTCATCTTTACCACAATGGTAAAGCGGGAAACGTGAGGTATTTCAGATACCGATGAGTTAATGCTCTCGATATTGATATGTCGCCGCTGAAAAATCGCGGAAATGCGATTGAGCAGCCCAATGTTATTTTCGGTGTAAACCGAAACGGTATATAAGTTTGTTTCTTCCATTTTTTAGTCGAGTCTGATTTCTGAGACAGATGCTCCCGTGGGAATCATCGGAAATACATTGTCTTCCTTTTCTACACAAACTTCCAAGAAGTAAGCCTCTTTACTTGCCATCATTTCCTGAACGGCCGCTTTAAGGTCACTCCGTTTTTTCACCCTTTTTGCCTCTATGGCATAGCCCTTGGCGATGGTCACGAAATCCGGGTTGGTCATTTCTGTTGATCCGTAGCGCTTGTCAAAAAACAGCTGCTGCCACTGGCGTACCATTCCCAAAAATTCATTATTCAGAACCACTATTTTGACTGCTGTTTTTTGCTGAAAAATGGTTCCCAGCTCTTGGATTGTCATTTGATATCCTCCGTCCCCAATTATGGCCACAACTTCTCTGTCAGGTGCACCCATTTTGGCACCAATGGCTGCAGGCAAGGCAAAACCCATTGTCCCCAAACCACCGGACGTAATGTTGCTCTTGGTCGTTGTAAATTCGGCGTAGCGGCATGCGATCATCTGGTGTTGACCCACGTCGCTCACTATCGCCGCATTCCCTTTGGAGCAAATATTAATTTCTTTGAGAACCTCTCCCATGGTAAGACCCTCTTTGGTTGGGTGCAGGTCTCCGATAATGACCTTTTCGTATTCGATGGCGTATAGATCCTTGAATTTCTGATGCCACTCGCCGTGCTCTTTCTCTTCCAACAATGGAATGAGCTTTGACAAGGTTTCTTTTGCATCACCAATAACGGCGACATCGGTTTTTACATTCTTGTCGACTTCGGCAGGGTCAATTTCAAAATGAATGACTTTCGCTTGTTTGGCGTATGCACTCAGGTTTCCGGTAACTCGGTCATCGAAACGCATCCCGATGGCAATGAGGACGTCACATTCATTTGTGAGCACATTCGGACCATAATTGCCATGCATGCCTACCATACCCACATTCAGAGGGTGTGAAGTAGGAATAGCAGATGCTCCTAGAATAGTCCAAGCAGCGGGTATGCCGGCCTTTTCCATCATAATTGTAAGCTCCTTTTCGGCCTTACCGAGAATGACTCCCTGGCCCCAGACGATCAATGGCTTTTTTGCTGTGTTAATTAGCGCAGCCGCCTCGGCAATAGCCGTATCATCTGACTTCGGAACGGGCTTATAACTTCTCACCCCATGGCACTTTTCATATACGAAATCAAATTCTTCGAACTGTGCATCCTTGGTAATATCAATCAGTACAGGTCCGGGCCTACCACTTTTTGCTATATAAAATGCTTTGGCTAAGACTTTGGGGATATCAGCGGCCTTGGTGACTTGGTGATTCCATTTTGTAACGGGGGTCGAGATGCCTACGATATCTGTTTCTTGAAACGCGTCGCTACCGAGAAGATGGGATGCCACCTGACCAGTGATGCAAACCATCGCAGTGGAGTCGATCTGTGCATCGGCTATTCCCGTTATAAGATTGGTGGCGCCCGGGCCTGAAGTAGCCAGTGCCACACCTACTTTTCCTGAAATGCGTGCATAGCCCTGAGCTGCATGGGTTGCGCCTTGTTCATGACGAGTCAATACATGATGAATTTTTCCTTGATACTTGTACAATTCATCATAGACCGGCATAATAGCTCCTCCGGGATAGCCGTACAAAATATCGACCCCTTCAGCAATTAAACATCTAACAATTGCTTCGCTTCCCGAAATGCGCACCGTTGCTTTGGGCATCTGATTATTTTCGGAAAGATTCACTTCCTCTATTCCCGTTTGTGGAGCTTCCTTCTTCATCACTTCCAACTTTTGATTAGCACTGATAGTCTATATTAGTTAAAATTCATCGGTGACACAACCTTCTGACGCCGAGGAAACTGTTCTGGCATACTTGTACAAGACACCGCGATCAAACTTGAGCTTCGGAGCCACCCAGTTCTCTTTTCTTTTTTGTAGTTCCTCTTCAGATATTTCCAATGTAATGGTGTTGGTATTGGCATCTAAAGCTATGATATCTCCATCTTTCACCAAAGCTATGGCACCGCCTTCTTGCGCTTCGGGAGTTATGTGTCCGACGACAAAACCGTGTGTTCCACCTGAAAAACGGCCATCGGTGATCAATGCCACATCCTTGCCCAATCCGGCTCCCATGATGGCTGCGGTTGGTTTGAGCATTTCCGGCATACCGGGCCCGCCTTTTGGCCCTTCGTAGCGGATGACCACAACATCGCCTTTTTGAACCTTTCCGGCACCGATTCCCGCGTTGGCATCGTATTCTCCTTCGAATACTTTTGCCTTTCCACGAAAGCTGAGTCCCTCCTTTCCCGTAATTTTTGCCACACTACCTTCGGGGGCCAAATTTCCGTACAACATTTGAAGGTGTCCGGAAATCTTGATGGGATCCTCGATGGGCTTTATCACATCCTGACCATCGGCGAGGCTTGGAACCTCGGCCAGGTTTTCTGCCAGGGTTTTACCGGTAACGGTGAGGCAATCTCCGTGAATCAAACCCTTGCTCAAAAGATATTTCAATACGGCGGGAATTCCGCCCACTGCATGGACATCTTCCATTAAGTATTTCCCACTTGGTTTTAAATCTGCCAAAAACGGGGTGTTGTCACTTACTTTTTGAAAATCCTTAAGGGTAAATTCGATTTGGGCAGAGCGAGCGATAGCCAGGAAATGCAGCACGGCATTGGTCGATCCACCCAAAATGGTAACGAGCCTTATCGCATTTTCCAATGATTTGCGCGTGATGATGTCGGAAGGTTTGATGTCTCTTTCGAGCAATAATCGCATTGCTTCTCCTGCTTTGACAGATTCTTTTTGCTTCGCATCACTCAGGGCAGGGTTGGATGAATTGTAAGGCAATGCCATACCCAAAGCTTCAATCGCCGATGCCATGGTATTGGCCGTATACATTCCACCACAGGCGCCTGCACCGGGACACGCTTTCTCCACGATGTTTTGATACTCCGTTTCAGTCATGGTGCCCGCCACCTTGCTGCCCCAAGCCTCAAAAGCGGAAACCACATCGAGTTTTTTTCCGTTGTGGCAACCTGAATCAATGGTTCCGCCATACACCAGAATACCGGGTCTGTTCAGACGAATCATGGCAATCAAAGCTCCGGGCATATTCTTATCGCAACCTACTACAGTGATCAATCCGTCGTAGCTCATTCCTTGGACTACCGTTTCCATCGAATCGGCAATTACATCTCTCGACGGGAGTGAGTACCGCATGCCGGGCGTTCCCATAGAAATGCCGTCACTCACTCCTATTGTGTTAAATATGAGACCTGTGGTGTCTTTATTCAGTGTGCCCTGCTTCACCAATTTGGCAAGGTCATTTAAATGCATGTTGCACGGATTGCCTTCAAATCCGGTGCTGGCAATCCCAACCATCGGTTTCTTCAGGTCTTCCCTTGTTAATCCAATGGCGTGAAGCATTGCTTGCGCAGCGGGCTGAGTTGGATCCTGTGTAACTCTTTTGCTATATTGGTTCAATTCTTTCATGTGGAACTTTACTTCGCTGTACTTATTTCAATTTATGGACTTAATCCATGCAAAAACAATAATCTGAGCAATAATAAGTCTAATATCCTAAATCAATTCATTCCTATCAAGAAAAAACCCTCTCAAAAAGTAGAAATTTTGAAATTGGCATGACCAAAATGACTTCCTTCATCATGCTCAATTGTAAGTAAATAGATTCCATCGGGGACTGTTGAGGTAGAGATGCGGTGGTATCCTTGAATGAGCTCTTTGGCAAAAATCAGGCGTCCCGAAATATCAAACAGGCGCAATCGATATTTCCCGGTGGGTAGTTTATCAATAATCAATTCATCAGCACTGTTGTAAATAGTTAAGCCAGGAATGTCGGCAGTTGGAGCAGAGACGGTTGCTCTTCGAATTTTGTAAACGGCATTGGTGACTTGTGCATCAGTAGTCATGCCTCCGGCTATAATCCATTCGTCATCGGCCACCTTGGCAATTCCTCTTAGATCCATAATGGCAAAGGGAGAGTCGTCAAAAAAAGACCACGTGTTACTGAATGATTGATAAGTCCTGATCTGCTGGTGGGGCTGCACCACTGAACCTCCTGAATAGGCCAGTCCGTCAAAATTGTAAGCCACTTCGGCTCCTCCTATCCAAATCACTTCATCACCAAAAGAAGTGCACGCCATTCTGTACCCGTTAGAAATCTCATCATCGGGAAGGAGTGACCACAGGATATCCGTTGGATCTTCCGGATTTATCACTCCTTTTCTGAATTCATTGGTAGCGAGAAAATTAAATCCGGAAATTTTCGTCCCTCCGTAGTAATAAATTGTATCGCCTATGATCGCCCCCGAAGCCCCGAATGCTTTGAACGAGTTGGAGTTTGGAGTTGGGGTAGCGGCCGTCCAAGTATCGTTAAACGGATTGTAAACCTGCACATCATTGACATTGGTGTTTTCGCTCCAACCCGTAATGACATAGATCAGGCTGTCTCGCCATACTGCCTGTACCTGATCATCGATGGGAACGGGAATATCAGCGCCGTCCTCCAGCCACTCATTGGCATCTGCATCAAAGCGGTGAACCTTGGGGGATGATTGCTCACTGAAATTTTCAAAAACGTGGTAACCTCCAATTAGGTAAATGATATTTTCGACCGTCGAAGCCCCGGCAGCGATTTTTCCGCGAAAGTCATTTACGTCGGGAAGCTGAGACCACTCTTGGGACACAGTGTTGTATCGCCATGATTTTAAGTGAATGTCTTCCGGCTCCAGTCCTTCCGAAATACCGGTGAAGCTATAAACACAAAGAGAGTCGCCTGAAAAGGCTTCTACCACGGCATTATTGGAAACAGGCTCCGGCATTTCAGGAAGAAGCTCCCACTCCCACCCGCCTTGTGCCGAACATAAAAAAGGGATAATCAAAAACAAGAATGAGATACGAACCATGGCTGTTTGAAATTTGGCTTAAACAAATCAAGGGTTTCTTATCGGCAGTAGCAAAAGTTGCAGTATAAAAATGACCTTTCCTGAAACGAATATTTGATTATTGAGTAAAAGGCAATAGATTTGACCTGTGAACATCGCTCAGACATATTACTATAGCTCACTCCCGATCGGGTTTAAGCTATAAGTATGTCAAAAAAACTTATTCGACCCGATTCAAAAATTGAATCGGGTTTTTTTATATCCAAATATTGATGAATCAAAATTACAGCAAGTACACGGCAGAAGATTTTAAAGTATGGAGAACCCTCTTTGAGCGGCAAATGGGGATCCTACCCGAGCTGGCATCTGAGTCTTATCTCAAGGCCATTGACATAGTAGGTTTTCGTTCTGACAAAATCCCCGACTTCAAAGAAGTGAATGAAATTCTGGCAAGAGAATCGGGTTGGCAACTTTTAGTGGTACCCAACATAATACCGAATGAAGAATTCTTCCCCCTCTTATCCAACAAGACTTTTAGTGCAACCAGTTGGCTCAGGAAGATGTCGGAATTGGATTACCTGGAGGAACCCGATATGTTTCACGACGTATTCGGACACGTACCTCTTTTGAGCCACCCTACTTTCTGCGCCTTTTTCAAAGGATTGGCAGAAATAGCCATGAAATACATAGGCGATCCCAAAACAACTGAGATGCTGGGACGAATGTATTGGTTTACCATTGAGTTTGGCTTAATCAGAGAAAATGGAGCCTTGAAAATCTATGGCGCAGGTATCCTTTCTTCTCACGGAGAAACAAAATTCAGCCTTTCTGATAAACCGAAACATCTCCCCTTTGACGTTGCAACTGTTTTGGAACAGGATTACGACAATATGAAAATTCAGGATAAATACTTTGTGATTGAAAGTTTTGAGCAGCTGTTTCAAAGTTTGGATGAAATAGAAATATACGTTAGTGAGAAATTCGAGAAAAGATCTCTGCAAACAGTAGCCTGATCTGCCATTCGATTTAAGCTTTTGTCATGGTTCATTTTTCGATCGGTTTCTCTCACTTATGAAAATCAGGTGAGTCCACTAGTGTTTTTGAGGTAGTTATTGATATTTTTTTCCAGAGCATTTTTTTGGAGATTTACCCGTTGGTAGTGATGATTGCATCTTTCATCTAGCAATTATCACTTTACATCTAAATTTTTGCTTACAGTAAGGTTTGATTAATAAATTGCGGGCTGAAGAAAGTCATAAGGAGGCTAAACTTTAGTAATCGGCAGGGCGTATTAGACGTGCTAAGTGAATGACATGAGCGTGATTATCCTGAAGATATAGAAGACGAAAGAATTGAATTATTCTGAGCGAAATTCAAACACGGTAATTATTTCAAGTCTCGAGGGAGAGTTGACCTACCATTCGTGGCATGTTCGGCTATTGCAAGCAATACATTCGTGGAAGGCGAAACCAATTTTTGTGTGTGGTTCAGCGCGTTTTTACATAGCAAATGATGACAAATACAAAAGCGCCCATGGCGATCGAAAAAAAATTATTGATTGGAGATAAGACGAGGTAACTATGAAGATAATGGTAATTGATGATGACTCTACTTTCCTGTTCATTTTTCGAAAACAAATAGAAAAACTTGAAGATATCAATATTGTAAATGAATCCAGAAATGGATTGGAGGCCATAAATTATCTCAAGAATAATCTCAATAACACGGGTGCTCTGCCTGACTTGATCGCTCTTGACTTGAACATGCCCGTGATGGATGGTTGGGATTTCTTGAATGAATTTGGGAAAGTTTGCGAGAAAGACTCTTTCGATGCTCCCGTGTGTATATTATCTTCTACCATCAATCAGGCAGATTTCGACCGTGCGAATTCATACGAGTCCGTTAAGACCTTTTTCTCTAAGCCCATTACTTCCGAGCAGCTCAAGACAATGAAGAAAATCTCGGAGATGTATTAAAATTCAGGATGACCGGATGGTCCATTTTCCCGACAGTGTGGGGGCCTTCAATGCTTGCCGGAGCAATTTCAGGTAATCGGACCTCGATATGTTTTTAGCTCCTAAGCTCTCCAAATGCGATGTAGGAACCTGACAGTCAACAAAATTAAAGTTTTGTAATTCTAAAAATCGGCAAAGTCTGATAAAGGCCAATTTGGACATATTCTTTTCATTGCTAAACATACTCTCGCCGAAAAAAGCACCACCAAGGCTGACGCCGTAGAGTCCGCCTACCAGATTGCCTGCACGCCATATTTCTGCGCTATGAGCTATTCCCATTTGGTGCAGCGAGGTATAAACTTCTATCATCTCTTTACTGATCCAAGTCCGTGATTTTCCTCTCCCGGGTGCGTTTGCGCATGACTTCATCACTTCTTCAAAAGCAGTATCCAGCGTGAACATGTATTTATCAGAGTTGAGATAAGGCCGCATGCTTTTTTGAACGCGGAGGTTGTCAAAGAAAAGAATGCTTCGGGGATCAACACTCCACCAGAGAACGGGATCTCCTTCGTTAAACCACGGGAAAATACCCGATTCGTAAGCTTTCAGAACCCAATCTTCTCGAAGTAGTCCTCCCACGGCCAAAAGTCCATCCTCTGCAGCATTTTCCGGATCCGGGAAAAATAAGTACTCTGAATCTAAACCATACACGGGCATATCGCAAATATAGACTGCGAACATTGAAGAATGGAAATGGTTTAAAGAACTAATTTAGCCTTGTGGATGAACTCATTTTAAAGATACAAAGAGCCGTTTCACAGCCACTCCCCGGCTGGGATGCGCACAAGAAGATGATCAATTACATCAGGCCCAAAGCTACCGATGTAGAAAAAGTAGATCCCGAAGCCAGACATGGAGCAGTGTTAGCCCTGCTTTACCCGAAGAATAACGAACCCCATGTAGCGCTTATGTTGAGAAACACCTACAAGGGAACGCATAGCGGGCAAGTGAGTTTCCCAGGTGGAAAACGTGAACTACGAGACAAAGATTTGATAGAAACGGCGCTGAGGGAGGCACATGAAGAGATGAATATTCAACCTGAACAAGTCACGGTGATGGGAGCCCTTTCGAAAGTCTATATTCCACCCAGTCGATTTTTAGTCTCTCCTTTCATCGGCTATTCACAGAGCAGACCCGACTTCATACCCGACCCCTTGGAAGTTGCTGAAATTATTGAAGCACCGCTTCGACTTATTCTCAAAGAGAGCTCCATTAAGGAGAAACCCATCTATGTACAAGTGACCAATTCAGAACTAGATGTCAAGTATTTTGATATTTTAGGCCATACTGTTTGGGGAGCAACTGCAATGATGCTCAAAGAACTTGCAGAAATGCTCAACGATCAAAATCATTGAATAAAAAATCTCACATGCGAATTTTCTTTTTTACGATCATTTTCCTGACTGCGGTAACCAATTCATACGGATGGCAAAGTCAATTGCCAGACACCATGCCACAATTTCCCCCTGATAGGATTGTGAAAGTCGGGATAAAAACCAGTGAGCCTTTCATCATTGAATCTGACCAAGCAGGGGAATACAGCGGTCTGAGCGTTTTCTTATGGGAGCGGATTGCTACCGATCTGCAAGTAGAGTACGAATACCAAGCATACCCTGATTTATCTTCTTTGCTCTCAGCAGTTGAGAATAATGAAGTTGACATTTCCATCAATCCATTGACGGTTACCCCGGAAAGATTGGCGAACATGGAGTTCACCCAACCTTTTTTCATCACAAACTTGGCTATTGCAGTGAAAAAGGACCGGCAAAATCCCTTCTTGGGTCTATTGAAGAATATCTTTTCTTGGGAGTTTTGGACTGCCTTGACCCTTCTGGCATTTGTTATTCTGATCTTTGGTTTCTTAGCTTGGATTTTTGAACGCAAACACAACGAAGAAGAATTCGGACGGGATGTGAAAGGGCTTTGGGAATCGTTTTGGTGGAGTGCCGTAACCATGACCACCGTAGGTTATGGTGATAAGTCTCCGAAAACAATTGGTGGCCGAATCGTTGGCTTGATATGGATGTTCACCGCCATTGTCATCATCAGTGGATTCACTGCATCCATTGCTTCTTCTCTGACGGTAGGACAGCTTTCGCTGGACATCAGCAATCTTGAAGACCTTAAAGATGCCAGAGTCGTAACCATAAGCGGATCGACATCAAATGATTATCTAGAGGAGAAACAGATTTCTTCAAGTCGCGTTACATCAGCCGATGAAGCATTGGAGATGTTGGCATCAGGAGAAACAGACGCCTTTGTATACGACGAACCGCTCCTTCGCTATAAGATTATGAAAAATAAGCTACAAGAAGAAATTACCGTTGCTCCCGCGCGATTTCTAACGCAGTATTACGCATATGCTCTTCCTCTTGGCAATGCCAGAAAACCGCTTAACCTTGCCATCATCGAACGCATTGAATCACTGGAGTGGAAAACCGAATTGGCCAAATACGAGTTGGAGTAGGATGGTTGATGGTTTGATGGTTTGATGGTTTGATGGTTTGATGGTTTGATGGTTTGATGATGCGATGGTTTGATGGTTTGATGGTTTGATGATTTGATGATTTGATGGTTTGATGGTTTGATGGTTTGATGATTTGATGGTTTGATGGTTTGATGGTTTGAT
>Ga0102943_1000927_pt1 | contig 18792 bp, 18 predicted proteins | sample SalPonC_black_MG_FD_78174 | JGI IMG/M metagenome (GOLD analysis project Ga0102943, IMG submission 78174) | Salt pond soil microbial communities from South San Francisco under conditions of wetland restoration - Salt Pond MetaG... | ecosystem: Environmental > Aquatic > Marine > Intertidal zone >...
CCGTCCACTGCGCCTCGAACATCATTAGCGATTTGCCAGATCTGGCGTTGGAGTGCAGCGCGTTGTTGTATGCTAGTCATAAAGTGTAAAGTATCCGGTTAATGGTTCAAAAATTCAGCAAGTTCTGACAACTCTACAATGATGAGCCCTGAGGATTATTCCGTAAGACTGTCCATACCGTAGGGAACGACGATTAGGACGGAATCGATTTTGAGGTTTTCCATGAGTAATTCGGCGATGATGCCGGTCTTTTCAAAGTCGCGGTGGACGTTGAACTTACACTCCAAGGCGATGCGCTTGCCGTCATGCTCTATGAGGAAATCCGTGGCGAATATGCCCTCGCTGTAGTCATGCTTGTAGGACAGACTAGCCTTTTCCAGTTCGCGAGCAACGGAACGCTTAAAGGCGATGGACTGCGACTTCATCTCTAGATAGCGTAAGGCTCTGGCGCGCTCTTCCTTTGCATTCTGCTCGTCGTCTAATACTAATTCTTCCGGCAGCGTCTCCAAACCTGAGTAGGCTCTGAGCAGTGACTGCTCTTCTGCCTTCGTTTCGCAGAGATGTTTCATTAGCCTAGAAAGTGTAACCTGACGCGGGCGTGTCTACCCATTGAGAAGACGACTAATCGACGTGGTAGTCAACCCCGTTTCAGCGGATAATTGCACTCCGCCCAAGATGAAATAAAAATAAGCCGCACATGCAATTGAAGCGATCGCAAGAATAAAAGTCAGTACAGGCTTGATCTTTAATTTGGTATTTAGCTTCGTCACTATTCGCAACTTGAACGTTAAGTCTCTAGACTTTCCTTATACACATTAAAAATTTGATCTAAGATGCTAAACTCTTTTTATAAGTGATTACGCCACTTAACAAAATCTAAATACTTCCTGTAGCAAAGTTTCGGACCGTATTTCAATTATTTCCACCATATTGTAACGTATTCTTAACATTTTTAGACCTTGTATGGAAGTGTTTATTCCGCTTAAAGCATTAAAGCCACCCGCGCTGGCAAGTAAGCTTTAAACAAACAGTTGAACAAGCATCCCTCGCTCAATTTGAGGAGGTTGCACTATGGGCATTAATTACGAAGAAAAAGCCCTTGGTGGACTCACTCAATTAGAACTCAAAGAAGCCGCCCAGCAGTTAGACGCAGTCGCGCAAAAAGCTGCTGTCGACGATTGGTCATATACTCATTTCTGAGCTACTTACTGAACAACGAATTAAAACAGGGTAGTGTCCGGAATCTTTCGCAAATTGGTACAAGCTTTTGAGCACTCAACAGGTGAATTAATTTTCTACTTTTTTATTTCGAGCGCAGATACCTTTGGTTTTAAGCACTACGCTCTTGTTAAGATGTTTCAAGTTTTTCATATCAAGATATGCACGGTTGTCAGACTAACTACTCGTTGCAATATATCTCAATCGAGCTGCCACTAGCAGCAGTGCACTCTTACCGCCAGGAAAACTACCAACAGCTCTGGACCTCCGCCGAATTTTTTGCATGATGCGTTCTTGCCCGAATCGCTCACCACTCATCGAGCAGAATCGCCCATGACTGACAATAGCAGCATGAAACTTTCAAATTCGGGTCATGCAGGTAATTTTTATTGCATGTGCCCTTGAATGTCCAATTGGATGTCGACCTCGTTGCCAACGATTGGGCCACCGTAGGTGATACCGAAATCCCTGCGATCGATCGTCGTTGATGCCGTCCAACCGCTGATGGTCATGCCTTCGTAGTGACCTTGACCTGGACCCTTACCCAGAAGTTCAGTGTCTAGGGTGACCTTTTTTGTTGTACCCATAATGGTGAGGTCACCAGTGATTGCGAAACGGTTGTCGCCGATTTTTTCCCATCCAGTACTTTTAAACGTCATTTCTGGATATTCAGCTGCATTGAAAAAATCGTCCTCCAGCAAATGGTTATCACGTTTGGTATTGTTAGTATTCACACTGGTGATTTGGATAGTTGCCTCTGCTGTACTTCTGGATAGATCTTCGGGGTGATAACGAATAAAACCTGTGAATTCTTTGAAATTCCCAGGTACTTTAGTGAAATGGTGGCGAATTTTAAAGGATATGCCTGAATGTACGGAATCGATTTTGTAAACTTCTTCAGCGGCGTGAGTAAAGAAAGGTGCAACCATTAAAATGCATGCGGTGGTGATTAAACGTTTCATAATATTTTGTGGTTTATGGATGATCTTCGTTTTAGTGTTGGCTTCGCTCGTGAAAGAGCAACGGGTGAATCATTTGCGAATTTGCCTGACCTGCAAGTCTTGTTGCTCTTTTTATTGCATTTATTGTAGTTGACGGAAGGGGGAGGTTTATTGCAGAGCACACTTGCGTTGGTAAAAAATCAGCTATACAGACCTTAGAGGACGAGCATGGCGTCGCCGTAGCTGTAGAAGCGGTAGCGTTTTTCAATGGCGAGCGCGTAGAGTTCTTTCAGCCAAGTGATTCCGCTGGTATCATTCGGAGTTAAAAAGCTGGAGACCAGACAGAGCAATGTCGAGCGTGGTAAGTGAAAGTTGGTTATCAGTGCATCGACTCCGGCAAAGGGTGCGGGTGGATAAATGAAAATATCGGCTTCTGCTATGTAGGGGGCGGCTGATTGGGGATGGGAGAGCGCGTTCGGTGATTTGCGCAGATAGTCTTCAATTGCGCGCATGGACGTGGTGCCGACGGCCATGCGAGTGCCGGGCTGAGGTTGCTTGAGGGCAATTTGGGTCGCGGCGGGCAATTCGTACAGTTCGCGGTGGATGGTGTGTGCTTCAATGGTCTCTGTCTGAATGGGTTGGAATGTGTCCAATCCTATGTGCAGGGTGATTTCGTGCTGGGGAATATTGCGTTGTTGTAGTTGGTCGAGTATTTCGGGGGTGAAGTGCAGGCCTGCAGTCGGTGCAGCAGCAGCCACCTTTTTGCTGGGATCGGCATATATGGTTTGATAGCGTTCGTCGTCCATCTTGCGGAGTTCTGGATGAGCTTTGCGCTGGCGTTCGATATAGGGGGGTAAGGGGACTTCGCCAATGGTATCTGCCATTTGCACTACCGGTGTTGAGCTGTCGAATCGGACCAAAAATTGTCCACTGGCGACTTTGCCGAGGACGTGAGCTGGCACGCCATTGGTGAGTTGGAAGGAGGTTCCGGGCGACAGCCGCTTACCAGGTTTCAACAGGCACCAAAATTCATGCCCGTCTTTGCCTGGTGACAATAGCAGGCATTCGACACTACCCCCCGAGGCACGCGTGCCGCGCAAGCGTGCTTTCAGCACTGTGGCATTATTGCGAAAGAGGGCAGTGTCAGCGGGCAGGTGGTCAAGGATGTCGCGAAATTGACAATGCGTGACGGACTGGGTTTGGCGATTGACGACCATGAGCTTGGATGCGTCGCGCTGCAATGCGGGGACTGGGGCGATGAGGGACTCGGGTAGGTCGTAGTCGAACAGGCTGGTTTCCATAAGTGATTAAATTTGATTTGAGCGGCCAGCGCAGTAGACAAGCTGTATCCTACAATTCATACAACCAATATTTTTGCGACATTTGTTGAAAGGCGTGCGCTTGTTGCTGCCAGAGTTGGATGAACTTTTCGACATCCGCATGTGCTCCCTGCGTGGTGATTTCATCCCACCAGGCTTCGCTGCCAACGTGGATGTTGTACAGGCGTGCCTGTTGTTGATTGGCTTGTGCAAATGGGTTGCCTTCATCACTCCAAATGTTGGTCAGGCGCATCATGTAAAAGCTCAAAGCTGTGGGGCGTAAGGTTTGCCAGTCGGTGACCAAAACCAGCGCGCCTGACTTGATTTTGCCCTCTGCGGTCTGGTACTGGTGTGGTGTGACGCGCACACCGGGTATCCCCACGGCATTGAGTGCGGTCGCGATTGCTGCAGGTGTTTTACCTGGGAAATTTAGCAGGCGGAAGGGGTATGGACCGCCGTAACCGTGGGTAAAGCCGCCGAGCTGGCTACCCAATCCAGTCATTGCGTAGCCCAAAGCAGCGGACAGGTCAGGGATTGCGGGTGAAGTGCCCACCCATTGCAGACCCGTATCAGACCAGAGCATGGAGCGGCGCCATCCTTTCATGGGGATAATGATCAGCTTTCCAGCTGCCTGAACCGTTGGGCTGACTTGCAGCCAGCCGGGTCGTTTTTTTGCCATAAGGGCGAGCTCGGCAATGGTCAGGCCGTGGACGTAGGGTACTTGAAATGCTCCGACGTACGACATCAAGTGTTCATCCAAGGGCGGTCCATCCACCTTTAGTCCACCCAGCGGGTTGGGCCGATCCAATACGACGACGGTGACACCGTTTTCAAAACAAGCTTCCATGGTGTAGCGCATGCAACTCACGTAGGTGTACGAACGGACACCGAGGTCTTGTAAATCGATGACCATGCAGTCGAGCTGGCGCAGCATCTCGGCAGTTGGTTTGCGATATTTGCCGTACAGCGAGTAAACTGGAAGTTGAGTGCGCGGATCGACTTTGTCATCAACTGGGATATTGGCTTTTTCATCACCATAGATTCCGTGTTCAGGGCCAAACAGAGCCACGAGCTGCACCTGGTGGCTATTTTTCAGCACATCGATTGTGCTGACGCCGTGTTGATTGACGCCCGCTTGATTGGTCAGCAGGCCAACGCGTTGGCCTTGAATGTATTTAAAATTGGCGGCTGCGAGTTGGTCGATACCTAGTTGCACGACAGGCTGTTGCAATAGTTGGTCAGCACTTGCGGATTGGGTGAACCCACAGACACCTGTGCACAGGGCTAGGAGTATTCGATTAAATAATCCTTTTTTTATGGACTGGGTTGGAGCGGGACCGTGATTTTGACTGTTTTTCTTGGGCACGTGACTTCTTTTCTTCAGCAAATTTTTTCGACTTTTCAACCAGCAGGGAATAGCTCCTACTCGCTCGTTTTGCCATAAACTGATAGATGAAGCTGGAGATAAATGCAGCAAAATATCCAATAATTATTGCGCCGATTGAAGTTGCCTTGAACCAGTACAAAAAGGTACTTCCCGTCAATCTGACCTCGCCCTTGACGAATGCTTCGGCAGTCGCCGGATCAATGTCGTTGGGGGTGATGAACAAACTGATAAAAAAATCACCGATGTGGAAAGCGGTTGGATACAAAATCCAGATGGTTACCGGGTTGGAAACGAGTTGCAGTGCGATTAAAATCATCAGGTTGGCCCGCAGGCCAAGCGCTAAAAGGAATCCGAGTAAAAATTGTAAACCGTAAACGGGGAGTAGCGTCAAAATCCAGCCAGCATACAGCGCGGGAACGACTTCAGGTATTCGAAATGACCACAGGTATGATTTCTGTCGTGCCGTTTTGGCAAACCATTTCAGCACTGGATATTTGTGAATCGTTGCGCGACGCGGTAGGGGGCGCAACAATTTTTTTATCAGCCGAATGCGGGCGAAACGTTCCGTTCTCAGTTTATGCTCTTCGGCTGTCATGTTGGCAGGGTGTGGTGTGTGGGTCAGTATCTTGCTGCCGAAACAGGACGATACGGTGCGGTCTTCATTTAAATAAATCGGTTTATATTCATTGACCTGAAAGCATATCAGTGAATAGAGAAAAAATTGTGCGATATTTGTCTACATCAAGCTTATAGTGACCCGAAAGGTAAAGAAGTTCCCGTCCAGGAGCACGCCCTCATCCGCAAAGTCGTAGAGTGCTTTAACGTTCAGACCCGCAGAAAAAAAAGATGTATCCAAAATGCATGGATATCATCATCAAAATTGTCACCTGCACTAGATCGAAATCCACACCATTCGCGAATAGGGTCGATCTCCAGAATACATCTTTTTCCATGGTTCCAAAGCCTTCCTCAGCAGATCCATTGACGTTTAACTAAGCCAGCAGTGGGCAATCCCTGAGTGCTTGTGCCAATGATGTCGGGCTTTGCTCCAAGGCTTCGAGCAAACTTAACTTTGAATTGCTGATAGCCGTCAAAGAGACGTTTTGGGGGACTGCCAAACGAGGCTCAACTTTACCGGCGAACACAGCAACCGTTTGATGAGGTTTATGCGCATATTTCAAGATGGAACCGGGTCCTTTGCCATGCAGTGAGCTGTTGTCGAAACAGCCTTCGCCGGTAATGATGATATCGGCGCGCCGTATTTTTGCCTTGAGATTGAGCCATTCCTCGACGAGTTCGAAGCCCGGCCACAGTTGCGCATCGCAGGCTACGCGCAACCCAAAAGCAATCCCTCCAGCCGCACCAACGCCTTTTTCAGCCATGGCCATTTTCGGTTTTCCACAAAAGTGGCACAGTTGTTTGGCCAACGTGCCCAACAGCTTTTCGAACCGATTGGCATCTGCTGGATTCAATCCTTTTTGTGGACCAAACACTGCGGTGCACCCGGCGGGTCCCAGGAGTGGGTTGATCACATCACAGGCTATGGAAATCGGAGGAATGTGTGGCCAGACAGCGCCGCTTATGTGTTTGACGTTGGGCCAGTCCTGCGGAGTAACGTGCGTCATGGGGGTGCGTTCTCGGTCTAAAAATTCAACGCCGATCGCTTGCAATGCGCCCAATCCGATGTCATTGGTGGCGCTGCCGCCGACACCCAGCAGGATGCCATTGACTCCGAGTTGAGCGGCATGAGCGATGAGTTGGCCGGTGCCATAGGTGCTGCTTTTCCAAGGGTCACGCTGGCGGTAGGGAATGGCTTCGATGCCACTGGCCTGCGCCATCTCAATGATAGCCAGTTTCCCGAAAGCCTGCAGGTTGAGCCGGTCGCGGATAATTTCTGAGACCTGTTGGAGATCGACCATGCCGATCTGTGCTGTTTGCGGTTTGAGTTGTGGTCCAAGGACATGGACTGCCTCGCATCTGCCTTTTGCTGAAGTGGTGAGGATTTGGCAGAATCCCTCGCCGCCATCGGTTAAGGGTGCTGTCTCAATGGTCCATTCCGGATGATCTTCAGCAATGACCTTGTGTGCTATATCGCATGCCTGCAATGCGGTCATGGAATCCTTAAATTTGTCGAAAGCGATTAAAACGTGCATTGCAGAGAGCGATGAAAGAACTGTAAACACATCGTTAAGTTGCTAGCCCGAATCACCAGAATCGTTCAGGTCTAGAAAATAGCAGTGCCAACCGCAGCCATGCGGATGCAGCTGGGTAAACACCCGGCAAATGCGCATGGCAAGTTGCGTGCTGCTATGTTCGGTCATGGGCGATTATGCTCGATGAGTGGTGAGAGATTCAGGCTAGCTGCTCATTCGTTGTAAGATACCTGAGCGGGAGCACTGCGTGCTGCCTCACTCTTGGTTATCTTTGCTGCCAAATAGAATACTTTCGCTTTGTTGTAAAAATTCTTCGCGTGCTTTAACCAGCATTTCTGCTTTGCGTACGGCAAGTTCGCGCCTGACCAGGTCTTTTTCTTGTTTTTCGATTTCGCTCTGTTTTGCGTCGAGCGCGTCTTTAAGTTTATCCAGTTCGACCTGGTCTTCAGCTGAAATGTTGCCGCCTGCATCCTTGGCGGATGACCTGCGGTTTTCCAGCTCTTCGCGTAGCTGTTCAAGCTCAGCCTCCATTTCTGTCAACCGTTGGCCTTTCTCGAACAGGGATTCTTCGCTGGTTTGCAGGAATAACTCTCTTTCCTGGATGTTCAACTCGGATTCCTTGAGCTCATTTTCTTTGGCTTCGAGTTCTGCTTTGAGTTGCTGTAATTCTTTGCGTGCTTCAGGGGAAAGTTGTTCGCCGTGGTTACCTTTCTCAATGCGTTGCAGATTATTGAGGCGCTCTTTCATCACGCTGTCCATTGTTTCCAGTGCACTCTGTTTCAATTCCAATTCGTTCTGGCGTTGAAGCAGCTCTTGTTCTTTGGCTTCTTGTGCCTGGAGTTTCAGGTCGCGTTCATGCAGTTGCTGTTTCAGGCGTTCTATTTCTTCCTGATTGACAGGGCTATCCTGTTTGTTTTCCAGCTCAGCTTTCAAGCGCGCAATCTCTTCGTCTCTTTTATCTGCAGCAGCTGGCAAAAATGCAACCGCCGCACCCCCCGACTGTTTTTGCGCGATATGCCGACGCCGCCGTTCTTCGGCTCCGCGTGACACCATCTGCACGAATGCGTCCTCATCAAAAGGTTTTTCGACATAATCAAAGGCCCCCAGCCGCAGGGCCTTGATGACATATTCTTTGGAATTTGCAGCTGTCATCATGATGCACACCACATACGGATCGAGTGCTTGTAGTTCTTCGAACAGCTCCAATCCGTTGAGTCCAGGCATTTGAATGTCTGATACGACTACATCGACCGGCTCGTTTTTGTAGATTTCGACGGCACCTAAACCCGAAAGGGCATGTCTTATTTCGAAGCCAGTGTCCATGAACACCATGTCCATCATCTCGTGAACGCCTTCGATGTCATCAACTATCAATATGGTTGCCATTTTAAATTAAATTTTCTCGCTTACGCATACGGAATCAGAATCGAAACCGCAAGTTTGAATGATAGTCGCGGGGCTATCAAAATCAAGTAGCTCTTGCATTTCCTGTATTTGAGCCTGAACCAGGGAAGGATTAAACATGAAAAGACCGCATAACCAAAGACAGAGGCATACGGCGTTTTACAGAAGTATGAATATACTTTGATTGTAAAATTGCGCAAATCACCTGAGAAACCTTTTTTAAGATTTAAATGAGAACGGTTGTGCACGTCCATCCTCAGCGTGGTTGAAACGATTCACATGCGTCTCTACCTCGATCAGCAAATCAGGTTGGCCCGGTTTGTATCCCTGGTAGATAATATTACCTAACCACTTGTTTGTCATTTTCTTAAATTTATAGCCTTTGTTTTCCAGGTCAACGCCCAATTTGCTGATGTGCGCTTCACTGGAAGCCAATTGATGCGTGCTGACAATAACTTGTCCCGCTTCGGCCTTGTCATCAGCGAAGCGCGCCTCCACATCGGGCAGATGTTTTTGAATCGTCACGAGTAATTTGGCTGATTTTTCCAAACGATGTCGAAGCTCTCTGGGTTTCATTTTAAGTCCTTGAGTATCTGTTTTGTCCAAAAATGTGCTACGGGAAAGCACACTTTGGCCAGTATCTGTTCAACCCTATATTGCAGTTGTAATCGAAAGTATGAGGTCTGCTGCAGTGTTTGGCAATAAGGGACCAGGAAGTATGCATGCGCTGCATTGCGCGGTATTGCCTGAAATACATTGCCGTAACCGCCACCCCTTTGGTTGCCGATCGGAATAACGATACTGGCTGCACGTGGCTCAATGTCGGCAAGCACCTTTGCGAAGCTGACAGTGCCCTTTAGAGAGCTTAATACTTGGCCGACGCGAGGATCGGTCTTCAGCTCATTCGCACGATTATAACTGGTAATGACATGGATGGCGTTGTCAGGCCATTGTTCTCTACACAAATCAAGGACACTCGATAGTTTTTCTATCGAAACTGTTCTCAATATGACAACTGGTGGGTACATTGAATGCGCGTTGTGGTCAACCCAGGTACGAGAACGGGGCTCTCAGATCGGGTTGTATCGACGTAAATTGGCTGTGGCTCAAGCGTCGTGTCGAGGGATAGTGTCGAAACATGTGTTGAGCCTGGCGTATGGCTTGCATATAAGCAAACGTGGAATGCAAAACTGAATATTTGCAGGCATTGTTTATAAACGCCCGCACATTTGCCAATAAGAGAGGGCGTGGAGCGTAGAGGAGCAAAAACAGAAACAAGTTGCGGCAATAATAAAAAGCATGGCGGCGGCTGCTGCGATTGAGTGGGGTCGAGCGATGCACCACCTGTGCAGCACTACAACCATACAGTTTCCAACCCTGAGTCAGGGCTTTCGCTGTCCAATGCAGTTCGACCGACCAAAGAAAGAGGCGTTCATCGAAGCCACCCAGCGCTTTGAGAGCCTGTTGGTTAAACAAACAGCCAGCTTGGCTGAATCCATAAGCGGGCTGCACAGCGGGTTGTGCAGAATTCGGGATTGAATGTTGCCCTTCAGCAGCCCTCGAACGGGCCGATTCGGCAACGATTGAAAGGCCGATGGCCGCCGCATCTTCATGCGCTGGCAACGCCTTCAGCAGTGCTGGCCACGTCGCTACCTCTGGAGCACTGTCATCATCTAAAGACAATACCCATTTTCCAGTCGCCTCTGCGAATGCACGGTTAATTCCCTGAACCCCGTTATTTTCATGCATGCGGATCAGTTGGACTGCCGGAAATTCTCGCTCTATCATGGATGGGGTACCGTCCGTCGAGACATTGTCTGCGATGATGATTTCCTTCCAGGGTAAATCAGATTGGTGCAGCGAGAGCAGGGTCCTGCGAAGTTCTTCCCTGCGATTGCAACTTAAGATGGTGACACTGATATCTGTGAGATGCGTGTTATAATCCTTTTTTTCCTGCATGCGCCTTTTACCTTTTGGCAATAAGGTAAACGATGAGCACTGAGCTAAACAAGACTGGAAGAATAAAAATTAAAATCGCCTGAAAATTAAGTAATAACAAATTTTTAACAAAAAAATATAAAATAGGAATTGACGCGCTTTTAAAAAATCGGTTTAATCCACACTATAGAATGATATAAGGCAAATGTTCTAAAATTTAATACACCAGTAGACTAAAAGAAATTAAGCTAATTTTCGATTAGTAGTGAAGGGATTGATTGGGATGATATTGGCGGATGAGTATTTGGAGTTTACTCATCCGCCTTTTTTAATAACATATTTTTTACAAAATATAAAAAAATAGTTTGAAGCCTCAAAAGACTGCCGCAGGGTCAATTGTGGCGGTTGTGTTACCATTCAAGTCCTGATATCTCTATAACTTCGTTACGCGAACCTTGCCAGTATTCATATTCAGGTGGGTTGACCGATGAGTGGTGAGCGATTCGCGCTGGATAGCCAACTATTGTTTGTAATACACATCATTATCTGCTTGGGTCAGCATGCAATTGATTGAATGCGTGACCACATGCAAGGGTGCTGTGCTTAACAGCCACACATTGCTATCACGACAAAAAAACTATGCGCAAAGAATTTTCTCGGGATTTGGATGTTGTATCAGCACACATACGGGGTGCGCTTATTGAGATGTCGCATCGAGCGAAGACGCCGCATTTGGGATCGTCTCTGTCATGCGTGGACATTCTAGTTGCATTGTATTGGGAGGTGCTCAATTTCCCGGCTGCCGGAATGCAAGCCGCCGATCGGGATCGGTTTATTTTAAGCAAGGGACATGCTGCCACCGCGCTGTATGCCGTCTTGGCAAAACGAGGTTTCTTCCCTGAATCAGAGATCGCAACCTATGCAGACCCTGGATCGCGTTTACCTGAGCACCCTTCGCCCCATTGTGTACCTGGCATTGAGGCGGCAACGGGTTCGCTTGGGCACGGATTATCGCTTGCTGTGGGGATGGCATTGTCCGCCGGCATCAAGGGAGCCCGCTTTAATGTGTATTGTTTGCTGAGTGATGGCGAATGCAATGAAGGTTCAACCTGGGAGGCGGCCATGCTGGCACCTGCTCATCGGTTATCCAACTTATGCGCAATTGTTGATTTTAACAAGTGGCAGGCCACAGGACGCAGTCAGGAGGTAATGGCTTTGGAGCCATTGGAGGCCAAGTTTGCAGCTTTTGGCTGGTCTGCTTATCGGGTTGATGGTCATGACCACGCGCAATTGATACACCATTTGCAGAAATGTCCGAGCTACGAGGGGCGCCCAACAGCTATTATTGCCGATACGATTAAAGGTAAGGGAATTTCGTTTATGGAAGACGACAACAATTGGCATTATCGGATTCCGAATGAAGAAGAGGTGGTCGCTGCTAAACAGGAACTGGGTTTATTTGGATGAGAAACGCGTTTGCAGAGGAAATTACCGAGCTGGCGCGACGGGATGAGCGGGTCGTATTGCTCAGTGGCGATATTGGCAATCGCTTATTTGATGATTTTAAGGCGACGCATCCCAAGCGTTTTTTTAACTGTGGGGTGGCTGAGCAAAATATGGTGACGTTGGCTGCGGGCATGGCGATGAATGGCTTACGCCCTGTCGTATACACGATTGCGTCGTTTCTTATTTATCGTCCTTTTGAGCAAATTCGTGTTGATTTAGCGTATCACCATTTACCGGTAACGTTGGTGGGTGTAGGTGGCGGTTTGAGCTATGCTGCCAATGGAGGAACGCATCACTCTTTAGAGGATATTTCCCTGATGCGCAGTTTGCCGGGTATGACCGTCGTATGCACAGGCGATGCATATGAAGTGCGCGGTGCCGTACGAGCTATTCCGCAATTGGCAGGGCCTGCATATTTAAGGATAGGTAAAAAGAAAGAACCGCTTGTTCACCCGCAAATACCGCATGATTTTGCAATTGGGCGAGCTGTGCAAATATGTGCTGGCACAGACGGAGCTATCATTGTCACGGGTAATTTGTTGCCCTGTGTGGTGGCGGCTGCGGCTCGCCTCAGAGAGGAGGATGTGCATGTTGCGGTTTACAGCATGCATACAGTCAAGCCTCTCGACACGGTGCTCCTGGATGCATTATTTACCCACCACGCAGTTGTGTTTTCAGTCGAGGAACACAGTCGAGTAGGCGGTTTAGGCAGTGCGCTACTGGAGTATTGCAATGATGCCCGCCTGGATGCACGCAAGTTATACCGTATCGGTACGTCGGATGGCTTTATCCATGAGACCGGCGATCAGGCGTACGCCAGAAAGTTGACCGGTATCGACAGCGAGCAGTTGTATCAAACCCTCACAAATAAATTAAAAGAGACGCACACACCGATTCATTAGTACCCATGGCTGAAGTCGATTTTATATCACTGGTTCACAAGTCAACGCCGCGTGACTATGTAGCACGCGTCACTGAATATCCGAAAGCAAAAGCAGCAACGCTGGCCAAACAGTGGGGCTACGATTATTGGGATGGTGACCGTAAAACCGGTTATGGAGGGATGCGCTACGACGGCCGGTGGCGCAAGGTCGCTGAAGCCATGGCGCAGCATTATGGCCTTAAGGAGGGCGACCGTGTATTAGACATTGGCTGTGGTAAAGGGTTTTTGTTATACGATCTCACGCAAGTTGTACCTGGCATTGAAGTGACGGGGTTAGATATTTCTGCGTATGCAAAGGCGCATGCCAAAGAGGAAGTTCGAGATGTAATTTGCTTAGGGCACGCCAGAGAGTTGCCGTTTGCAGATGATGCGTTTGATTGTGTAATATCGATCAACACATTGCACAACTTACCGACTTACGACTTACACGCTGCACTGCAAGAAATGGAGCGCGTTGGCAGGCACCACAAATATTTGTGTGTAGAGTCGTATCGCAACGAAGAAGAGAAAGTAAACCTTCTTTACTGGCAACTGACTTGTGAAGCATTTTACACTCCAGAAGAGTGGGCCTGGTGGTATGCGATATCTGGATACACCGGTGATTACTCGTATATTTATTTTGAGTAAGAATGGGGCGCGTAGTTAGAAGTTATGGCGGCTACAAAATTTGCGCGAAATAAGCCAGAATTCTCGAATGCAAGGATATACCCTCTCCAGTGACTTTTCACTTACCATCTTATCAACTTACCATTTTATTATCTTCTTAAAAAACCCATGCGAACAAAGGCTGCCATATTAGTCGAACAGCACCAACCGCTCGAAATTGGTGAAATCGAGATCCCACCCCTGACCTTTGGCCAGGTGCTTATCAGGTTGGAAGTGACGCGCATTTGCGGATCGCAAATTGGTGAAATCGACGGGGTCAAAGGGCCTGATCGGTGGCTGCCTCATTTGTTGGGGCATGAAGGGTGTGGAGTTGTTGAAGAAGTGGGGCCGGAAGTGACTACGGTAAAACAGGGCGATCGTGTGTGCCTGCATTGGCGACCGGGTGAGGGGATCCAGGCGCGTCCACCACAATACACATGGGGCGGTAAAAAGGTAAACGCAGGGCTGATCACAACCTTTAACGAATGGGCGATTCTTTCTGAAAATCGCGTGACGCCGGTACCTGCAACATTGGATAAAGATGTGGTCGCACTGTTTGCCGATACGATCACGACCGGGTTTGGTGTCATCCACAATGATGCACAGGTCAAGATCGGCGAATCTGTGGTGCTCATGGGCGTCGGGGGTATCGGACTGGGCGCCGTATTAGGTGCCAGGTTGGCGGGCGCACACCCTATCGTTGGCGTGGATGTGCATGCACACAAGTTGGATAAAGCGAAAAGCGTCGGACTGACGCATACCTTACATGCAAATGCAACGGACGTTGCAGAGCAAGTGCAGTCTATCATCGGGCCAGCGGGTGCCGATGTGGTGATTGATGGTACCGGAAATCCAGAGGTGATCGAGCGCTGTTACCGCTTGACACATCGCCAGGGACGCACCGTTTTGTTTGGCGTGATGCATCACGCAGAGCGCGTGCGCCTGCATACATTGCCGCTTCATTTTGGTCGAGTCTTGACCGGATCTGAGGGAGGCCAAAGTCAACCTGCGCGAGATATTCCGCGTTACGGTCGCATGGTTGCAGAGGGGGTGTTCAACCCGGCTGATTTTGTTTCGCATCGTGGCTGTTTGGAAGACGTCAACCAACTGATTGCGCAGATGCGCTCGGGTGAAGTGATTCACGCCGTGATCGATTTTTAAATGATGAGATATGTGCTGATTTTAACCGTATCGATAAGCATCGCATTCGACATTATATGAAACTCGGTATTGATTTGGACAATACGATTATTGATTACACTTCAGTTTTTCAGCGAATTGCTGAAGATATGGGCATACCGAGTGTGGCACCCCGACACATACGTACTGAGCTACGCAAACATTTGTGCAACCAGGCTGCAGGGAATGTCGCCTGGACACGATTACAGGCTTACATTTATGGGGCTGGGCTGGAGTACGCCCGCCCGTTTGCCGGGGTTGTTGAGTGTTTACAATGGTTGCGAACCCAGGGGGTTGCTGTGTGTATCATCAGTCATAAAACACGCTATGCAGCGTTGGGTGACACGGTTGCCCTGCACGCCCGCGCCCAAGCTTGGTTGGAGGAGCACCAAATTGGCGCGCATGTAGATGCCGTTTTTTTTGAAGTGACGCAAGCAGACAAGCTTTGGCGAATACAGGAACAAGGTTGCACGCACTTTATCGATGATCTGAGTGGCATCTTTGCCGCTGCGGCGTTTCCGAAAAATACCACTGCCCTCCAGTTGACAGCTGCTCTCGACGGTGAATGCCACTGGTTGCGATTTTCAAACTGGCATGCCATAAGCGAGTATTTAAGAGTCGTATTGGCAGCCGCCCCTGTGCAGGTGGCAACTCAGTCGTGCAGCGATTCCGGCGCACAGGCACCGCATGCTGGGTTGCAGGCACTGTCAGATACGATCAAAGCATGGTTGGGCGACTACAGTCACCAGACGCTGGAAGGCATTCGCCAGTTGGGAGGAGCGGGCAATAATCGCGTCTATCGCCTGAGTTTCAGCGATAAACCGCCCTTAATTGCCAAATTTTATAAGACGGACCGCAAAGACAGGCGCAATCGATTACACCACGAATGGTCCTTCCTTTCTCTGATACATGGACAAACATCGCATGCAGTGCCAAGGCCAATGATCAAAGACGATCAAACAGGCTTAGGTATTTACGCGTTGCTGGAGGGAGCGCCCATTAGGCCTGGGACACCCGTTGTGGCTGAATATTGGGAGCAGTGTATCGCCTTTCTTAAACATATCCAGTCGCTGCGCGCAACGCAGGCGGCACAAGCTTTGCCAGATGCAGCAGAAGCATGCTTATCGTTGCAAAGTTACTTGGGGGATGTGCAGAAGCGGCGGGATCGCTGGTTGGAAAAGGCACAACTAGGGGGGCTGGATACGCATTCGGCGGCTTGGATAGAAAATGAGTTGGAAGACACGTATCAACACATTGCGTATTTGTGTATTGGCTCACCTCGATTTAAACAACGCATCTCCAGAGAGCAGCAAATACTGAGTCCGTCGGACTTCGGTTTACACAATGCAATCCGCATGCAAGACGGGCGACTCGGGTTTGTCGATTTTGAATATGCGGGTTGGGACCATCCTTTAAAAGCCTTACATGATTTTTTGAATCAGCCTCGTATACCCTTGCCAGGTGCGATGCGTGAAGCGATACGTGAAGCGTTGGTGACCCATTTGCAGTTGCAGGATCTTTTGGATGTGGAGCCTTTGATTGAGGCGTTAACTCGACTGAAATGGTGTTATATTATGATGCAGCACCAGGGAATCAACGAGCGCGTCAAGCAGGCTCTACAAGCCTTGCACAAATTTGTGAGCCAATGCTTCGGGCAGGCAAGCGGAGACCTTAAAGGGCGGTATTCGATACCGCTGCGTCAGGATATACGGGTTCCGACAAGAACAAATGCAGAATAAAACGATCATGTTGAAGAAAAAATAATTTATGGAAATAAAAGAAAAGAAAATAGAAAGTATTACCCCTGGGATGAACCGCCGGCTGCCTTTTCCAAAAGCGGATCCAGAACTGTGGGATCGGGTCCACCGGCAAGGATTTGCCGCCTATCCTGAGCGCTATGAAAATTTTCAAAAATACAAAATGAGTAAACGGGGGGTAGTGGTCGACCATTTGCCGGTGCGATTAGATATCGAAAATGTCAGTCGCTGCAATTTTCACTGCCAAATGTGTCAAGTGAGTGATTGGCCTGGCTTCAAGCGCACCCGCGATATGACGCTGGAGGAGTTTAAGGCGTTGTTGAACGAACAATACGGATTGACCGAAATTAAATTGCAAGGCATGGGAGAACCCCTGATTGCCGGGCAGACATTTTTTGATATGGTTGAGCATGCCCGCAAACGACATTTATGGGTGCGTTCCATCACCAATGGCTCTATCTTACATGTGAAAGAAAACTACAAAAAAGTAATCGATGCAGATGTGTGTGAGCTACATGTTTCAATCGACGGTACAACAGCTGAAGTGTTTGAGAAAATACGGCGGGGAGGTAAATTTCCGAAAGTGACGGCTAATGCTAAACTGCTCAATACATACGCTCAAGCACAAGGCCGTGACCGCACACGTATGTGGACCGTGGTGCAAGCCGACAATTTTCATCAGCTGGAAGCCTTCCCAGTCTTGGCTGCAGAGCTAGGGTTTACCCGCTGTACACTGTCGCTCGATTTGAACGACTGGGGGCAAGAGGAGTGGAAAGATAATAACAACCAGCGCGACAAGCACCACGATTTGAGCATTGAGCGGGCACGGGCTATCATTGAGATAGGTGAAAAATTGGGAGTCGAAGTAACGTATTGGTACATGGATAGTAAATATGAGTTGGGTACGACGCCCGACAAATTATGTCCTTGGCCATTCAGTCGTGGTTATATCTCGTCAGAGATGAAGTTAGTTCCTTGTTGCATGGTCGCCAATCCAGATGTGGCAAATCTCGGTGATGCGACCCACTTGACCGAAACATGGAACGGCAAGAAAATGCAAGGTTTTCGCAAAGCGCACTTAACGGGCAAGTTGCCCAAGATATGTCAGGATTGCTACTATAAAGGACAGCACTAAGCGCTGGTTTCTCAAAGGTTGCAATGCAGTGCTTGTATCCATTCCTGGATTTCAACTGCCTGCGAACAACTGGTGTACAACACCCCGTGTTGATGCATGAATAGAGTGTCTGCTCGATTGAGGTGCAAGGGGGCGCCGTAGATGTCGCTTACGTGCGCACCGACTTCGGCAAAAATGCAGGCAGATGCGGCAAAATCCCATAAGCTGCCACCACCGGGCTCAACTTTGGGTAGCTTAAAATAGCAAGCCGGTGAGTGTTCCAGGACCCACATTGCATTCATAGCTGCACCGCCCTGGAAGATGGTTTGCCGCTCTCCATAGCCCAACTGCTCCGCGATATTTTTGTAGGATGCTAAGTTTTCAGTGTCACTGCCGCTGGATGGGAAGCTATGATCATGGATAAAGGTAAAGCAATTATCGCTGTGCTGCAACTTCCAGGGATGGCTGTTTTTAAACGCCCCTTGGCCTTTGATTGCATGATAAAGATTGCCTTTGCAGGGATCGTAAATCACGCCGATCTCAGGTATGCCGGCCTGCGACACAAGCGCAATCGAGACTGAGTAACCGGGCGTGGACTCGGTAAATGCAAGTGTTCCGTCGAGAGGATCGATGCACCAAAAAAAATCTTTGTGCAGTCGAGCTTCATCGTCGGGTTGCTCTTCAGACAGCACGGCGAGGTTAAACTGCTGGAGCGTAGGTTTGAGTGCCTGCAAAATGATGGCCTGGCTGGAAATGTCGACCTCCGTCACAACCTGTGAGGCAAGGCTATCTCCACCGGCTTTTTTTTGCACTGCGCGCTGATCGCTATCACTGTTGGCAATCCGCTGACCTGCCTGGTAGGCGGCTGCAATGGCACATTGGGTCAAGAGGGCGCGTTCGTTGGTATTCATGGGTTTGTGGTTAGCTGTTCAATTACGGTTTTAGCCATCTGTTCACTGTAACTATGGATCTTCCAATGCCTCGGACTCCAGCCTTTGAGAAAACGATGGAAGTCGGTCCATGCACATGGATACAGCGAACGCCAGTCTGCTTCAAGCGCATGGAAATCAATTGCAATTGCTTGTCGCTCGAGGGCAATCTTTAATGCACCAAAGTAGGTATTCAAAATTGTCGCTTCTTCATTCTGGCTGCTGGACGCATCCAGGCAACTGCCGACAAAATAAGCGACATCTTTCATCCCGCAGCCGCCACCCACGTATTGGAAGTCGACGGCAGCTGCCGATGATCCGTCGACCGAGAAACAAAAGTTGGCGAGTTTGGCATCACC
>Ga0102943_1000928_pt1 | contig 18792 bp, 11 predicted proteins | sample SalPonC_black_MG_FD_78174 | JGI IMG/M metagenome (GOLD analysis project Ga0102943, IMG submission 78174) | Salt pond soil microbial communities from South San Francisco under conditions of wetland restoration - Salt Pond MetaG... | ecosystem: Environmental > Aquatic > Marine > Intertidal zone >...
CCAAATCCGCCATGGGATGAAGAGCCGTATGAATGCCAACGGCTCGGTATTCCTGCGCCGCAATTTTTCCGAACCGGTGAACAAATGCCGAATCGCCAATCGCTGCAAGGCCGATCGGTTCCGTCCATTTCGAAAACCCGTCTATGGCAAATCCAACCGTAGCCATTTCCATGGTAGTGTGGCGGGGATCAGAGCTGATGGTGACCGGGATTCCCAAACGCGTTCTCTCGGCAAGTTGCTGAACTTTGTTTTGCCATTCGGCAAGTAGTGAGGCTTTCGGCACGGCAAAAAGGTTAAAGAAATTCATCTTCTTTTCCAGGATAGCCACTTCCAGGGGTAATGTATTCATAATGTTGAATACACCTGCAAAATCCCCGTCCGAACCAACAGCCGCCGGACTGTGAAACATCAACCCGGCTTTCTCTTCTACAGTCATCTGTGACAACAGATCTTCCACCCTGAGTTCAACAGGTTGGCGAAAATCTTCATATGGATCCAATTCTCCGTTTTTGTTGAGATCCCGAAACCTCTCCCCATCAACAATTATCCTGTCAGCCGGCGGACCGGCCATCTCCATGGCTGTATCAATTTTACTGGTTTGATTGAAATAGAAATATCCTGCCAACCCAATTACCAAAAGAATAAGGACTCCCAAAAAAATCCCAACATATTTAAATATTTTTTTAATCATAGTTCTCTCGTGTTTAGATATTGTTTCACGATTTTGCTTATTTATAATTTAAGCCGTTTTTATAACAACTTGAACCATTTCCCTTTCTACTGCTTTGAAGCGGAATGAGTTTTTATCTACCAAACCAACAACCACGACCTAAACAGGTAAAATAATCATGTCGAAACATAACATGAGTGCGAATGTTCCAATCTATAATCTTATGACTGTTTTCATTTTAGCGTTTTTCATTCACATAAATCCGGCTTTCGCTCAACTTGAGTTCGAAGAGATTCCCGTCGAAAAACCGCGGGTTCTTGTACTCACAGACATTACCAATGAGCCCGACGACCAAGAATCTCTCGTTCGGTTTCTCTCCTATGCCAATGAATTTGATACCGAGGGTTTTGTGGCAACTACATCAAACTGGATGAGGGATGAAGTACGTCCGGATGTAATTCGTGAACTGATCTCAGCATACGGCGAAATTCGTAACAATCTTGAACTACATGCCTCGGGTTATCCCACTGAAGAGTACCTGATGGAACGTGTCACGGCTCATCTGCCTGTTTATGGAATGAGAGGAGTTGGGGCCGGGAAAAGCACGGAAGGCTCTCGCCATATTATTGATGTAGTGGATAAAGCCGATGACCGACCGGTTTGGGTGACGGTTTGGGGCGGAGCCAGTGCACTTGCACAGGCGTTATGGGAAGTCCGGGAGATGAGAAGTCCGCAGGAGGTCGATGAGTTTGTATCCAAAATGAAAGTCTATACCATTTCCGATCAGGATGATTCCGGAATCTGGATTCGGGACAACTTTCCAAACCTATTCTATATCAACAGTCCAAATGAACCTGATGGAGGGCAATGGTATCATCGTGCAACTTGGACCGGAATTGCCGGGGATGAATTCTATCAAAATGGTCCGGGGCACAAATTTGAACTGGTTGAAAACGAATGGCTTCGCGAACATGTGATGGAGAATCACGGGCCGCTTGGAGCTCAGTACCCCGAGCACCATTTTATTATGGAAGGGGATACACCGTCTTACCTTGGGTTGATACGCAACGGGCTTGGCTGGGCGTTGAGTCCCGCTTACGGAGGCTGGGGCGGGCGATATCAATACACTCAAGTATTCGGTGAAAAAAGTCCGCTATGGACAAATGGCCGTAACTCCCGCGACCGTGTTGTTGCCGATGACGGAGAAGCATATGTCTCAGACCAGGCAACCATCTGGCGATGGCGGGATGCTTTTCAATACGACTTTGCCGCACGAATGGATTGGGGCATCATGTCCTACGAAGAAGCCAATCATAATCCTGAAGCGGTGGTCAACGGACACGAAGGCAAGAATGTGTTGAAGGTGCAGGCATCTCCCGGAGAAAAGATTACACTTGATGCATCCGAAAGTTCCGATCCGGATGGAGATCAACTCTCCTACAAATGGTGGGTTTACCCTGAAGCAGGCACCTTAAGCCGCTGGTGGACCTTCTACTGGACCGACAGGCAACCCGGAGATGCGGAAGTATCAAATCCCAATGAAGCTGTTACGGATATCACCATTCCATCCAACTTTTTAGAAGAAGTTCCGGGCCGATCACCAGAGGAAAATACGATACACATTATTTTGGAAGTGATTGATGACGGCGAGCCACAGTTAACATTGTATCGAAGAGTAATTATTGAAGTGATTGAGTAGTGAGTCTCTTAACTAGCGCAAGTTTGGAACTTGTGCTATTAAAATCACAGTCATCGGATGAGTATTTTTGCTAAAAATAAGATTATTGGCTTGACCACTCATCCGATGACTCAATCCTAATATTATTAACAACATGAAAAAACCAATACTGACTTTAGCGTTTTTAGTCTTAATGATCTCTTGCAAACAGGAATGGTCGAACGCTCAATCTCTAAATGAACAAGGCCACCGGGTTATTGTTCTAACGGATATTGAAGCCGACCCTGATGATACTCAATCATTAGTCCGACTGCTTCTTTACTCAAACCAAATTGATATTGAAGGTATCGTTGCTACCACTTCGGTCTGGAAAAAGACAAGTATCTCACCTGAAACTCTTGTGAAGGTGATTAACGCCTATGGAGAAGTGCAATCCAATCTCAGCCGGCACGAAGAGGGATATCCGACAGAAGAAGAATTGTTAGCCTTGGTAAAAGAAGGTTTACCGTCATACGGGATGAAAGGTGTGGGTGAGGGAATGGATTCGGAGGGATCGGAGTGGATCATTGAAACACTGGAGAAAGAGGATGACCGACCGCTGTGGATAAGTGTCTGGGGTGGTGTGAATACACTTGCACAGGCGTTATATAAAATCAGGGATACCTATGCAGAAGTAGAAGCGGACGAGATGATTTCGAAATTACGAGTCTACACGATCTCAGACCAGGACGACAGCGGGAACTGGATTCGAAATAATTTTCCGAACCTGTTTTATATCGTGAGTCCGGGTGATGATTATGGAAGTGCAACTTGGAGCTCCATTAATACCTATGTGGATGGAATCAACAATGATAAAATCAGTAATCGTTGGTTGGCAGAACACATTCAGCAAGATCATGGGCCGCTTGGTGCTGTTTATCCTGATGTGGCGTGGGGAGTGGAAGGGGATACACCCGCATATCTCTCCTTGATACCAAACGGACTCAATGTTCCCGGACGGCCTGATTGGGGAGGCTGGGGCGGCCGTTATGAACTTTATCAACCGGATTTTGAATCCATCGGCGAAGGCGGCTCGGATGTTGTAGCGAAACCTGAAAACCGTAAAATCTGGACCAATGCTTCCGATTCATATACTCCCTATACATACGATAATTACGGGCGTGCAGTTGAGCAAACCGACACTGCATTCACAGGAAATAAAGTAACTCTATGGCGCTGGCGGGATGACTTTCAAAACGACTTTGCAGCGCGTATGGACTGGACGGTCAAATCATATGAAGATGCGAATCACCCGCCGGTACCGGTTTTGGAAGGATCTGATCAAATAACGGTTCAATCTGGCGAAAGTTTTACGCTGGACGCGCGGAATTCATACGATCCGGATGGCGATAACCTCAGCTTTTTATGGTTTCATTACCCGGAAGCAGGTTCCTATAATGAGTTGATACCCGTTCCCGGCGCTGAAAATGTGTATCATGTAAATTTTACAGCGCCCGAAGTTAATAAACCTGAAACCGCTCATATAATTTTGAAAGTAACGGATAAAGGGCAACCCCAATTATCGAGGTATAAACGAGTGGTAGTAGATATTTTACCAAAGTAGTTGAACTTTTTCATCTAAAAAACTAGGGCAGAATACATGAAAAAAATCGCAGCCAGAATTAAAGCTAAAACAACTTATCTCTTTCTGCTAGTATTTCTTGGATTATCATTGAATATTTATGCACAGGCAGATCCAGAGGGGGATACCACATTAATAAAGATTTCTTCTGAGAATCCATTTTACTGGGAGGTAAATGGTGAACCCACATTATTAATTGGAGGATCGATAGAGGATAATCTTTTTCAGATCGATAACCTTGTAGAAGAGCTTGATCTGATGGTGGAAGCCGGTGGAAATTATCTTCGTAGTACCATGAGCAGCCGAGATGTGGGAAATGAAAAACCATACAGGTTGATTGATGGAAAATACGATCTCACAAAACCAAATCCTGCTTATTGGTATAAATTTCAGAAATTTCTAAATGAAACTGATAGTAGGAATATTATTATTCAGGTGGAACTATGGGCTACCTATGATTTTTATAACTCCTCTTCAGGCTGGGCAGAAAATGTTTTCAACCCGAAAAACAATTCAAATTATACGGCAGAAGAATCGGAACTGCCGGAAGTGGTTGACTATACAGCTCAATTTAGAATAAATCCATTCTTTGAAACAGTACCTGCATTGAACGATATTGAGCTGGTAAGAAAATTCCAGAAAGATTTCATTGACAGAATTCTTTCTTTAAGCCTTGATTACGATCATATTTTGTACACGATCGACAACGAAACCAATGCACATCCGGATTGGGGTAAATACTGGTCAGAATATATCAGAAAAAAAGCAGAGCATGATGGAAAGAAAATCTATATCACAGAAATGTGGGACAACTGGGATCCAACTGATGGAAATGTTGAAGGTGTGAGGAACCAGGAAGATGCCACACACCCGTTTCTGGAACGTTCAAAAGTTGCTAATACCATCAATGCGCCGGAATTTTATGATTTTGTGGATATTTCCAATAATAACGCACAGAACGGTGAGGTACATTACCGCTCCTCACTCTATGTAAGAAACTGGGTTGAGCGGACGAGCAATGTTCGACCTGTCAATAATGTAAAGATTTACGGCGGAACAATTTTTGAAGAATACACCAAAGACTGGGCAGGTTCATATAAAGATGGTGAAGAACGCTTTTGGAGAAACGTCTTTGCCGGTCATGCGTCTGTCAGATTTCACAGACCTCCTCATGGACACGGGTTAAGCGCGTTGGCACAACATCATATAAAAAGTATGAGGATGCTGACTGACAGCCTTGATTTCTTTCATCATCAGCCGTCAAATGATATGCTTGAAGAGAGAGAGCCTAATGAAGCGTTCAGCTTAGCTATTCCGGGAGAAGAGTACGCACTATATTTTCCGGGTAAAGGCAGCATACACCTGAATGCAAAACCTGGAACGTATGAAATGAGGTGGCTTCATATACGGTCATCCACCTGGAGAAACCCAAAAAAGATTGAAAATCCGGCAATTATTAAAACACCCGATAATGACCAGTGGGCACTTTGGTTGAAAAAGATTTAGCAGATCAAATTATTTGAATCTCCTACTCGAAAAAAATTACCTGAACCATCAATAACAAACTGATATGATTATTCAGACAGCAGGACAAGACACACTTTCGAGAATGTATCAGTTCTGCCTGACCTTGATCTCAATACTATTTTCAACGGTCATCATATTGCTTGGAAATCTGCAGTTGATCCAGGCACAAAATTACAAAAGTGAAACTATTCGTCCCCATCACGATAACCCTATGTACTGGCAGTATAAAGGTGAGCCCGTGATGTTGATCGGGGGAACAGATTCAGATAATGTTTTCCAGTTACAGTACTTGGAACAGCACCTGGATGATCTTGCAGCTGTTGGCGGCAATTATGTCAGAAATACAATGGCTTTCTCCCGGGCAGAAGACGCCTGGCCGTACCATGTGAATGATGAGGGAAAGTTTGACCTGAACCGTTTCAACCCGGAATTTTTTGAACGGTTTGAACGACTGCTCCAATTGGCCTTTGAGCGTGACATTATTGTCCAGGTAGAGATCTGGGCAACCTGGAATTATTACATGGACGGAGGAGAAGGATACCCGAAAAGAGGCTGGAGCCGGAGTCCGTTCAATCCCATCAACAACATCAATTATACCGTTGAAGAATCCGGACTGCCTACAGAGGTTAACTATTCAAAAAGTGAATATCCCGGCGAGCATACCTTTTTCTATACCCGCCCGTCGGAACTGGATTTGGAAATTGTGCGAGAATACCAGGAAGATTTTGTGGATAAAATCCTGGAGATTGCATTTCAATACCCTAATGTGCTGTACTGTATGAATAATGAAGTGAATGAGGCACACTCCTGGGGACAATACTGGGCACAATACATTCAGGACACAGCCGAAAAGGAGGGAATTGCGGTTCAAACTGCAGACATGTACGACATCAATGCACTCACCCATCCGCGTCATCGTGAGATTTTAGATGATCCGGCCTATACTTATGTGGATATCTCTCAAAACAATTTTCACACCGGAGAAGTACACTACGAGCTGGTACGATATCTTCGTGAATACAGTGTTAACGGTCCCCAAAAACCGCTAAACAATACAAAAATATATGGGGGTTTTTGGACCTACGATGAGGGTGGAGAGGACGAAAGTGTGGCCCGATTCATGCGAAACCTTTTGGCCGGTGCTGCCTCCATGCGATTCCATAGAAGAGACGCAGATCCTTATGCTGAGCTTCGTAACTACTATGGCCTTGGCCTCGGAGATGAGGCTAAAGCTGTGATTCAAAGTACAAGAATGCTTCTCGATACAGTTCAGCCCTGGAACCTTGAACCGACCTACGATCATTTCCTGGACCGCAGCCGTAATGAGGCTTATATCATGGCTGACCCTGGAAATTCGTATGCTATCTATTTCACCAATGGAGGCGGAGTAGATCTCGATCTCAGGGAGCGGTCTGGCTCTTTCACCATTCAATGGTTGGATATTATGAACTCCTCCTGGGTTGATGAGTCTCAATTTGAAGCCGGTGAACTGAGAGAAATTGAGGCTCCCGGCGACGGTCCTTGGGTAGCTGTCATTGAACGGAGATGAGATTTGAAAAAGTCAGACCGGTTTCTTTGCGTTCAGACAGGTAAATATTTGTATTTAACGTAAGTTCGACAGAAGAATTCTGAATATAACGCTCCCCTCCTGTGTAAGTGTTTTGTTTTGGGACATAGGTTATACCCGTTCGGGGATATGGGTAACACTTTCATAAATATGTTACCCATAAAAAAATTTCATAGACTCTCGGTAAAAACCGGAGGTGTCTATGCCCTGAAAAAAGGAGGGGACTTTTTCAATTTCTTTGCATTCATTTTATATAGAACTCACGTTATTTAGGTTCCCAATCGATTTTTTTAATAAAGGTTAAAGGGAGCAAGAATCTCAACCTCATTGCGCTTGGTCGCTGCTTTCTTAACCATAACCACAGGGACTCAAAAAAAGCAGAGAGCAACAGGCGTGTGTGATTATTACTGACTCTCCCAACCAATAAATTGATCACTGCCTGTTATTTCTAAAGAGACACTCCTATCTGATTTCTAATGAATTATTGTAGGAATCTATTGGAAAGTCAGTTTGAGCTCGCCTGCATCAATATTTAGGAAAACAGGCTCTTATACCCCGACGTATCAAGGGCAGGCAGGCGGAGAGCACAATATTCAAGATTTTTATTCTGGAACTCACTTTAATTAAGCAGGCAGAATAAGATTCCAGTGGTTTTTAGCCATTCTAGAATGGTCCTGAACCAGAGAATCTAAACCAAAATCCAGGCTAAAACCTGAACCGTCAGGTAACCGGTTATTCCCATAATTGCCGTGGCGATAGTGTGGGTTCTCAAAGCTGTCGAGGTGTCCATCTCCGAAAATTTGGCGACTACCCAGAAATAGCTGTCGTTGACGTGAGAAACGGTTAGTGAGCCGGCGCCAATCGCCAGGACAACGAGAGCTTTTCCAATCGCTGAGTCAAGGCCGAGTGGTGCTAAAAGAGGCGCTGCAATTGCTGCGGTTGTGATGATTGAGACGGTGGATGACCCCTGTGCCGTTTTCAGGAAGGCGGCGATCAGGAATGGAATGAGGATACCGAATCCGCCCATATCCGTAAACTGGGAAGCAAAAGTACTGAGTTCAGTTTCCCTTAGTACAGACCCAAACGCACCGCCGGCACCGGTAATCAAAATAATAATTCCCGCCTTTTTCAATCCCTCCTCAAGCCATGAATGTTGTTCGGTGTCTTTGCTGCCTCTGACCATCAAAAACGAAAGTCCAACCCCTACCAAAAGTGCGATGATCGGATTTCCGGAAAAGACAAACAGATCAAATAAAAAGCTTTCTCCAAAAGGTGCCGATGGAAGTTCAGCAACAGATTTTAGAGCGATTAAGAGAATTGGAGTCAAAATAGGTGCAATCGCAAAGGTAAATGATGGTGGTTGAATTGCCGTGGATGTTTTTTCACTGGAGGTATCAAAGTCTATGGTAAAGTTTTTGCAACGAATGACAGCCCACATTAAAGCAGCTGCCATCACCGGAATGGAAACAAGCAACCCGAGAATGAGAACCCAGCCAATATCTGCGCCAAGTGTTGCGGCGGCAGCCAGCGGTCCCGGAGTAGGTGGCACAAACACGTGAGTTGCGTATAAACCTGAAGCCAGGGCAACGGCCAGAACAGCAAGTGGAATTTTTGCCCGTTTGGAAATGGCTTTGTTGAGCGCGGAAAGTACGATGAAGCCCGAATCACAAAAAACCGGGATAGAAACGATGTAACCGGTGAGGCTCATGGAGAGCGGAGCGTTCTTCTCTCCCACCGTATCTAAAATTTTGTTGGCAAGCACTTTTGCTCCCCCACTTCGGTCCAGGTACTCCCCGATGATAGAGCCGGCCGCAATGACAATGCCGATGCTTCCAAGGGTTGAACCAAATCCGCTTCCGATGGCGGAGATGATATCAGAAACGGGGAGCGAGGCAAGAAATCCAATGATAATCGCACTCAAAAGAAGTCCAAGAAACGGGTGTAAATTCCATCGTACAGTTCCCCAGACCAGGAGTGCCACGACAAGCAATAGCCACAAAAAAATTCCCATAAGTAACTAAACTTTGGTTAGTTAGAGTTTGATAACCTATCAGACAGATGGATTATAAAGAATAGAGAGGATATGTGCAGGAGAGAAAGTTCTGTAATTGAAAGGGCACAAGCTACAAACTTGCACCAGTGACGTGTCTCCATTACTCGCGCAAGTCTGCGACTTGTGCGCAAAAATAGCTACCTCAAAACTCCAATTCTTCTCAGAATATATCCAACCGGACGGAAGAGATAGTAGAAAATCTGGTAAGGCGGAAGCCAACTATATTTCAAATCTGTTTTGCAGAATGTGATCACTTTCAAGACATCCAATTTGTGCTGAATGCTGGGAATGAGTTTCATTCGATAGAGAAGCAGTTTAACTGTGTTGGTTCGTGTAATATGTGGATCTCCCTCCGGTTGGTGACACTGTTCAATTGCAATGTCAGCAAGTCTTGAGGGGAAAGGGGTGGCATCCGGAATTCGGTTCCCGTCAGGGAAATACTCCTGAAGCAAACCATTGCAGATAGGAACCAATTTTTGAGCGTTACAATCGGAAACAATGAGATGAAATTTCTCCCAATTAAACGTTTTTCGATCGAGTATTTCATGAATGTCCACCAGCCATTTGAGCCGAAACCAGGCGTGAACTCCCCCGTGAACGATGAGGTAAAACAGTTCAAATTCTTTTGAGAAGCGATTCAGTTCAACGCCCCCAAACTCAACCGCTTCAACATTATCCTGAATGAGCTTTTCGAGTTTCTTTTGATCTGTAATTCTTGATGAAAACAACTTCCAGTGGATCTCAATCATCAACCCGGACGCTTTATGAACCATCTCAATTTGATTCAAGAAATGAAGTGCAATCTCTTGTCTTTCCTCCGAATCCGGCCACTCAAAATCGGGGTAAATAAATCCTTCGCTTTGGAGCAAATGAAGTGTTTGATTGACTCGGTCTGGTTCAACCAAAATATCAAAATCGCGAGAGTAGCGATAGATAGGGTCGCCGTAAATACGCTGCGATAACAAAGGGCCTTTCAGGTTGATAAACTCAATCCCTTGTCTCTTTAAAAGCTTGGCAATTTCCAGGAATGAGCCAATCTGCTGCATTCCCAGCATTCGATGCTTCGGACTTTCGGTACCGGTTTTCTCTCCCAAAAAATCGTCAATCTGCCTTTCTGATAGACGATGTCGGTTTCGTAAAGTTTCTCGTGATAGTTCCAATGGCCCCGGTTGAATGACATTACCCTTAAAAAAGTAAAGAAATGATAGGAAAGAATAGAGCGAATAGAAATATTTTGGTTGTACAAAACAATGACAGTTCGATATGCATACCTAGAAAATCGTCAGTATAAGTGGTTGATGCCAAAATCTATTACATCGCCTGCAATCTTCGATCAATTAGATTCATCAGGAAATCAACCCGGTTATTTGAGCTATCTTTCTGATTTAGATTCAGAAGAATTTCATTCGAAAGATTAAAATGTTCCCGGGACTGTAATTTATCCTTGAAGCTCGGTTGTTCGGGATGAAAGAAGAGATCTCCTAAATGAATGTGGCTGATTGCCAGAGACTGTTGGGCCTGTGAGTTTTGCGGATCGGCATCAGCAAGCCATTTGAATAAACGGTGAGCATTCCGGTAATAATCTAATGATTTTTCAAGCTCTTTCGAATGTTTATACACATCTCCCATTTTCTCATGAGCAACGGCTTCATCACGAACGGCTTCAGTATTTAAAGGCTCTTTCTCAACCAGCTCTTTTCTCAGTTCCATAGATTGCTCAAAGCACCAGATCGCTTCCTCAAGTTGTTGTTCAGCTTCATAAATGGTTCCCATCCGCTCATAAATAATACCCATATACTTTATGTAATCTGTATTCTCAGGCTCCATGTTGTAAACGGGCAATAGAATATCTTCAGCTGCTTCGTAAAGTTTCAAGGCCTCCTCGCGTTCATTTAGATTACTGAAATTAGGATTACCGGTAAGGTCTCCCAGTTTTATCAGGGATATGGAGTAAGCAAACTGTCTGTATGGATTGCCGGGAAACTCTTCCGCAAGTGTTTTAAAAATCGCATTTGAGTCAATTTTGTTTTCACGGGCGACATCGAGATTTCCGAGAACTGCCTGAACGTCGCCGGTTTTCTCATATATATTTGCCATGATTTGCCTTGCCCGAGTATGCATCGGTTCATCTTGCAATACAGTTTGGACAAATTCGAGTCCTTTTTGATAACTGGTAATCGCCTCCCTGTGCTTGCCAAGGTTATTATTTGTGGGATTTCCCTGTACATCGCCAACTTTCCTGTATGCTTCTGCAAGATCCAGGAGGAGGCCATGCCCGGCATTTTCGGTTTGGGCAAGACCGTCGAGGTAGTTTAATGCTTCTTCAATGATAAGTTCACGCGCCGGCGTAGAGCCCGGAAGGTTTGCGATGGAGTCATGCAAATCAAAAATGAGTGAATTGGCAAGCTGACGAACATCCTCGGAGCGTTGTTCAGCGATCAATCTCTGAGTATTCGCTTCGTTCGCCTGCCGGAGTGAAAACAGTGTTAAACTGATGAGCAGAACAGTGGCTGCCAGTGCGCTTGCAACAGGAAGTTTATGCCGCTGGAAAAACTTTTTGGCCAAATAGGTAAACGATTCCGGTCGAGCTGAGACAGGTTTGTTTTCGATATAATTGATGATATCGTTTTTAAATTGCTCGGCAGACTGATACCTCCGCCGGGGATCTTTGCGAAGTGCTTTTGAGATAATGTTATCCAGGTCTCCCTGTAACTGATGAACTGCCTGCCGATCGGTTAAATGACCAAGGGAGGTTGCCTGAATAGAGTCTTTTGATGCCAGTTGTGTAACTTTTTTACTGGGTTTTTCAGGTTCAGATTCGGTAATGGTTTTACCGATTTCATAAGAACTTTTCTCTTTGAAGTTAAAGGGGAGAGTGTCCGTTAGAAGAAGGTAGAGTAGCTGACCCAGTGCATAGACGTCGGCGGCCGTTGTAACTTCCCGGCCTTGAAATTGTTCGGGACTGGCAAATTCCGGAGTCAATACCTCATTCCCTGTTTTTGTATTTGTGGATTCGCCTTGTTCAGCGCCGATTATTTTAGCAATTCCAAAATCCAGAAGTTTTACTTCACCTTCGTTATTTACCAAAATGTTTGATGGCTTAATATCCCGGTGAACAATCAGCCGCTGATGGGCATAACTAACGGCATCACATACTTGTGCGAACAGATCCAGGCGTTGCTGAATGGAAAGCTTTTGGGTGGTGCACCATTTGTCAATCGGCAGCCCCTCAATATATTCCATAATAAAATAAGGCCGCCCGTTTTCATGGATGCCCGCGTCAAACAGTTTGCAGATATTTTGGTGATTCAGGCTGGCAAGGATCTTTTGTTCCGTTCGCATTCGGGAATGCATTTCACGGCCGGGGGCAAAACCGTGCAGAAACTTGAGGGCTACATTTCGCGAAAAAATTCCATCGGCTCGTTCAGCCAGGTACACCGTACTCATACCTCCCTTGCCGATCTGTCTTAGGATCTTCCAGGCGCCGATACGTTCATTCGGCAGGGAGATCACATCATCAAAAATGGATCTCTCAAGGAAATCTTCCGAATCAAAGTGAGACCTCAACAGATCTTCAACTGAAGAAGCTAAAACCGGATTAGTTTGAGTTAATCCATCGATATACCGCTTCCTTTCTGTCGGTGGGAGATCCAGCGCTTTATGAAAATGTCTCTCAATTAATTTCCACTCTTTTGTATTCATCGGGTGGTTCTGTAATATTTAATACGGATGAACCGTCTTCCGTCATCTGTTGGATAATGAAATTGGTTTATTTTGGTCTGTCCGTTTTTCCTTTATGCAACAAATCAGAGAGGATTGGTTCAAGGTCCCTTTTGTATCAGTTCAGATAACCAAACATTTATTTTGGATTAACCTTCCTAAAACAAAGCTTGATTTGAGAAATCATCCCCCACTGCCCCCTTCAAATGGCGACTCTCCCGAATGATGAATCTGTCGGAATAACCAGGCTCTTGCAATTGTCCAGTCTCGTTTTACGGTAGCCGGAGAAACTTCCAGGATTTGTGCAGTCTCTTCAATATTGTACCCGGCAAAGTAGCGGCATTCAATCACCCTGGCCTGCCGTTCGTTTATCTTTTCGAGCATTTCCAGAGCTTCATCGAGAGCCACAATCTCTTCGGCTTTTTCTTCTGTTAAATAGATACCCTCCTCAAACTCTGTTGGAGTTTGATTGCCGCCTCTCTTCTTACGGTTTCTTTTCTTGGCATAGTTCACCAAAATTTGGCGCATGGCCCGGGCAGCAATTCCAAAAAAATGGTGTCGACCGTCCCACTCTCCTTCCGGCGGATGTTTAATCAGTTTCAGGTACGCTTCATGTACGAGCGCTGTTGTGTTAAGCGTATGTCCTTTTCGCTCTTTGCGTAATTCAAGATGAGCAAGATTTCTGAGTTCATTGTAAACGAGGGGCCAAATTTTATCGATCGCCTCTGAACTCTCATCAACAGAATTCAGCAACTGAGTTAGTTTTAATGATTCCTCTGCCATGGCGTAGTTTTGTTTTCAAAAAGAAACTGTTCATAGTATACAAAAAGAGCCGGAAACTGGGTAAGAATGAATTATAATTCTCTCCTTGATTGAGCCAATTTGAACCTGATTGTTGCATTTAAAAAAGCCATCCTACTAATGCGAAGGATTAGGCGGGTAAAATTATCAAACAAAGTTAATCATGAGGTTACACTAATGAGCAATTTAAATCAGCTGCTCCTGTATACAGAATCTGTCCATGAAAAACAGAGAAAAAGAAAGTTTAAAGATTGGATCTTACTATGTACGATCCTATTTGTGTCCATGATAACATTTTATTCCTGTTCAGATTCTGGTGGAACATCTCCGGATTTAGATTCAGAGCCTGATCCAGAAGAGCCTGTGATGGAAGATCCACCACCTGCTCCAAAGTTGTCTGACATCGTGGATTCAATCCGAGCCGAATACAATTTCCCGGCAATGGGTGCTGCAATCGTGACTCTGGAAAAGGGTTTTACTATAGGAGTTTCCGGAGAGCGGCGGTTAGGTTCAGGAGTGGCTGTGCAAAATGGCGATCACTGGTCGTGGGGTTCAAATACAAAAGCCATTACAGCATTTATTACGGCCAGGGCAGTCGATGATGGACTTTTGTTGTGGGATCAAACCCTTGAAGAATTATTTCCTGAATTCACCGATGAAATGAGAGATGAATATCGTTCGGTTACATTATTAGATCTATTAGGCCACAGGTCCGGGTTTGTTAATATGAATGTACCCGGCATAGATGGTCAATCTCTTGGAAACGGTGTCACTGCTTCATCCCAAAGAATGGAAATGATTGAATGGGCATTGCAACAGCCTCCGAATAACCCAAAGGGTGAATATTACTATTCAAACCTGGGGTATTCAACAGTGGGTGCTATCCTGGAGAGAGCTTTCAATGAAACGTACGAAGATTGGGCTGTAGAACATCTGTCTGATTTTCTTGATCTGGAGACTTTCGGTTATGGGCCCCAGGACGCGGACGGTAATAATGAACAGCCTGTTTCACACCGGCTAACAGATGGAGATTGGGCCGTTTGGGAAAACCACGAGAGTACACCATTCAGAAGACCTTCGGGGGGAGCACACGGATCGCTCGAAGATTGGGGGTTGATTATTTTTGAGATGATGAGAGCAGAAAACGGCAGCTCAAATTTCATATCCACGGAAGCAGCAAGTGTGATCAATACGCCACTTTCAGAGATACCGGGTGGAAGTCAATACTCCGCCGGATGGATTCAGGTGGGATTGCGGAATTGGGCCGGTGGAGAAGCATGGACCCATGCGGGATCAAATGGGGCCAATTACTCGCTTGCGTGGGTTGGGCCGAATGCAGGAGTAGCATTCCTGGTGGTTGTAAATGCCCAGGATGCTGAAGGTATAACAAGCGAAGCCGCAAATTCTATGATATCTGAACTGTTGAGTTATTGGCAGGAATGGATACAGTAGTAAAAGAGGCTTCTGTCATTTCGCTAAGGATAGTCGAGATAGACCGGATGTTCGAATTGCAATTATTTTTAAACAAAAAACACGTCGTTTCACCTGTTCATGTTGAATGGGGGTTCGGCAAATAGTTCTCATCAGATAAAAGAAAAAAGGAATGAATATGAATGACTTACATATGTTTTTCTCTGGCAAGGTCAGAAAAGGTTCAGATAAACGAGCACCTTTGCAGCTGCTAATTCTGTTTGTGATGATGCTGGCCATAAGTTCGTGCTCAGACTCCGGAACGGGTAACGCACCGGAAACCCCGCCTGCAATTACATCTATTGAACTAGATACAGACGCCATGTTTATTGGGATTGATGATAGCAGACAGCCGGAGGTTCGTGTGCTTGATGAAAATGGCCAGCCTGTTCAGGGAGTGTCTGTGGAGTGGTCGAGCGATGATGCATCGGTTGCGGAAGTGAGCGCGGGCGGCGTAATAACCGGAAAACAAAGCGGCTCAACCACGATTCGAGCAGAAGTTGAAAGTCTCAGCAAATCGATCCAGATAGAAGTATTTCTCGGAGCAGGCTACAGCTCAGCTGAGATCGAAGCTGTCGACAGGGAAGTGATGACCTATTTACAAAAAGAGGGAATTCCCGGAGCCTCTGTGGCAGTCGTGAAAGATGGTAATTTAATTCATGCACGCGGTTATGGGTTTGCAGATCCGGAAACAGGAAGAACTACAGATCCTTTCACCATATTCAGGTACGGCAGCGTATCCAAACCGATTACAGCAGTCGCAGCGATGAAGCTGGTTGAAAACGGAACGCTTTCTCTGGATGACAAACCATTTGAAATTCTCAGTCATCTTTCAGTTATCCCCGGAGAGGTGGAAGATCCACGGTTGGAAAATATTACCCTGGAGCAGCTTATGACCCACTCAGGAGGCTGGAATACGAATCGGAATGTGGATGGGGAAGTGTGGCGGGCCGTGTCTCAGCTGGGTAAGCGGGAAGATGCCGAAATGTTCAGGTATGGACGATCTGTGCCACTTGCAACCGATCCGGGAACGGAATATGCCTATTCCAATTATGCCACGCAGGCAGTGGGGCTTTTGATTGAGCACGCGACAGGTACAGAGTATGAAAAATGGGTTCAGGATAATCTGATGCAGCCATTGGGCATCAGCAACGTAAAGTTTGGGGAAACAGCGCTGGAAGATCGAGAGCCCAATGAAGCGAGATACCAGCGGGATAACGGGTACTTCCCCGATATAGATGACGGGGCTATGGACTACTACGGGGCATCCGGCAGCTGGATCGGCAGGGCGACAGACCTGGTTCGGCTACTGGATGGTGTTGAAGGGAGGGCCGGAATGACTCCTCTGCTTCAACCGAATACAATTGAGGAGATGCTTGAGCGTCCATCCTTTTATCCCGCAAATGGCAACTACTACGCAAAATTCTGGCAGGTTACACCTTCAGGAGATGGTCTGAGCTGGTCTCACGCCGGTCTTGCAGACGGTGCGTTTGCCTACCTCTGGAGACTGCCAAACGGAGTGTCTTTTGCAATTCTGCTAAATCAATCGCCACCCGGCCCCTGGCCTGACCTGAGAAATGTGCTAAACGGGATCAATGAATGGCCGGAAACCGACCACTATTCCGAATTTTACGGTGATGAGTGATTTTGGTTGATACTTCCTATAACGGTTGTCTGCCCTTCACCCCGCTTAAATAATTTCGGATCTATGTTATTCTCATTTTATATCCTTCTCTGAATAAAGAGAGGGGTATGTAAGGTCTGAAATAATGTATCTTATTTTTGGCTTTCACTTAATGGACAGTCTCAAGAGACTAACATTGTTATTTGAACCAGAGAGCAGCGGAGAAATTCCAGGGAGCTTGGGGCTGTACCACGGGTCGCTGACCCGTGAGCAGCGGCTGAAGTTTAGCTTACGAATTAAAGAGATGTTTCGACTCGCTCCGGAAAAACGGAGCTCCCTCGACATGACAGGCGCTGCCTGTATTCAAGCCGGCGTTTCAGGTCTCCAGCTATGAACGCTATTTCCGATTACGCCGGGTTTACAATTCTGCCCAGTAGCGGCGTGAGATAAAACCAGATTCGAGTTGCACTCTTTATATGCCGCCTTTCCCCACCGCCGCCCTTTTCAATTCGACCGGATTCCGTCAGCTGCCGGGAGCAGCGGAGAAATCCCGTGGAAACAGGATCGGTCGTATGAAACGTTTTGGACAGATAAGATAGGTCTTTATTCAACGGACAATTTCAACCGGCTAGTCAGCTGGTTTATTGAACGTGATCCGATATCCGGGAGTATCAATGCCATTCCAGTCTCAACTTTTTTTCATTGGTATGATCCAAATTGACCCCATCTGTTGCATGTAGGATTAACGCTGGCAATACCGGGTATGTCGGAGAGAGTACCTGTTTCATTTTTAAACTAATCGTCATGAAAAAATTCCACCAAGCTTTTTCCATTCAATTCTTTGTACTGTTTTTGATTCTTATCGTACCGGTCGTTTCGGCCCAAACATTTGTAGTAACCGAAACGGATGATCCAACTCCTGACGGTTGCAGTTCCGGAACCGATTGTTCCCTTCGAGAGGCTATCATTGCCGCAAACGATGTGGGGAGTGGTACAGCTACCATTCAGCTTGCTGGCGGGCAAACCTATACGCTCAGCATTGAGAATCCAAGTCCGGAAAATGATTTCGATTCACCGGATGAAACAGCCGGATCACTCAAAATTTTAAATACGGATGCAAAGGTTCGACTAGAAGCTACCGGAACCGGAATGGCTACGATTGATGCGGATGGTATTGACCGGGTGTTCATCATCTATAACGGTACAGATGTAGAGATCGATGAGATTGAGATTACCGGTGGAGATCCAGAGAATGGTCAGGGTGGAGGCATATTCGTGTTTAATAATATAGACCTGGAGATTACCAATAGCAGCATAACCGGTAATACAGCGATTAACAGTAGTGGATTTGGCTATGGAGGCGGGATGTGGGCAGAAGGCATTGCCATGTCCATCACCGGTTCAACCATATCAAACAATACGGCCGGTTTCATGGGGGGTGGGTTGCGAATTATCCAGTATGATGAAGAGGTAACTGTAGACAGCGATGTAACCATTGAGAACAGTACGATTTCAAATAATGACGGGGACGATTGGTCAGGTGGTATCCATACTGAAAATTCAGATCTTACCATCATTGAAAGCAGGATTTCACAAAACCAGGGTTCTATTGGAGGGGGGATACGTATTTCAAGTGGGAATGTAACGATCAATCGAAGCACTATTGATGGAAACATTGGGTCATTAGGGGGAGGACTGGATATTGATGGTGGAGAGGTTCTCATCATCAACAGTACCATCAGTGGCAACGAAGCTGAAAATTTTAACGGCGCTGGGGGTATATACGCAGGGAATTTTTCAGACGCTGTGATTGATATCGTCAATACCACTATTACAAACAACAAATCCGGGACAATTGGGGGTGTGATAAGAGGTATGACTGGCGCTAGTGCCCAAGCAGTTATAAATTTTACCAACTCGATCGTCGCCAATCAGGATAGTGGTGATGACTGTTCAGGAACGATAACTTCGAATGGCAACAATCTTTCATCGGATGATACATGTAGCTTTACCGAGACTGGAGACCTTGAGAACAGCGATCCGCTCTTAGGGCCATTGCAG
>Ga0102943_1000929_pt1 | contig 18785 bp, 15 predicted proteins | sample SalPonC_black_MG_FD_78174 | JGI IMG/M metagenome (GOLD analysis project Ga0102943, IMG submission 78174) | Salt pond soil microbial communities from South San Francisco under conditions of wetland restoration - Salt Pond MetaG... | ecosystem: Environmental > Aquatic > Marine > Intertidal zone >...
CAAAAGCTGCGGCAGCCGGGGGTACTGGGGCAGGGCCTGGCTGATGCGGTTTATGGCGCTCTGGTTCCGGTCAACGCGCTTTTCCATGGTCACATCCCGGAATACCATGACCATGCCCGCAGGGTTCAGATCCTCATCTCTGTCAATTCCCACCCGGACCACCACATCCAGCATCTGCCCGGTTTTGGTCAGACGTCTGGTGTTCATTTTCAACACATTTTTGCCGGGGGGCAGGGTTCTGATTTTTCTGGCAAGTTGCGAGCGCAGATGCAATGGTACATATTCTTTTCCCCGGGTGCCTTTGAATTCTTCCAGGGTCCAGCCGAATGTCTGGGTAAAGGCGGGATTCAGATAGGAAATCAAGCCTGCGGCATCGCGTATCAGCACCGGGTAGGGAATAAATTTCAAGAATTTTCTGTGGTATTCGGCGGCAATCCGGTCCTTTTCCCACAACGATTCCTGTTGCCGGAGCTGGTTTTCCAGGTCTTTTACCTGTTTTGCCAGTGACGAATTACGAAGGTTTTCACTCATGGGCATCCTTTTACACAAACAATACCAGGCTGGCCGCCATCACAGCCATGCCGGCCACTACGCCGTACATGGCAATGTGGTGTTCCCCGTATTTTTCCGCTGTGGGCAGCAGTTCATCCAGGGAAATAAATACCATGATGCCGGCCACTGCGGCAAACAACAGGCCGAACATGGTGTCTGTGGCGTATCTGAGAATCAGAAAATACCCCAGCAGCGCCCCCACCGGTTCAGCCAGGCCCGACAAAAACGAGAGACCAAAGGCTTTTTTCCGGCTGCCGGTGGCATAAAAGATGGGAACCGATACAGCAATGCCTTCCGGAATATTGTGGATGGCAATGGCAGCGGCAATGCTTATCCCCAGGGCCGGGTCCTGGAGCGCGCCCACAAATGTGGCAATGCCTTCGGGAAAATTATGGATGCCGATGGCCAGGGCGGAAAACACCCCCATGCGGTGCAGTTTTTTTTTCTGCAGCGCCAGATCCTGGTCAGGAATTTCTTCGACATTCCTGATTTCATGGGGGTTTTCATAACCAGGCACCAGGTAGTCGATAAGGGCGATCAGGGCAATGCCGCCGAAAAAAGCCAGGGTGGTCATCAGATATCCGTTAAAGGTACCAAGGGCGGCTTCCAGAGAATCTCTGGCTTTGACAAAAATTTCCACCAGGGAAACATAGATCATGACCCCGGCGGAAAACCCCAGAGAAGCGGTTAAAAAAAGGGTGTTGGTGCGTTTGGCAAAAAAAGCCAGACCGCTGCCGATGCCGGTTGAGAGGCCGGCCAGAACGGTAAGGGTGAATGCAAACAAAACCGTTTCTGTATCATATGTCATGTATCACATTTCCTGAAAAACAGTGTCAAAGTAGAAATTGTAATAATTTTTTCAGGGCAATGTCAATACGCATTCCGATACCCGGGGGTGAATCCCGGCATCATATGCTTTTTTTCCACGGTCCGGCCTTTGATAAAACTGTCCAGAAACGTGCGGACATTGCCGGTGACAAAACAGATGAGATGAACGTTTTGATCTGATATAAGGTCTGCGGGTTTTCGGGAGATGGCACCGCACACCATGGTGTCAATTTCAAGTGATTTCAGGGTATTGATAAGGTGTACAGGCGATTCCGGATCAAAGGATGTATAAAATTGCCTGGTAATCTGCCCGCCGTCAATCTGGGCCACCAGCAGGGTGCGGGCGGAATCAAAAACAGGTGAAATCCGGTTTCCCCATATGGTGACAGCTATTTTCACAAAAAACCCCGTGTGCAGAATTGATGCGCCAGTGTGTTACTGGATATGACAAATGCAAGGCCCGTGCCTGACTATACCGGAATGTGCGGGTGCTGTTGCAGATTTGAAAATTTCCCTGTCTGGCAGGCAATCCAGCCGTTTGAAAACAAATGTTGCCGCTGGCCATCCTTGGGTCAGGGTCGCAAAAAAAGGACCTGTTCACCGGCATGGGTTGCATTTATAATTTTATGCCCAGTTTTTTAATGCGCCGAAACAGGGTGCTTTTGTGTATCCCCAGGTCCTTTGCAGCGGCATTTCTGTTGTAGTTGTTTCTGGCAAGGGCATCAGATATCAAATTGATTTGTGCAGTTTTTACCGGATCATCCGAGGTTTTTGAAGAGCAGGCCGGTTTTCCTGCGAGAAATCCCGGCAAATGCTCCCATGTGATGGTGCCTTCCTGACACAGAACAAATGCATGTTCGATGATGTTTTCCAGTTCACGGATATTGCCGGGGAATGTGTGGGACATGAGGGCGGCCAATACTTCCCGGTCAATTCCCTGGATGAATTTTCCCTGGTGCAGGTTCATTTTGGAAATAAACCGCTCCACCAGCAGCGGCACATCTTCCATACGCTGGCGCAGGGGCGGCAGGGTAAGCCGGACCACATTGACCCGGTAGTACAGGTCCTGGCGGAACTGGTCGGCGGCCATAAGTTCTGAGAGATCTTTGTTGGTTGCCGCAATGATCCGGATATCGGTTTTCTCCTTTTCAATGCCGCCCAGGGGGGTGTATTCCTGCTCCTGGAGTACCCGGAGCAGGCGTACCTGGAAAGCAGGGCTGGTGTCTCCGATTTCATCCAAAAAGATAGTGCCCCCGTGGGCCAGGGCAAACTGGCCCGGCTTGTCTTTGACCGCATGGGTAAAGGCCCCTTTCTTATACCCGAACAGTTCGGATTCCAGCAGGGTGTCCGGCAGGGCACCGCAGTTGATGGCCATGAACGGCTTGTTTTTTCTGGGCCCCATGTTGTGGATGGCCTGGGCCAGCAGTTCTTTGCCGGTGCCGGTTTCCCCCTCGATGAGAACCGTGGCATCCGAACTGGATATCTGGGGCAGGATGGCAAAGATTTTTTTCATGCCACTGCTGTTGCTGACAATATCTTCCACCTGGAAACTGGCGGACAACTCCTTGCGCAGCTCTTCCACAAGGGAAAGATCCCTGAAAATTTCCACCCCGCCGATGACATCATTGTTTTTGTCTATGAGCAGGGAGGTGGACACGGATATGGGGATTTTTTTCTGCTGGCTGTTGATGATATACGCCGAAGTGGAGACATAGGATTTGCCTTCCGCCATGGTCTTTTTCAGGGCACAGTCCTTCTCGCACATATTGGAGCGGAATACCTCCCAGCAGTGGCGGCCGATGGCCTCTTTTCTGCTGATACCGGTGATCTCTTCGGCAGCCCGGTTAAATGAGGTGATTTCCCAGTTGTAGTCAATGGTGAAGACCCCGTCGGAAATGCATTCCAGGATGACCTGGGTGGTTTCCTTTGTTAGGGGGCCGGAAATTTTCTTTTTACGGATCATGTTTTTTTTGCCTGAAGGTTATATGGACTCCTTGTTTTTATACACAAAACAATCCGTAAATGCAACGGGGGGGGGGACACCTCCAGGGTAAATTCATTCTTACATCATTATATCATAAATTAAGTAAGTTATGGCTAATGTCGGATGGCCTTGCATTGTTTTGCTTTTTTTTAAAACCACGAAGGTCACGAAGAACACGAAGCAGCCCTTCCTTCGTGTTCTTCGTGACCTTCGTGGTAATATAATCTGCCGGTCTTGAGGATCTGAAATGGATGGATTGACGGTCAGAATGAATTTACCGTGGGGACACCTCGAAATTTGTTATATTTATGCCGTGTACGCTATGGGGAGCCCCTGGTGGAGTCCTGTGAACGGACCGTCAGAGCCGGAGTGGGCCTGGTAAAATGTGCCGGGATGCATACCGTCAGAGAATGGACCGCCCTATTTTAGCATTCACTTGGAACCCGGCCCACGCAGGATCTCGGGCCGGGCACAGGACTCCACCAGGGGCGGATTCGAAGACAGAGTGCTGCTGAGAAAACGGTCGAAACGCCGGGAAGCATATAGCAAATATCCAGTGGGCACAGGATAACACCAAGGCGCCTCAGGTTTGTTTCAGGCGTTGGACCTGTTCCAGATAGCGATTTTTGCACAGATGTTCAACGGCCGTCAGGGTGGAAAAGGCCTGGGTGAAATCGGTTTTCCCCGTAACAAACAGGCCGTGGCCGTATACAATCACACTGTCGGAGGTGTCACATGCTGCAGGCAGGGTGTTGCACAGTCCAAAGGGACCGGAACCTACCTCTCCGGGCACGATGGGCACGGAATCAATATGCCGGGTGATGGGGCAGTGGGTATGGCATCTGTCCGCAAAAGCACATACAGCCTTTTGGGCGGGATCACAGTCCATGGAGGCAATCACGCAAAACCGGGGATGCCCGTGGAGAATGGTCTGGCACCCGGTGCGGGCTATGGTTTCCAAATGGGCGGTCAGTTCACTGGAGGCAGTGATGCCCGCAGTTGAGGAGCCGTCCAGGGGGACCGGATCGATACACCCGGTTAGTTCATCCAGGCAGGCCCCGGTCTGGCTTATATACAGGGTGTTGTTCCAGCAGCAGGATATGTTGCCGAAATAGGAATCCACAAGGCCGTGTGCAACGATTTCCCTGCCTGTCTGGACCATGGCTGCATACACATCCTGCTCCCTGGAAAACGGGCCGTGCATCAGATCAGGGCAGGCGGGTGCTTTGTTTTGCAAAAAAGGCAGTACCTGGTCAAAAACCTGGTCCATTTCCGGATCCTGAAGACCGGATTTCAGGCCGGCCAGGTAATTGGTGAAAAAAGCCACAAAACAGGCAAAGCATACCGAACTGATATGCACAAATCCTTGTTCCGGGCTGACCGTTCCCGGTGCAATCACAGCCGGTCCGAAAAATCCGGTCTTCGGGTCGTTTTCCTGAACAATAACGGTTTTTCTGTGTTTCAGGGTTTTTACAATGGCGTGCAGATCAAACTGGTCCACTACGGGCAGGTCATGCAGAAAGGTACGGGTTTCACAGTCCTGGGGCAGAATACTGCCCCCATCCGTCAGGGCACGACCGGCCAGAAAGCGGATGATCCGGTCATAGGGAAATGTGGGCCGCAAAAATACCAGAGAATTGATGTTCAAGTGCTGGAAAATGTTTTCCAGCAGCGGGATTTCCGGGGCCGTGGTATTCCACACCATGGTCTGGTCCAGCCCGCCCACCAGGGGGGCACCCGGACCCGAAGATACGGCAAGGCCGGCTTCCACCAGTTTTCCGGCATATTTTTTTATCAGGTTTTCCACGAAATCCCCAGCTGTTCTGCTTTTGTCCGTGTGGGAAGACCCTTGGGGGTCAGACCCCGCACGCTGTAGTAGGCAGCCTTTGCCTGTAAGAAAGCGGCCCGGTCAATGGGCGGTACGCGTATCTGGCTTGCGCCGGTGCCGGGCCGGGTGAAAAACCGGGCAGGCAGGTCATCCTGCCGTGCATCAAATCCCCTGCAGCTGTTGAAGATCCGTTCATTGTAATATATTCTTTCCCCTGCGGCCAGCAGGTCCTGGGCAGTGACATCCTGGCCGGTCACAGCAGAGAACGCTTTGGCATATTCTTCAAGGCCGGCGGCAAAAAAAGTGAATTTGCAGGCAATCAGCGAATCCACCACCGCATTGAGGTCTTCTGCGATTTTGATGATTCTGGCTTTGCCGCTGAAGGAAAACCGGTCCGTGGCCACCGGTTTTCGCAAAATCTCATGGGAGATGGGATAGGCCCGCAGATGACACCCCCCCCTGGTGGACATGGCAAACCCCAGGGCCATGCCGTATGCACCCCTTGGGTCATAGGCCGGCAGCTCCAGGCCCTTGACCGCCATGGCGGCATCCGGCTGCCCCATGGACCGGGCATAGGCGGCAGCCCCTTTTTTCAAGGCTTTCCCCTCTCCCCGGTCCAGGGCGATGTCATCCAGCAGTGCCAGTAAAGAGGCAGGGGTAAAATCTTTTTGGGTGATCTCCCGAAAACAGGCCAGGGTCACGGCAGCGGAAATGGTGTCCATGCCAAGGCGGTTGCAGCGCTGGTTGGCTGCAGTGACCAGTTGGATATCTTCCAATCCCACAAGGGCGGTAAAATGGGACATGGTTTCAAATTCCGGCAGGGCAGTGCCGGCAGCGGGGGTAGCCGGGGCAGGGGTACGGGTGCCGATTTTTTTGCACAGAATGTGGCATCCTTTGCATCCGTGGTTTTTCGGGGAATAGGCCCTGGCATAGGCTGCGGCATTGAGGTCTTTTGCAGCACCAAACCAGGTGGCGGCAAAATTGTCTGTGGGCATCATGTGCCGGTTGTCCATCAGATCATACATGGCACCGGTGCCCATGCGGGAAAATCCGTATCTGCCCATGAGGGCAGGGGAGGCTGCAGTCAGTCTGCAGATGTCCTGTCTGGCTGTTTTCAGCTGTTCAGGATGTTTTACCCGGGTGCGGCCGGTGCCTGACACCAGCATGTATTTGAGGTTTTTTGCACCCAGGCACATCCCCAGACCGGTGCGGCCGGCAGCATGGTGCCGGTCTGTTATGACCGCGGCAAACCCGACCCTGTTTTCTCCTGCCGGCCCGATGCAGGCAAGGGCCGCCTTTTTCGGGTTCAGGTACTGGTGCACGGCATCAGTGGTCATTCCCCACAGGTTTTTAGCCGAAACCAGGGTGATATGGTTGTCTTTGATGTCAATGCCCACAGGTTCGTTACTTTTGCCGGTGATGACAATGCCGTCCCATCCGGCCCGTTTGAGCTGCACCCCGATTTTTCCGCCCAGGGAGGCATCTGCCATGAGTCCGGTCAAAGGGGATACAGACACCATGTGGCATCGCCCTGACGTGGGGGCGGCAGTGGCGGTGAGGGGGCCTGTGAACAGGCACAAAGGTACGTCCGGGTGGTCCCAGTCCAGGGTGGCGGCCGGCTGCAGAAACAGACCGCCCATGCCCCTGCCCCCCAGATACCGGGTACAGGTGTCAGGGGGCAAGGGCTGGACGTCAATTTTCCGCAGGGTCAGGTCAATGCGGGCGATCTTTCCGGTCCAGCCATGCATGGGCAGCGCCTGCTTTCCTAAGGTTGCAGTAACCGTTTTCAGGCAACCCCCCGGCTCTGCCGGGGGCGTTATCAGTGTTTGAATCGGGGGTTTTCTTTACAGATCAGTATCCTGCAGCCGTCAAAAATACACGGGATTCCAGATCATGTTGTCAATAAGGGTGTTAAGCCGTTCCGGGTCATTGTTGTGCCGGAATCGGGAAAAGGCACAGCCATTGTCTGTTACCCCGGCTTTTATGGCTTCAGCCCCCACCTGTTTGGCCACTGCAATGGACACTTGCCGCAGCTGGTCCAGGGGCGGACACAAAATGCCGTCCTGGATATCCTGGTCTGTGATAAACTCAGCCACTGCATGGGCAGCGGCGGAAAAAAAGACCGGCAGCACTTGTGTGGCGCCGGAGGCCACGATGCCCAGTCCCACCCCGGGAAAGATAAAGGCATTGTTCATCTGGCCGATGCGGTATTTTTTGCTGTTGTGCACCACCGGTTCAAAAGGAGATCCGGTGGCTACCAGGGCCTTTCCATCGGTCCACTGGTAGAGATCTTTCGGCAGTGCCTCGGTTTTGGTGGTGGGGTTGCTCAAGGGCAGGATCACCGGCTGGTCTGTGTTTTTTGCCACAGCATCCACAATGTCACGGGTAAAACATCCGGGCTGACCGGATGTGCCGATGAGCACGGTTACCGTTTCATTGGTGATGGCATTGACAAGGGTATTGTCAGCAGGGGTTTTAATCCAGTCCAGGGTGTGCGGGTCTTTGGCAAATTTGGTTTTGTAAGGTTCCAGGTCCCGGTCTGTGGTAACCACCCCTTTGGAATCCAGGGTGAAAATTTTGGATTTTGCCGCAGTTTCATCCAACCCCTGTTCCATCAGTTCGGTCATGATCTGTTCGGCTATGCCCACACCGCCGGCACCGGCCCCATGCACCAGAAACACCTGGTCGGTGAACGCCTGTTTTTTGGATTTCATGGCAGCCAGGATACCGGCAAGGGTAATGGCCCCTGTGCCCTGAATGTCGTCGTTAAAGGAGATGAGGGTTTCAAGATATTGATCCCGCACGGAAAACGCCGTCTGCTTGGAAAAATCCTCCCACTGGCACAGGGCTTTGGGAAACACTTTTTTGAATGCAATGACAAATTTTTCCATGAAGGCATCGTAATCATCACCTTTGAGCCGGTTATGGCGCCAGCCAAGATAATTGGGGTCATCGAGCAGGTCCGGGTTGTCCGTACCCACATCCAGGGAGATGGGCAGGCAGTGCCAGGGGGCGATGCCGGCACCCTGGGTATAGAGCATGAGTTTGCCAAGGCAGATGGGAATACCGCCGGCACCCTGGTCCCCGATGCCCAGAATGCCCTGGTTGTCGGTTACCACTGCCACCCGGATATCCTGGTCTGTGTAGTTGCCCAGGATCTGTTCTGCATAGTCGATGTTGTCGGGAAACAGGTGGATGCCGTTGGCCCGTCGGAACATGGTGGAATACAGCTGGCAGGCCATGCCAACGGTGGGGGTATAGATAATGGGCAGAAACTGGGTTATGTCGCTGGCGATAACCGCATGGGCCAGGACCACATTCCGGTCATACAGACTTCTGATATAGATGAATTTTTCAATGTCGTTTTCTTTTCTTCCTACAATATCCAGGCTGGTTTTCACCTGATCTTTCAGGGTCTTGACCCGGGGGGGAAGAAACCCACTCATTTTCAGCCGGATACGTTCGCCAATGGAAAAAGCGGTCCCTTTGCTGATATTGTTGAAACGGAGAATATCATATCCCCGAAGGTTGATGGTGACGCCGGTGGTTTCACCGTATTCACCGTATGCAAACTCATAATGGTTGATTTCCATGATACAAATGTTTCCTTTTCTTTAATGCCAATAAAAGTACCTGCAAAAAGCATCAACCAGTATAGCATACATTTGTATCATAGGAAACAGCTGAAAAATCAGCTGGATATTCGGGGAGCCCTGGTGGTGTCCAGTGAAAAGCCCCTCAGCGCCGGAAGGGCTTTATCCCTGCTGGACCCGCAGATCCTTTCGCAAAACTTTCCCCACATTGGACTTGGGCAGTTCATACCGGAATTCCACTGCCACCGGCAGTTTGTATTTGGCCAGTTTCCCGGCGCAATGCGCAATGACCTCTTCTTCCGTCATGTCCTGGCCCTCTTTGAGCACGATAAACGCCTTGACCGCTTCTCCCCTTTTGGGATGGGGAATGCCGATGCAGCAGGCTTCCAGGATTTTGGGATGTTCAAACAGCACCTCATCGATATCTCTGGGATATACATTGTATCCGCCGGAAATGATCATGTCCTTGATACGGTCAACAATGTAAAAATAGCCGTCTTCATCCATTTTTGCCACATCACCGGTACACAGATATCCCTCTTTGGTAAGGGTTTTGGCGGTTTCCTCCGGTTTGTTCAGATAGCCTTTCATGATCTGGGGCCCGCGCATGAGCAGTTCTCCTGCTTCTCCCACAGGCACCTCCTTTGTGCTGTCTTCCAGGTCCACGATCCTGCATTCGGTTTCAGGAATGGGGATGCCGATGCTGCCCACCTTTCTGGTGCCGTTAAAAGGATTGACATGGGTGACAGGCGAAGATTCGGTAAGACCAAAACCCTCCACAATGATGGACCCGGTTTTTTCCTGGAACCGGTTGATTACCTCCAGGGGCAAAGGGGCACTCCCGGAAAAGCAGCCTTTGATGCTGGTCAGATCGGTATGTTCCATGTCCGGATGGTCCAGCATGCCGATGTACATGGTGGGAACCAGGGGGGCAAAGGTGACCTTGCATTTGGAAATTGCTTCCAGCAGGGGCTCGGGCTGGGGTTTGGGCACCAGAACATTGGCCCATCCCATGCGCACGGCAAGGTTCATGGACACAGACATGCCGAAAACATGGAAAAAAGGCAGGGCGCCCAGCATGATTTCCGCCCCTTTTTCAAATTCAGGGAACCATGCTTCGATCTGCTGGATCTGACAGGCAATGTTTTTATGGGTGAGCATCACCCCTTTGGAAACGCCTGTGGTGCCGCCGGTATACTGGAACATGGCCACATCATCCAGGGTGACGTCTGCCTGGGTGGTGTCTGGTGCGTATTTTGCCATGACATCCTTGAAAGGGTGCAGGTTTTCTGCTTCTGAGACAGTTGCCGTCAGGCCTTTTTTCTTTGCCACTAAGGGAAAGAGCAGCCGTTTGACAAAGGGAAGGTAATCGCCGATGGAGGTGTAGACAATGGTTTTGATCTTGGTTTTTTCCCGCAGTTTCACCATCCGGTCGGCCAGGAGATCCAGGGTGATGAGAAATTTCGATCCAGAATCTGTGAACTGGTGTTCCAGCTCCCGGTCCGAATAGAGGGGGTTGTTGAACACCACGATGCCCCCGATTCTGAGGGTTGCGTAATACGCCACCACACAGGGAATCACATTGGGCAGGAGGATGGCCACGCTGTCCCCTTTTTTGATGCCGTAGTCCTTGAGGGCGGCGGCAAATCTGCCCACCATGTCGTTCAGTTCCCTGAAGGTCACGGTATATCCCTGGAAAATCAGGGCAGGATGATCCGGGAACTGTTGTGCCGATTCAGTCAGGTACTGGGGAACCAGTATATCGGTGAAATCAATGGTCGGGGCAATACCTGGTTCATAGGATTTTACCCAGATTTTTTCATCATACACGCTTTGATCGGACAAGTTCAGCTCCTTTTATCATTTGATGTGGGTTGTATCCAAATTGTAACAGTAAATGAACAATCTCTGATGTGAATAAATTTAAAGAACCATCTGTGTCAAGAAAAAAATAAAAAAATAAACAATGTTCATGAAATTGAATGCAATTTGAATTCAAAAATACAAAAGGGCCTGTCTGTCATGTACTGCAGCCAAATGAAAAAATCAAGTCAGCTTAAAAGGGTGTTTTTTTTCTGGCGTTTGGAAGAGACGCTTTGGCCCAGTATCCATCCCAGAAATATGACCCCGAAGCCGGCCAGAAACCATTTGATCATGCCGGTTTTAAGCACCTGGCCGGATTGTTGTTCCAGCGATGCCATCTCCCTGGAAAGCCGGCTGTTTTGTTCCTCCAGGAGTTTGTTTTTTTCCATGATATCCACGAGATTTTCGGAATTTTCTGCCAGTGCTGCATACTGTTCCTGGCTGGCGGCCAGCTGTTTTGTCAGGGTGTTGATCTGCTCCTGTGCCTTTTCCAGGGCTTTTTTGAGGGCTGCTGTTTCCTTTGCACCGGAACTGGTTTGGGATGTCAGCTGGTTTATGCGGGTGTCATGGGCTGCTGTCTGGTCTGCCAGTTCTTTTTTTAATGCCTGGTTTTCCTTTTCCAATTGTGCAATGATCTGTATCTTGGGCGTGTCAAACATTACAAACTGCTTGTCCACCCATCCGGTTTCTTCAGATGCTAACTGTACCTTGAAATATCCGTTTTCTTCTTCCAGAATGGTTAAGGGGGTATTGCTTTCAAGGGTTTTCAATACCTGGTATGAGGGGCCCGGTCCCTGTCTGAAGGTGAGAATCAGCATGTCGCTGACATAACCGGTCCTGGGTTCTGCATGGGTTAATTGCCCGGTACAAAGGATAGTCAGGCCGAAAATAAGGGTGAAAAAAGCGCGCATGTTGCCTCCGGTTTTGTTTTTTGTTTCAATAGCAATCCCTGGTGTGTTTTACAATACCCTAAAATGAGAACAATAAAAAAAAACTTGCCAAAACACCGGTAACAAGGATATCAAACACCATTGGTTTTTCAAAGCAGGCAGGACAAAAAAAATGCATCAGACAGTGTATCAGAAAATGTGTGTGACAAATATCATGAACGGGGTGATCGAAGGACTGTGTAAATTTTCCCATCCCAGCCGGGTGGGACTTATCTTTGCTGCAGGACCGGATGATCCGGTGATGGTGCTGGATCCCCAGGACCTGCTGCAGGGGCATGAGGTCAAGATCCGGCAGAAATTTTGTTCAGAAAGCGGCAACTGGCGGTCCCGGGTTCAGGAAAGGATAAAAGATCAGCCCCGGGGATATCTGATTCCGGAAAACGACCTGGCCCTGTCCGGCCTCATTTCTTTTGGCGGCAGCTGCAGTGATTTTTTTTACCAGGTATGGTTTACAGAACACCATCCAGACCTGTGTTCCATTCACCCCACGGAACGATGGCTGGAACAGGCTGCTACCCTGCTTATCCATGATTTCAACTCCAGCAGGGCCGCCATCAATTCATCTGAGTATGTATTGAAAAATTATGCCCTTCAGGCTGTTGCCGACCATATTGTGGATGAAAGGGAACAGCACCTGGGATATGACAGCAAGATCCGGGTGACATCCATCCTCAACAATGTTCTGGAGATCTCCAAAACCAAAGAGGAGGGATCATGGCCAAAAGGGATTCTGTTCTTCTGTGATCCCCGGCAGATTGCCAGAACCGACTTTATCACCAAAATTCAGGAACATGAACGTCCCCAGGTTTCCAATATCAAGCATATCCGGAAACTGCTTCTGGCTGTGGAGGATTCCGACCGGAAACTGGTGTCTGACGGGGTCACCATTATCGGCATCACCGGCGGACCGGTGCCAGATTATGCCATCAGCGCCCATTTCAAGGGAGATTATGGATTTCTGCATTTGAAGGATGCCAGGATAGCCTCTTTTTTTGATGGCAGTTTTCATTCCACCACCCGGGAGGCAAAACTGGTGGAACTGGAAGAACTGCTGCTGGACACGGATATGGATACCACCACATCCACCATTCTTTTCCAGGTGGTGTCCCACCTGGTGCACAGTGCCGGCCGTGCCAGGCATGGCTGCACCCTGGTCATTGATCTCAATGATCCGCCGGTTCGGCTGTCCGGTCATGTCCTGGATCCGCCCTTAAGTCTGGTGGAACCCCAGAACATCGATCTGGCCTCTTCGCTGTTGAAAATTGACGGGGCCGTCCACTTGACGGCTGACAGCTGTATTCACGGGTTTGCCTGTCTGTTGGACGGGCGGACCATCAATTGGGAAAACATGGCCAGAGGGGCCAGATACAATTCCGCTTTGCGGTTTTCCGCGAGCCATTCCAAAGTCTTTGTGGTGGTGGTGTCTGCGGACCGGCCGGTATCCATTATTTTTAACGGCATTGAAATCAGCGCATTTTGCAACTGGAGACCGGTGTGTCAACATACACCGGAACCAATTCAACTGGATCAATATCTTAACGGAGTGCAGTTATGAACCATGACCATCATCACGATCACAGCGGCAGCCACAGTCACCCCCATGACCATGACCAGACCCATGACCACGGACATACCCATGACCATGACCACAAACATGACCATGATCATACCCATGACCATGACCACACCCGGGGACACGGCCATGGAGAGGGTCAGGAAATGTCTCTGGAGGAAAAAATGACGGTTCTGCTCGCCCATTGGGTGGACCACAATGACAGCCACAAGGACAATTTTTATGTCTGGGCCAAAAAAGCGGAAGATGCCGGTCTGGAAAAAATTGCAGCACACCTGCAACAGGCAGGGGATCTGTCAGAAAAAGTGACCCGGGAGTTGCAGCAGGCCAAAAAAGTGCTCCATGGATAGTTCTCTCCATCACCTTGCCGGCCAGCGGTTGATGCTGGGGTTTGATGGAACCTGCCTTAACCGGGATCTTGAAAAGATCATTGAAAAATATCAGGCCGGGGGCATTATTTTGTTCCGGAACAATATCCAGTCCCCGGACCAGCTGGCACAGCTGTGTACCGATGCCCAGTCTTTTGCCCGGTCCTGCGGCAGACCGCCCCTGTTTATTGCCGTGGACCAGGAAGGTGGAAAGGTTGCCAGGCTGCCTGCGCCGTTTACCCGTTTCAGGGGAAATCCGGGTATCCGGTCCCGGACAGAAGCGGAAAATTTCGCCCGCATCACAGCCAGAGAACTGCAGGAAGCCGGCATCAACATGAACCTGGCCCCGGTGATGGATGTGGTGCCGCCAAATGCAGATGCCATCATGAAAGACCGGTCCTTTCCCGGAGATGCCCGCACAGTGGCGGATCTGGGAACAACTGTCATAAAAACCCTGCAGCAAAACAAGATTATGGCGGTTGCCAAGCATTTTCCGGGTATCGGCAGAACCGTGCTGGATTCCCATTTTCAGCTGCCGGTTCTGGAAGCAGATCTTTCCACCCTTGCGGCATCAGATCTGGTGCCGTTCAAGGCAGCTGTGCACGCGGATGTTTCAGGGATCATGCTGACCCATGTGGTGTATCCAGGGCTGGATGACCAATGGCAGGCAAGCCTGTCTGTAAAAATTGCACGGGATCTGTTAAGGGATGCCCTGGGATTCCAGGGGTTGGTGCTCACCGATGATCTGGACATGAAGGCCATTGGCCATGATATGGCAACCTGTATGGCACAGGTCCTGGCATCAGACATTGACCTTGCCCTGATCTGCCATAAGGGACCCAGCATTGAAAATGCGTTTCAGGCCCTGGTGGGACTGCTGCAGTCAGACATAACCCTGCAGGCCAAAGCAGATGTCTGCCTGGAACGGATTTTTCGGTATAAAAAAAAATATCTGGACTGGCATCCGGCCTGAAACTGTCACGCTGAGGGCAATGCCCTGGAATACACATCATCGTCAAGGCGGCACAGGCATCCGTCCCGGATCATGACAGCTCCCCGTGCCGCCACCATGGCGGCATTGTCTCCGCAAAGGGATACGGGCGGTGCAATGACCTGGATCTGTTCCCTGGCAGCCCGCTGCTCCAGGGTTGTAACAAATGTCTGGTTGGCGGAAACACCGCCGGAAATGCCGATTTGACGGCAGGACATGGACCTGGCAGCCCGCAGCAGTTTCTCACAGAGCACATCGATGACAGCTGCCTGAAAAGCGGCTGCCACAAGGGCCTTGTCCTTTGTGCTTTTCACAGGATTTTCATGGATATGCCGGGCAACGGCTGACTTGAGACCGGAAAAACTGAAATCACAGCTGTCCTTTTCCAGCAAAGATCTGGGAAAGTGTATCTGGTCGGGGTCCCGGGTTTTTGCCAGTTTTTCTATCACAGGTCCCCCTGGATATCCCAGGCCCAGCATTTTGGATACCTTGTCAAAGGCCTCTCCTGCTGCATCATCCCGGGTCTGGCCCATGAGGGCAAACCGGTTGTCAGCTGCGACATGGTAGATATTGGTATGGCCGCCGGATACCACCAAAGCGGTAAAGGGAAAGGTAAGTTCCCGGTCTGTCAGAAACAGGGAGTGGATATGGGCTTCCAGGTGATTGACCCCGGCCAGGGGCAGACCCCGGGCCCATGCAAAGGATTTGGCAAAACAGAATCCCACCAGCAGGGCACCGATGAGCCCCGGTCCCCGGGTGGCAGCCACCCCGCCGATATCAGACAGGCTGATACCGGCCTGGTGCACGGCTTTTGCCACCAACGGGGAGATGGCTTCCACATGCATGCGGGATGCCAGTTCCGGCACCACGCCGCCATATTGTCTGTGGACCGCTACCTGGGAGGCGATGACAGAGGACAATATCCGGTTGTTTTCATCCACCACCGCAGCGGCGGTTTCATCGCAGGAGGATTCAATGCCCAGGACGATCATGGCACATCAGACATCAGATCCACTGGACCTGTTGTTCATTGTTTTTTCTGGCGGTGATTTCACCGATAAAACAGGCGTTTTCTTCCATGGCACCCAGGCGGTCCATCACTTCCTGGGCAGATTTTTCCGGCACCACCAACACCATGCCGATACCGTTGTTGAACGTTTTGTGCATTTCAGCATCCGCCACATTGCCCAGATTCTGGAGCAATGTGAATATGGCGGGCTTTTCCCAGGCATCTTTGTGGATAATTGCTTTGCAGGCATCAGGAATGATCCGGGTGATGTTTTCATCGATGCCGCCGCCGGTAATGTGGGCCAGGCCATGGATGGGCAGATCCCGCATCAGGCTCAGGATGGTGGGCACATAAATGGTGGTGGGCCGGAGCAGCTCCTCTCCCAAAGTGGTGCCAAGTTCCGGTATCCGGGTGTCCACATCATATTTGCAGTGGTCAAAAAATATTTTCCTGACAAGAGAAAATCCGTTGGAATGGATGCCGCTGGAGGCAAGGCCGATGAGTTTGTTTCCCGGTCTGACATAGGATCCATCGATGATTTTGGTATTGTCCACAATGCCCACGGCAAACCCGGAGAGATCATACTCTCCTGTCTGGTAGATGCCGGGCATCTCTGCGGTTTCCCCGCCGATAAGGGCACAGCCTGCCCGGGTACAGCCATTGGCGATCCCCCGGATGATCTGTTCCGCAACGCTATTGTCCAGACTGCCCATGGCAAGGTAATCCAGAAAGAAAAGGGGCTTTGCCCCCTGAACAACAATATCATTGACGCACATGGCCACAAGGTCAATGCCGATGGTGTCATGCTGGTCCATCAGGAACGCGATTTTTAATTTGGTTCCCACCCCGTCTGTGGAACTGACCAGGACCGGGTTTGATATATTGGACAGGTTCAGGGAAAAAAGGCCGCCAAACCCGCCGATTTCTCCCATGACACCGGATCTCGGTGTGGTTTTGGCAATATCTTTGATCCTGTCGACCAACTGGTTGGCTTTGTCGATATCCACACCGGAATCAGCATATGTGAATGAACTATTCATGAAAGTCACCTTGTCTGGATAGTTGTATCCTTATAAAACCCTGCAATGATAAACATACGGGTATGAAAAGTCAAAAGCTTTTTGACATGGGCACCTTTATATTGTATCTATCATAATTTTAAACACAGAGCATTTTAAACACAAAGCATTTTTGGAGAAAACACAATCCATGAAAACTATCCACATTGGCATTCTGGGTTTCGGTGTTGTGGGAACAGGGGTGGCAAAACTGCTGACCCAAAAAAAACATCTGCTGGAGTCCAGAACAGGGGCCCGGTTACACCTGAAAACCGTTGCAGATATTGATATACAAACAGACCGTGGCATCGGTCTTGGCAGCACAAAACTGGTGGATGATGCCGCACAGGTTCTGACGGATCCGGATATCGATATAGTAGTGGAACTTATCGGCGGGGAAACCGTGGCAAAAGATTTTATTTTTCAGGCCCTGGAAAACAAAAAACATGTGATAACCGCCAACAAGGCATTGCTGGCCGGATACGGCAATGAACTGGTTAAGAGTGCCCGGAAAAATCAGGTTGATCTGGCGTTCGAGGCCAGTTGCGGGGGGTGCATGCCCATTATCAAAACCCTTCGGGAGTCTCTGGTGGCAAACGATATCCATTCCATGTCCGCTATTTTGAACGGGACCTGCAACTATATTCTTTCCAGGATTTCCCGGGAGGGGTGTTCTTTTGCAAATGCCCTGAAAAAAGCCCAGGAGCTGGGGTTTGCAGAAGCGGAACCCTCCCTGGACATCGACGGCCATGACACCGCCCATAAACTGGCCATCCTCAATGCCCTGGCCCATGGGATGGAAATCAACCTCAAAGATATCCACGTGGAGGGCATTCGCCACATCACCCCTATGGATATTGCTTTTGCTGAATCCTTTGGTTACACCATAAAGCTGCTGGCCATCGGTAAAATCCATGGGGAACATGTGGAGGCCCGGGTCCATCCCACCATGATTGATAAAACCAATCCCCTTTCTTATGTGGACCATTCCATGAATGCCATAGCCATTGATGCGGATGCCACCGGTAAAACCATGCTCTACGGACATGGGGCCGGTATGATGCCCACAGCATCAGCAGTGCTCAGTGACATTGCCGATATTGCCAGAAATATTATTTCCGGCACCAAGCGCCGGGTTCCCATCCTGGGGTATCCGGAAGACAATATCCGGCCCAAGCCGATTTTGTCCATGAAAGAATTGATGACCCGGTATTATTTGCGGTTCGAGGCCCAGGACCATCCCGGGGTTTTGTCCAGAATCTCCGGCATTCTGGGGGAAAACCAGATCAGTATCAAATCCGTGCACCAGAAAGGGCGCAACACCAACGGCAAAGTTCCCGTGGTCATGATCACCCACATTGCCAGAGAAGAATGGGTACAGGCCGCACTTTCCCGGATAACAGCCACAGACTGCGTGGTGGGCGATCCCATGGTGATCCGCATCGAAGAGGAGGCTGCCTGATGGACATGCTCGTGGCAGACCTGGAAGGGGTGTTTCTCCCGGAGATCTGGATCAATGTGGCCCTGAAGACCGGCATAGAGGAATTGAAACTCACCACCAGAGATATCAGTGACTATAATGTGCTCATGACCCGGCGCCTGGCCCTTCTAAAGGAGCACAACCTCAGAATCCAGGATATCCAGGCGGTCATCGCAACCCTGGAACCCCTTCCCGAAGCAAAAGAAACCCTGGACTGGATACGTTCCCGGTCCCAGATCATCATATTGTCAGATACGTTTGAAGAATTTGCCAGGCCCCTGATGGCCAAGCTGGGGTTTCCCACGCTTTTGTGCCACAGTCTGACCATCGATAACCAGGGCAATATCACAAACTACAACCTGCGCATTGAAAACCAGAAGCAGAAAGCGGTGGAAGCGTTCCGGGATCTGCAGTACCGGGTGACAGCCTTTGGTGATTCCTACAACGATATCGACATGATCCAGGCCGCCCACCAGGGGTTTTTCTTTAAACCCCCTGCATCGGTAGTCACCGATTTCCCGGACATCCCGGTTACCCGAAACTATGACGAACTCAAAACCATGATAGGTTCACTGCTCCACTGAAATTCGGGCAATGCCACAACAAAAAAAACAACAAAAGCCTTGACGTTTATAAATTTTTGCCCTATATTGGCTAAATTGATGCGGGGTGGAGCAGTCTGGTAGCTCGTCGGGCTCATAACCCGAA
>Ga0102943_1000933_pt1 | contig 18697 bp, 18 predicted proteins | sample SalPonC_black_MG_FD_78174 | JGI IMG/M metagenome (GOLD analysis project Ga0102943, IMG submission 78174) | Salt pond soil microbial communities from South San Francisco under conditions of wetland restoration - Salt Pond MetaG... | ecosystem: Environmental > Aquatic > Marine > Intertidal zone >...
GAAAATCCTTCCTGAGCGGGTAGCCCCGGAACCCGTAGTCGGTCAGAAGCCGCCGCAGGTCCGGGTGGCCCGAGAACAGGATTCCGAACATGTCGAAGATCTCGCGTTCGAACCAGTTTGCCGAAGGGTGCGCGGCGGTGATCGACGGGACCATGTCCTCTTCGCGCACCGCGACCTTGAGCCGGATCCGGTGATTCCGGTACATCGAGAGGAAATGGTAGACCACGTCGAACCGCGCCTCCCGCTCGGGGTGGTCGACGGCGGTGATGTCGACGAGCGAGGAGAACTTCGCGTTGCTGTCGTCGCGCAGGAACTCCACGAAACTCACCAGCGAGGACATCGCCACTTGCATGGTCAGTTCATCGCAGGCGATCTCCCACGACAGGACGCAGTCGGGCCGCTTCAGCTCGATATGGGTGGCGAGCTCGGTCAAAGCCTCGGTCATGGGCGGTTCACCTCGTGATGGTGCCGGTGCGGCGGATCTTCCGCTGAAGCTGGAGGATGCCGTAGAGCAGCGCCTCCGCCGTCGGCGGACATCCCGGCACGTAGATGTCGACCGGCACGATGCGGTCACAGCCCCGGACCACCGAATAGGAATAGTGATAGTAGCCCCCGCCATTCGCGCAGGAGCCCATCGAGATCACGTAGCGCGGCTCCGGCATCTGGTCATAGACCTTGCGCAGCGCGGGCGCCATCTTGTTGGTCAGCGTCCCCGCCACGATCATCAGGTCCGACTGGCGCGGCGAGGCCCTCGGCGCGATCCCGAAGCGTTCCGCGTCGTACCGCGGCATCGAGGTGTGCATCATCTCGACCGCGCAGCAAGCGAGCCCGAAGGTCATCCAGTGCAGCGACCCGGTGCGCGCCCAGTTGATGATGTCCTCGGTCGAGGTGACGAGGAAACCCTTGTCCTGCAGCTCCCGGTTCAGGAGCTGGACACCGGCCTCGGCGTTGTCGCCGCCGGTGTTGGGCACCATGCGGGGATCGTTGATCCCGACGTTCTCGGTCTCCTTCACTCCCATTCCAGCGCTCCCTTCTTCCATTCGTAGGCGAAGCCCACGGTCAGAACGCCGAGAAAGACCATCATCGACCAGAACGCGACATCGGTGATCCCGCCGAACGCCACCGCCCAAGGAAACAGGAACGCGATCTCGAGGTCGAAGATGATGAACAGGATCGACACGAGGTAGAACCGCACGTCGAACTTCATCCGCGCGTCGTCGAAGGCGTTGAAGCCGCATTCGTAGGCGGAAAGCTTCTCGGCATCGGGATCGCTGGGCGCGGCCAAGGCGGCGGCGAGGATCAGGATCAGACCCAGACCGATCGCGAGGCCGAGAAAAATGAGGATTGGGAGATACTCCCTCAGGAGGTCATCCACGGTCGGCTCCTTCCCGTGCGTCTCGTGCGCACGTCTCGTTGGCTGGAGCGTACCTACTCTCCTCACCCCGGTGGGTCAATGCGACCTCCCCGAGATTTGAGGGCGCCCATGACGTTGCGAAGCAATGAATCGAGGCGACCGGGGATCTTGTGATCACAGGTGACGCAGGAATGCCCGTCACATCGCACCGCCATGCCCGGGCGCCGGCCTAGGCCCGGGACGTTAGGCGGCCACGAACTCCAGCGCGACCCCGTTCAGGCAATGGCGCTTGCCTGTCGGCTGCGGCCCGTCGTCGAAGATATGACCGAAGTGACTGCCGCAGCGGCTGCAATGCACTTCGGTGCGCACCATGAAGAGCTTGCGGTCGGGCTTCGTGCCGACGGCATCGGGCAGCGATTGCCAGAAGCTCGGCCATCCGGTGCGGCTGTCGTACTTGTGCTCCGACGAATAGACGGCCAGATCGCAGCCCTTGCAGTGGTAGGTGCCGGGGTCGTAGACCTTGTCGAGCGGGCTGGACCCCGCGCGCTCGGTCCCTTCCTCGCGCATCACGTAGTATTCCTGATCGCTCAGCATCGCGCGCCATTCGGCCTCGCTCCGCGTCACTTTGAAGTCGCCTTGCGCGGCATCGGACCGGCGGACGAACGGCAAGCCGGCGAGCGGCAGGGCGGCTGCGGAAAAGAGTATCGTTCTGCGGTTCATGAGTTGTCCTCCGTTGTCACGAATGTGCGGCCGCGGGCGGCCGCGCGCAACGGACCTCCCCGGATCGTGAGCGAGGAGGAGAAGACAGTGATCGGCGGAATGCGCCGCTAGCCGTTCGCGGTCCCGAAGCCCGGCGCCGCCATCCGGCGAAGGGCCGCGACCTTTTCGGGATTGTCCCGGACCCAGACAGCATGCCGCTGCTGCCCGATCCGGAGCGCGCGCTCGCGCCGCTCCGGGCCGGCCCCGAGTTCGGCCCGCTCCTCGCCCCGGAGATGCGCCGCCCGAAGCGCATCCCAGCTTGCACGGGCAGCGCGCGCCTCGGCGGGCGACATGGGCCGGTTCCGCGAGATCGCGTCACACACGAGATATGCGTAAAGAACTGCACCGATGGATTTCATGTCGCGATCCTCCCTGATCCGGCTGGTCGGGATGACCGGCCCTGATAAAGGGTCCCGCGCCGCCGTCATTGCAGCGTGAAAGGACCGTGAGCGGCCCATCAACACGCGGTGAATTGACCAGTCGCCGGACGGGGATGCCGAAGGTCAGCCCGCAATCCATCCCGGCGGTCGCTTCTCGAAGAAGGCTGCGATGCCTTCCGGCGCCTCGTCGTCCTCCCATGTGCGCACCAGCGCCGCGATCGTCCGCTCGATGACCGCGTCGTCGATCCGGGGGCCAAGATCGCGGACGAGCGCCTTGGCCGCGGCGACCGCGCCCGGCGCCGCCGCGAGATAAGGCGCGATCTCCGCCTCGATCGCCGCGTCGAGATCCGCCTCGGGCACCGCCTTCGCCAGAAGACCCAGCGCCACGGCCTCCCCGGCCCCGAAGAGCCGGCCCGAGAAGAACACCCGCCGCGCCCGCGCCTCTCCCATCCGCGCGACGACGTAGGGCCCGATCGTGGCCGGGATCAGCCCGAGCTTTACCTCGGTGAGTCCCATCCTCACGCCGTCCGCGCCCACCGCCACGTCGCACACGGACGCCATGCCAACGCCGCCGCCGAAGGCATTGCCGTGCACCCGCCCGATCAGCGGCTTCGGCATCTCGTTCAGCGCACGGAGCATCTGCGCGAGCTTGCGCGCTTCGCGGCCCCGGGTCGCCGCGTCGGCGGCCATCTGGGCCTTCATCCAGCCGAGATCGCCGCCGGCGCAGAAACTGCGTCCGTCCGCCGCCAGCACGACGACCCGCACCCGGGGATCGCCGCCAAGCGTGCCGGCAGCCTCCGTGACCTCCGCAATCATCTCCGAGGACAGCGCGTTGTGCTTTTCCGCCCGCGCCAGCCGGAGCGTCGCGACCCCACGCGGGTCCGTTTCGATCCGGATCGTCTCAGGCATCGGTCCGCCCGCGCATCCCCTGCGCCATCGCCGCCGCCTTCGCCAGCACCTCCCGATCGAGCCCGGTCTCGTAGCCCAGCGCCAGCAGCCGGTCGTGCACCGCCTCGGTCGCCACGTTCCCCGCCGCCCCCGGCGCGAAGGGGCAGCCGCCGAGCCCGCCCACCGCCGCGTCGAACACACGAAGCCCCTTTCCCAGCGACACCTCGATGTTGTCGAGCGCCCGGCCGCCGGTGTCGTGATAGTGCCCGGCCAGATGTCCGGCATCCGCGGTGCCAAGCACCGCGTCGAGCATCGCCGCGGTCCTCGTCGGCGTCCCCTTCCCGATCGTGTCGCCGAGCGAGACCTCGTAGCAGCCCATCGCGAACAGAGCCTCGGCCACCTCGCAGACCGCCTCCGGCGCCACAGACCCGTCATAAGGGCACTCGACCACGCAGGAGACGTAGCCGCGCATGCGCACATTCTCCGCATTGGCGGCCTCCGCCACCGGCCTGAACCGCTCGAGGCTTTCGGAAATCGAACAATTGAGGTTCGCGCGGCTGAATCCCTCCGACGCGCTCGCGAAGATGGCGATCTCGTCGGCGCCCGCGTCCATCGCCCGGTCGAACCCGATGGTGTTCGGCGTCAGCGCCGCGTAAGACACCCCCGGCGCCCGGCGTATCCCGGAAAGGACCTGCGCCCCGTCCGCCATCTGCGGCACCCACTTGGGGCTCACGAAAGACGCCGCCTCGATCCGCCGGAACCCGGCCTCCGACAGGCAGTCGATCAGCGCGATCTTCTCCCGCGCGGGGATCGCCCGCCTTTCGTTCTGAAGCCCGTCCCGCGGGCCAACCTCGAAGATCTCGACGAATTCAGCCATGCCCTGTCCGCTTCTTCTTGCCGCAAATGCGCACGACCCCGGACCGTCCGCGCACCTGATCCACCATGGCGATCACGCGTCCGGCACGGGGTAGAAATCCTGCCGGTAGATCTCCGGCGGCCCGTCCCGCACCGCAGCGCGTCCGAATGCCTTGCGCCCCTCGCACCGCCCGAGCCAGCCCGCCACCCGCGGCAGCCGCTCGAAGCTCACGAACCGCCGCGCGATCATCGCGCCGTATCCCACCGCGCAATCGACCGCCGAAAAGCCCGAGGGCAACAGCCAGTCGTGCGCTCCGAGCCCCGCCTCGACCACTTCGAGCGCCTTCTCCAGCCGCTTCGCTTCCAGCTGCATCACCGTCGCGCTCCGCATCCAGGCCTCGCGCAGCGCGATGTGGTGCTGCGTCAGGTTCGCAAGGTGCTGGCCGACCGTCTCGGCGAAATGCAGCCATTCGAGCCAGTCGACCCAGTCCGCATCGCCTTGCGCTCGCCCGAACATCCCTCGCGTCGCGCAGAGATACTCCGTGATCGCCCCGCTTTCGTAGATTACGCGCCCGTCGATCTCGAGCGCCGGTACCCGCCCCGCTGGCGAAATCGCCAGATACTCCGGCGCGCGCAGCGACTTGTCGAAGAACGACCGCCGCGCGATCTCGAATTCGAGGTCCATCTCCTCCATCAGCCACAGGATGCGGAACGACCGCGCCTGTGCCACGTGATGCAGCCGGATCATGCGTCCCCGTCCTCCTCGAGCCGCACGAGCGCCGCGCCCGCCTCGACCTGCGCGCCCGCCTCGGCCAGCACCTCGGCGATGGTGCCGTCGCGCCAGGCGGTGAGCGTGTGCTCCATCTTCATGGCCTCCAGTATGGCCAATCGCTGCCCCGCCGTCACGGCCTCTCCCGCGCCGACGAAGACGGCCTTGACAAGTCCCGGCATCGGCGCCTCGATCACGTCGGCACCGACCCCCGCCGCCGCGCCCCGCGCCAGCGGATCGGGAATGGCGAAGTGGAACCCGTCGCTCCAAAAGACGCTGACGCCCGCAGCATGGCGGACGACCCGCGCCGGCACCCGCTCGCCGCCAACCGACCAGCCCGCGCGCGTCCGCGCGACCCGGTGGCGAACCTCTGCGATCTGCACGTCGTAGACGCCGGGCCCAAGCGTCCCGATCGTCGCCGCGATCTCGTCCTCGCCGAAAACCACCCGTGCCGTCCGCACGAGCGGCGCCCAGAGATGGAACCCCTGCAGCGGCGCGGCATCGCGGTGAAGCCCAAGCGCGCCCAGCGCCGCCAGCGCCTGCACCCGACTGTCCGGCGCCGGATCGGCCGCGAGCGTGTCGAGGTTCCGGTCGATCAGGCCCGTATCGACATCCCCGGCACCGAAGCCCCGATGGGTCGCCAGCCGCCTGAGAAAGGCAAGGTTCGTGACGCTCCCGGCAACCTCGGTGCCCGCAAGAGCCGCGCGCAGCTTCGCCAGCGCCGCCTCCCGCGTCGCGCCCCGCACGATCAGCTTCGCGATCATCGGGTCGTAGAACGGCGAGATCGCGTCTCCGGCCCGGATCCCGCTGTCGGCCCGCACCCCATCGGGAAACGCCAGATGCGTCAGCGTCCCCGTCGCCGGGAGGAACCCCTTCGGCACGTCCTCGGCATAGAGCCGCGCCTCGAAGGCATGGCCTGAAACGGACAGATCCTCCTGCACGACCCAGAGCCTCTCTCCCGAGGCCACGCGCAATTGCCACTCCACGAGGTCCACCCCCGTCACCGCCTCCGTCACCGGATGTTCGACCTGGAGCCGCGTGTTCATCTCCATGAACCAGAATCCGTCGGGGCGGAGCCCCCGGCTCCCGTCCACAATGAACTCGACCGTCCCCGCGCCCGAATACCCGATCGCCTCGGCCGCCCGCACCGCGGCCGCGCCCATCGCCTCGCGCATCTCCGGCGTCATCCCCGGCGCCGGCGCCTCCTCGATCACCTTCTGGTGCCGCCGCTGCAGCGAGCAGTCCCGCTCGAAAAGATGCACCGCCTTCTCGCCGTCGCCGAAGACCTGCACCTCGATATGGCGCGGCTTCTCGACGTATTTCTCGATGAGCACTGCATCGTTGCCGAACGCGCCGCGCGCCTCGGCCTTGGCGCTTTCGAGCGCCATCACGAAATCCTCCGGCCGCGCGACCCGCCGCATCCCCTTGCCGCCGCCGCCGGCGACCGCCTTGATGAGCACCGGATAGCCGACCTCGGCCGCCTCGACCTCGAGATGCCCCGGCTCCTGATCCGACCCGTGATAGCCCGGCACGACTGGAACACCCGCCTCGGCCATCAGCCGCTTCGCCGCGTCCTTCAGCCCCATCGCGCGGATCGCCGTGGCCGATGGCCCGATGAAGACCAGACCCGCCGCCTCGACGGCCTCCACGAAATCCGGATTCTCGCTCAGGAAGCCGTAGCCCGGATGGATTGCCTCGGCGCCTGTGTCGACCGCCGCCTCCACGATCCGGTCCGCCCTGAGGTAGCTCTCCCCCGGGGCCGGACCGCCGATATGCACCGCCTCGTCGGCCAGTTCGACATGCAGCGCGTCCCGGTCGGCGTCCGAGAACACGGCGACGGTCGACACCCCCAGCCGCCGGCAGGTGCGGATGATGCGGACGGCGATCTCGCCCCGGTTCGCGATCAGGATCTTGCCGAACATCAGCGTCCCTCCCCCAGGTCCTCGACCACCTCGAACCGTTCCCAGATCAGCCCCATGTCGGGCGCGAAGATCCCCGCCCGCCGGTAATAGCGCTCATGCCCCGCGCGCCAGTCGGCGAGCGTCTTGTCCTCGCCCTCCATCAGCGCCATCTCCTCGGTCATGTCGCAGAACCGCACCCGGGCCAGTTCGAGCGTCCGCGTCACCAGCTGCGGCACATCGTCGAAATCGAGCACGATATCGCAGCGCCCCACCATCGGCATCGCCTCCGAAATACCCAGTTCCGCCTCCGCCGTGCAGGTCGCCCGCTTCCGGCCAGCCCTGACCAGCGCCAGAAGCGCATCCGACAACGCCGCACCGTCCCCGAAACGGTAGGTCTCCGCCCCCGGATAGCGCGCCTTCAGCTCGGCCAAACTCACCATCGTCTCTGTTTCCCGAATATCCCGTGGGAGGCCGGAGGGTCGCCATTGTCGCGCCATTGGTCCGAGCGACACTGGCGACGGCCGAGCCCCCCCATCAAAAGGCCCGCAGCCGCTCACATCCGGAACACGCCAAAGCGCGTCTCCTCCACCGGCGCGTTCAGCGCCGCTCTCAGCGACAGCCCCAGCACCTCCCGCGTCTTGCGCGGGTCCACGATGCCGTCGTCCCAGAGCCGGGCGGAGGCGTAGAGCGGATGCGACTGGCGTTCGAACATCTCGATCGTCGGGCGCTTGAATTCCGCCTCCTCCTCGTCGGACCACGCGCCGCCGGATCGCTCGATCCCCTCGCGCTTCACCGTCGCGAGCACGCCCGCCGCCTGCTCGCCGCCCATCACCGAGATCCGCGAACTGGGCCATGTCCAGAGGAACCGCGGCTGGTAGGCGCGGCCGGCCATGCCATAGTTCCCCGCCCCGAACGAGCCGCCCACGAGCATGGTGATCTTCGGCACCGAGGTCGTCGCCACGGCAGTGACCATCTTCGCCCCGTGCCGCGCGATGCCTTCGTTCTCGTAGCGCCGCCCGACCATGAAGCCGGTGATGTTCTGGAGGAAAACCAGGGGAATGCGCCGCTGCGAGCAGAGCTCCACGAAGTGCGCGCCCTTCTGCGCGGCCTCCGAGAACAGCACGCCGTTGTTCGCCACGATGCCCACCGGGCAGCCCATGACATGGGCGAAGCCGGTCACCAGCGTCTCTCCGAACCGCGCCTTGAACTCGTCGAAGCGCGACCCGTCCACGACCCGCGCGATCACCTCGCGGATGTCGTAGGGCGTGCGCAGGTCGGCGGGTACGGCGCCGAGGATCTCTTCGGGATCGTAGGCCGGGTCTTCCGGGCTCTGCCACCGAACCGTGGCAGGCTTGGCGAGGTTGAGCCCCGCCACCGCCCGCCGGGCCAGCGCCAGCGCATGCGCGTCGTCCTCCGCGAGATAGTCAGCCACGCCCGAGAGCCGCGTGTGCACGTCCCCGCCGCCGAGATCCTCCGCCGTCACCACCTCCCCCGTCGCCGCCTTCACGAGCGGCGGCCCGGCAAGGAAGATCGTCCCCTGCTCTCTCACGATGATGGCGACGTCCGACATCGCCGGCACGTAGGCCCCGCCCGCCGTGCAGGAGCCCATGACGACGGCGATCTGCGGGATGCCCGCAGCGCTCATGCGGGCCTGATTGTAGAAGATGCGCCCGAAATGGTCGCGGTCGGGGAAGACCTCGTCCTGGTTGGGCAGGTTCGCGCCCCCGCTGTCGACAAGGTAGATGCACGGCAGCCGGCACTCCTCGGCGATCTCCTGCGCGCGCAGGTGCTTTTTCACCGTCATCGGGTAATAGGTCCCGCCCTTCACGGTGGCGTCGTTGCAGACCACCATGACCTCCTGGCCGTGGACCCGGCCCACCCCCGCGATCACGCCCGCGCAGGGCGCGGCACCGTCGTACATTCCATGCGCCGCCGTCGTCCCGATTTCGAGAAAGGGCGAGCCCGGATCGAGCAGGTTCGCCACCCGCTCCCGCGGCAGCATCTTGCCACGGGACAGGTGGCGCTCCCGCGCCCGGTCCCCGCCACCGGCGATGGCGCGAGCGGCTGCGTCCGCGACCGGTCGCAGCATGTCGAGGTGTGCGGCGCGGTTGGCTGCGAACGCCTCGCTTCCTGCAAGGATGGAGGAGACTATCTTCATTGGCGTTCCATGACCTCCAGCCGCTCTTTCAACAGGCCTCGGCCGGCGTCGCCCGTGCCCCGCCCGCTTCCCGCGACCCCATCCTCACGCGCGGTGCTCCGGATTCTCGTAGTCGAATCGGCAGCCCGCTTTCCAAGCGTTCCGGTCGTTTCCGTGATTGGAATAACCGCCCGCCTCCCGCAGCATCTTCGCCAGATGCATGAGGTTCCACGTCATGATCGTCACGTTGCGTTGCGTGAAGTCGTTGTCGAACCCCGCGCGCGTTCCGTTCTCCAGCGTGTCGCCGTAGGACGGTCCCGGTCCCGCCTCGCCGATCCAGCCGCAGTCGGCCTGCGGCGGAATGGTGTAGCCCAGGTGGCTCAGCGCATAGACGAGTGTCATCGCGGTGTGCTTGATGCCGTCCTCGTTGCCGGTGATCACGCAGCCGCCGACCTTTCCATAGAAACTCGACTGGCCCTTGTCGTTGAGATGTCCCGACATCGCGTAGAGCCGCTCGATCAGGACCCGGCAGACCGAGCTCTCCTCGCCGAGCCAGAGGGGCGTTCCAACGACGAGGATGTCCGCGGCACTGATGCGCGTCCACAATTCCGGCCAGTCGTCGGCTTCCCAGCCATGCTCCGTCATGTCCGGGTAGACGCCCGGCGGCACCTGATGCGAGAGCATGTGAAGCTGATCCACATGCACGCCGTTCTTGGCCATCATCTCGGCCGACACGTGCATCAGCAGACTGGTGTGGCTTTCGTGCGGGTCCTTCTTGAGGGAGGTATTGACGAAAATCGCGTTGAGACCGGTGAAGTCGATCGCATTCTCGTCGCAGAGCTTCTGCTGGTAGGCGTTGAGTGTCATCTTCCCTAATCCTTGCGCTGCTTTCAAGTCCGGCACGGGACGGATGAAAGGCCGGGCATCAACTCAGCTCCTTGCGGATCTCGGCGATCTCGCGGTCGAGGAAAAAGCTGATCACCGCCCGGATCGAGACCAGGAGCCCGAGGAACAGCAGATCCGTCAAGGCAAGGCTCAGGACCGTGTGGATAATGTCGGACACGATGAAAAGCTCCAGCCCCGCGAGGATGTAGCGGCCCAGTTCCACCCGTTCGAGGTTGATCCAGCGGACGCGCTCGCGGCTTTCGCGCGAGATCTCCGCCCGGACAAACCCGATGAAGAAGCGCACCGTCCCGATCAGCATGACGACGATCGCGAAGAGGTAGACGATCGCCGCCACCCATTCGAGCGCGATCACCAGCCCCTCGAGGTTCTCGTGCAGCAGGTTGTCCGGCCCGTTGAACTCGATAACGCTGTCCATCCTACCCCATCGAGGTCATGAGTTCCCGCCCGATCAGCATCCGGCGGATTTCCGAGGTGCCAGCGCCGATCTCCATGAGCTTGGCGTCGCGGAACATGCGGGCGACCGGGCTGTCGTTAAGGAAGCCCGCGCCCCCCATCGCCTGCACCGCCTGGTGGGCGACCTTCATCCCCTCTTCGGAGGCATAAAGCACGCAGGCCGCCGCGTCCTGCCGGGTGACCTCGCCCCGGTCGCAGGCCTTGGCGACCTCGTAGGCGTAGGCCCGCGCGGTATTGAGCGAGGTGTACATGTCCGCGATCTTGCCCTGCATCAGCTGGAAGTTCCCGATGCTTTCGCCGAACTGCCTGCGCTCCTTCATGTAGGGCATGATCTCGTCCATGCAGCCCGCCATGATCCCGATGTTGACGCCGGACAGCACGACGCGTTCGTAGTCGAGCCCCGACATCAGGACGCGCACGCCGCGCCCTTCCTCACCCAGCACGTTCTCGAAGGGTACCTCGACATCCTCGAAGACAAGTTCTGCCGTGTTCGACCCGCGCATCCCCAGCTTGTCGAAGTGAGGCGAGGTCGAAAACCCTTTCATCGATTTCTCGATCAGAAAGGCCGTGATCCCGCGAGATCCCGCCTCGGGATCTGTCTTGGCGTAGACGACGAGCGTATGGGCGTCGGGGCCGTTGGTGATCCAGTACTTCGTGCCGTTGAGCTGATAATACCCCTTCCGCTTCTCGGCGCGCAGCTTCATGCCCACGACGTCGGAACCCGCCCCCGCCTCGGACATGGCGAGCGCCCCCACGTGCTCGCCGCTGACGAGGCCCGGCAGGTATTTCGCCTTCTGCTCCTCGGTGCCGTTCAGCCGGATCTGGTTGACGCAGAGGTTCGAATGCGCCCCGTAGGAGAGCCCGATGGAGGCCGAGGCCCGGCTGATCTCCTCAACCGCGACGGTATGCGCGAGATATCCCATGCCCGCGCCGCCGTAGTTTTCCTCGACCGTGATCCCGAGAAGGCCCAGCTCGCCCATCTCGCGCCAGAGGTCATTCGGGAACGCGTTGGCGTGGTCCGTCTCGGCGGCGATGGGCTTGACGCGCTCCTGCACCCAGCGCTGGACCATGTCGCGCAGCGCCTCGACCTCCTCGCCCAGATCGAACCTCATCATCGCGGTGAACATCGCTTCCTCCCGGCCCCGTTATTGAACGGTCGTTCATTTAATACGGGCGTTGCCCCGTCTCGGTCAAGACCGCCCTATTCCGCTGCCGCCCGCCCCTGCCAGACGGCGCCGACTTCGGCCCGGATGATCCGGGCGATCAGCGCGCAGTCCTCGAGGCTGAAGGTCAGCGGCAGACGCATGTCGATGAGCCCTGCGAGGATCCGGTCTGTCTTCGGCATCGGCTCGGGCGCCGCGTAGCGCCAATGCCGATAGGTCGAGGTGAAGGCGGCCGGTTCTTCGGCTCCGAACCACTTGAGTTCCACGCCCCGCGCCCTGCAGCGGGCGAGCACAGCCCGTATGTCGTCGGGTGCCCAGTCCTCGAGCAGGACCTGGATCGAGGATCCGACGAAGCGCTCCTCTTCCGGGCGCTCGATCACGGCGAGCCCCGGCGTCCCGCGCAGGCCCGCCTCGACCACACGGTAGCGGTCCGTCCACGCCGCGCACCGGTCGGCAAGCCCGCGAAGCTGCGGCCGAAGGATCGCCGCCCGCAGGGTATCCATCCGTCCCGAGATGTTCGGCGTGTCGAGCTTCAGTCCCTCGAACGCCTCCGGCGGTGGCGCGGCGTGATGACGGTCGTAAAGCATGTAGCTTCCCGACAGGAGCACCATGCGGGCTGCAAGCTCCGCGTCGTCGGTTACGATCAGCCCGCCCTCGCCCGAGTTCATGTGCTTGTATGTCTGGGTCGAATAACAGCCGGCGACCCCGTGCCGCCCCGACGGCACGCCGCGCCAGGACGCGCCCATCGTATGCGCGCAGTCCTCGATCACGCGGACCCCAGCGGTTTTGCAGATGTCCATCAGCCGGTCCATGTCGCAGACATGACCCCGCATGTGGCTCAGAAGCAGGACCTTCGCCCCGGAGCGCCCGGCCTTGTCGCGAAGGTCGTCGAGATCGATGGTGAGATCGCGTTTCACCTCTACGAAGATCGGAACCGCGCCGACGCTGGCGATCGCCCCCGGCACCGGTGCCAGCGTGAAGGCGTTCGACAGCACGCTGTCGCCATGTCCCACGCCCAGTGCCCTGAGAGCCGTCGCCATGGCATAGCCGCCGGACGCGACGGCGAGGCAGTATTTCCCGCCGACGAATGCCGCGAACTCCTCCTCGAGAAGCGCCGCCTCTCCCGCTTCGTCGCCCGCGAGGTTGTAGCGGTGCAATCGCCCGTGGCGCAGAACCGCGAGCGCCGCGTCGACCCCGTCGTCGGGGATCGGCTCCTGCTGCGTGAAACTCCCGGTGAAGATGTCCGCCATCGCGCTCCCTCCCTTTCGACTGTGGGCCGAGACGCGCCGCCGGTCAATCAGCCGATAAGGCGCGCGACCACCGCGCCTAGGTCGTCGAAGTCTCCAAGCATCGCGTCCGGCTCAAGCGCCTCGGCGCCCGGCCCTGCCGGTCCGAAGGTCACGAGGACCAGAGGCACGCCCGCCGCGCGGGCCGTGTCGCGGTCCGTCACCGTGTCCCCTATGAGAACCGACCGTCCGATCTCTCCCCCCGCCCTCTCGACCGCTGCGCGGTAGGGCGCGGGGTGCGGCTTGCGGTGAGGAAGCGTGTCGGCACCGATGAGCGACGCGAACAGGTCACGCGCGCCGAGCCGTGCCATCAGAAGGTCCGCCAGCCGCTCCGGTTTGTTTGTGCAGATGCCGAGCGCATAGCCGCTGTCCCTCAGCGCCGCGACCGCCGCCTCGGCCCCCGGGTAGAAGCGGGTGTGCCGGTCTATGTCCTCCTCATAGGCCGACAGAAGGCGCGGATAGTGCGCGTCGATATCGGCGTCGGTGAACTCCGGCCATACCCTCTCGAAGCCGAGGCGGAGCATCGCCCGCCCGCCGCGGAAGGCCGTCGCCGCGTCGCCCTCGGGATCGAGAACGTCGCCATGTCCGATGTGCCGGAAGCAATGGTTCGCCGCCGCGATCAAATCCCGGCTGGTGTCGGCCAGTGTTCCGTCGAGGTCGAAGATCACCGTGCGCATTTTGGAGTCCCTCGGCAAATCTCCGCCTCTCGTGTAACGTCGCGAAAAGACATGTGATGGGCACGGCTCTTGCGAGCACCCGGCCAACAGGTAAAACGCAGGCGCCGACAAGGAAAGAGCAGTCGATGGCGACGCAGTTGATAATCTTGGCGGCCGGCCAGGGAACCCGGATGCTCTCGGACACCCCGAAAGTCCTGCACCGGATCGGCGGCGCGCCGATGTTCGCGCACGCCTTGGACGCCGGATCCGTGCTCGAGCCCGGACGCACCGTGCTCGTGGTGGGTCACGGCGCGGAGGCCGTCGAAGCCGCCGCGCGTGAGATCGATCCCGGCATCGCCGTCGCCGTTCAGAAAAAGCAACTCGGCACTGCGCATGCCGTCCTGTGCGCCGCCGACGCGCTCGCGGACGCGGGCGGTGACAGCGTGGTTCTCTATGGCGACACACCGTTCATCCGGCCCGAGACGCTCGAAGCGATGAAGGCCGCGCGGCAGGCGCAAGACATCGTCGTCCTCGGCTTCGAGGCGGCGGACCCGGCACGCTACGGACGGCTCGTCACCGAGGGCGGCACGCTCCTCCGCATCGTCGAATTCAAGGACGCGACGCCCGCTGAACGCGACATCCGGCTCTGCAACAGCGGCGTCGTGATGGCCGACACCGCGCTTCTCTTCCGGCTTGCGGGCGCGGTGGGCAACGACAACGCCGCCGGTGAATACTACCTCACCGACATCGTCGCCCTCGCCCGCGCCGAAGGGCTTTCGGCGACGGTCGTCACCTGCGACGAGGCCGAGACGATGGGCGTGAACTCACGCGCCGACCTCGCAGCGGCCGAAGCCGCGTTCCAGACCCGGCGCCGGACCGAGGCGCTTGCCGAAGGCGTCACGCTCGTCGCACCGGAAACGGTCTTCTTCGCGCACGACACCTGGATCGGCCGCGATGCGGTCGTCGAGCCGAACGTCGTCTTCGGGTCCTGCGTCACGGTCGAGACCGGCGCGCGCATCCGGTCCTTCTCGCACCTCGAAGGCTGTCATGTCGGCTCCGGCGCCACCGTCGGGCCCTTCGCCCGCCTCCGTCCGGGAACGGAACTCGCCAATGACGCGCATGTCGGCAACTTCGTCGAGATCAAGAATGCCGAGATCGGCGAGGGCGCCAAGGTGAACCATCTGAGCTACATCGGCGATGCGTCGGTGGGCGACGGAACGAACATCGGCGCGGGGACGATCACCTGCAACTACGACGGCGTCTCCAAGCACCGCACCGAGATCGGCAAACGCGTCTTCATCGGCTCGGACACGATGCTGGTCGCGCCGGTCAAGGTGGGCGACGACGCGATGACCGCGACGGGATCCGTCGTCACCCGGGACGTCGCGCCCGGGGATCTCGCGATCAGCCGCGCCCGGCAGGAGAACAAGCCGGGATACGCACTGCGATTGTTCGAAAAGTTGAAGGCCGTCAAAGCCAAGCGGCAGAAAGGTCATTAGAAATGTGTGGAATTGTCGGCATCCTTTCAGACCATGAAGCGGCCCCGATCCTTGTCGAGGCGCTGAAACGGCTCGAATACCGGGGTTACGACAGCGCCGGGATCGCCACCGTGAACGGCGGCCGGCTGGACCGGCGCCGCGCGGTCGGCAAGCTCCACAACCTCTCGGACCTCCTCGTGCACGAGCCGCTCCCCGGCCGGGCCGGGATCGGGCATACGCGGTGGGCCACCCACGGCGCGCCCTCGATCGCGAATGCGCATCCGCACAAGTGCGGCCCGGTTGCCGTCGTCCACAACGGCATCATCGAGAACTACAAGGCGCTCCGGGAAGACCTTGCCGTGAAGGGCTACGCCACCGAGACGGAGACCGACACCGAAACCGTCGCCCTCCTCGCCCGGTCCTTCGTCGATCAGGGCCTCGCGCCACGGGACGCGGCCGAGCAGACAATCGCCCGGCTCGAAGGCGCCTTCGCGCTCGCGTTCCTGTTCGACGGGGAGGACAATCTGATCATCGCCGCCCGCAAGGGCTCTCCGCTCGCCATCGGCCACGGTGACGGCGAGATGTTTCTCGGATCGGACGCCATCGCGCTCGCGCCTCTGACCGACCGCGTCACATACCTCGAGGAAGGCGACCGGGCCATCCTGACCCGCACGGGCGTCGATGTCCTGGACGCCAAGGGCAACCCTTCGAACCGGCCCGTGCGCACGATCCAGATCGACACCGCGCAGGCCGACAAGGCGGGCCACAAGCATTTCATGGCCAAGGAGATCGCCGAGCAGCCGACGGTGGTCTCCGAAGCCATCGCCCACTACGTGCCCGCCGAACGGGATGACGTCCGCATTCCCGAGGGCGATCTCGACTTCTCCCGGTTCGACCGGATCGTGATGGTCGCCTGCGGCACGGCGTTCTACGCCTGCCTGACCGCGCGCTACTGGTTCGAGCGGGTCGCCGGGCTGCCCGTCGAGGTCGATATCGCCTCGGAATTCCGCTACCGCGAGCCGGTGATCGGCCCGAACACGCTTGCCGTCTTCGTGTCGCAGTCGGGCGAGACCGCCGACACGCTGGCCGCGCTGCGCTACTGCGAACAGAAGGCGATGACGCTCGCCGTCGTGAACGTCAAGGAAAGCTCCATCGCGCGCGGCAGCGATCTTGCCCTGCCGATCCTCGCCGGCCCCGAGATCGGCGTGGCCTCGACGAAGGCGTTCACCTGTCAGCTGACCGTCCTGGCCATCCTCGCGCTCAAGGCAGCGGCGGACCGCGGTCGGATGGGCGAGGCCGCGCTCGGCCGGATGATCTCGGCGCTGCGCACCCTGCCGGGCCAGATGGCGCAGGCGCTGACGACCGACGAGGAGATCCGGGCGCTCGCGAACGATCTCTCAGAGGTCGACAACGCGCTCTTCCTCGGGCGCGGCGCGATGTATCCGCTTGCCCTGGAGGGCGCGCTGAAACTGAAGGAAATCAGCTACATCCACGCCGAAGGCTACGCCAGCGGCGAACTCAAGCACGGGCCGATCGCGCTGATCGACGCCACGATGCCCGTCGTGGTCTTCGCCCCGCACGACGCGCTCTTCGACAAGACCGTATCGAACATGCAGGAGGTCATGGCCCGGGCCGGACGGGTCATCCTGATGACGGACAAGGCCGGCGCGGAGATCGCATCGGAGGGGACGTGGGCGACGGTGGTCATGCCGACGCTTCCGGATTTCCTTGCGCCGATCCTGTACGCGGTCCCGGCGCAGCTTCTCGCCTACCACGCCGCGGTGGCGAAGGGGACCGACGTCGACCAGCCGCGGAACCTCGCGAAATCCGTGACGGTGGAATGACCGCCGAGGAGGCGCTGGCGGATCTCGCAGCCAGGGCCGACCCTCGGAAGGCCGGAGAGATGGCCGCCTTTCACAAGGTGGCGCGGCCCTATCTCGGAGTCGCCAATCCCGAGATCGACGTGCTGGCGAAAGCCTGGCGGGCGGCGCTCTCCCTCGACGACCGCCTGGCGCTCGCCGACGGTCTGTGGCGGACGAACGTTCACGAGGCCCGCATCGCGGCCGCGAAACTCCTCACGCAGGCCCGCATCCGCCCCGACGACGCACCGGCCTGGCGGCTCGTCGCCTCATGGGTGCCCGACTTCGACGCCTGGGCCATCGCCGACCACGCCTCCATCGCCGGGCAGAAGCGGCTCGCGTGGCGTCCCGCCCGCCTCGACGAGGTCGACCGCTGGACGGTGAGCGACCACATGTGGACCCGCCGCGCCGCGCTCGTGATGACCCTGCCATGGACGCGCCTTACCCATCCCAAGCCCGACGACCTCGCGATCCGGGAGCAGGTGCTCGGCTGGGCCGCGTCCTACGTCGATGACCGCGAGTGGTTCATCCAGAAGGCCGTGGCCTGGTGGCTCCGCGACCTGTCGAAGCGCGATCCCGACCGCGTCCGGGCGTTCCTCGCGGCCCATGGCGACCGGATGAAGCCCTTCGCCCGCCGCGAAGCAGCGAAGTACCTTCGCGGGTAGCCCTTCGCCTCCATCTGTCCGCAAATATCCCGGGGGTGAATGCGCCAAAGGCGCAGAGGGGGCAGCGCCCCCTACTGCCGGTCCCTCAACTCCCGCCGCACGATCTTGCCGGTCGCCGTCATGGGGAGGCTCTCGACGAACTCCACCGCGCGTGGCGCGACGTGCGGGCTCACCTTCTCGCGCACCCGCGCGACGAGCGCCTCGGCCAACCCATCCCGCGCCGCGCCCTCGCGCAGCACGACGAAGGCCTTGACGACCTCCGTGCGCACCGGATCCGGCACACCGACCGCCGCGGCCATGACGACGTCGGGATGCCCCGTCAGGCAATTCTCGATCTCCGTGGGCCCGATCCGGTAGCCGGCCGATGTGATCACGTCGTCGTCCCGCGAGACGTAGGTGAAATAGCCTGCCTCGTCCCGCACCCCCAGGTCGCCGGTCCTGAGCCAGTCGCCCACGAACTTCTCCGCCGTCTTCTCCGGCTGGTTCCAGTAGCCGAGGAACATCACCGGATCGGGCCGCCGCACGGCGATCTCTCCCGTCTCGCCGGGCGGCATCTCGGCCCCCCGACCGTCGATGATCGCCACCTCGTGCCCCGGCACCGCAAGGCCCATCGATCCGGGTTTCAGGTCCATGGCCCGGTGGCAGGTGGAGATGACGAGGTTGCACTCGGTCTGGCCGTAGATCTCGTTGATCGGCGCGTTCAGCACCTCGCGCCCCCAGGCGTGCAGGTCCGCGCCCAGGCTCTCGCCCCCGGAGCCCACCGAGCGGATGGTCACCTCATCGGGCACCCGCGCCTGCCGCATCAGCTTCAGCGCGGTCGGCGGCAGGAACAGGTTGCGCACTCGGTGCTCGCGGATCAGGTGAAACGCCGCGTCGGGCTCGAACTTCCGCATCCGGTGCGAGACGAGCGGCACACCGTGGTAGAGGCACGGCATCGCGAGATCCATGAGACCCCCGATCCACGCCCAGTCCGCCGGCGTCCAGCCGACGTCGCCCGGCTGCGGCAGGAATTCATGCTGAAGTTCCACGGACGGCAGGTGCCCGATCAGGAATCGGTGCGCGTGCAGCGCGCCTTTGGGCGCGCCGGTCGTGCCCGAGGTGTAGATCAGAATCGCCGGATCCTCGGCCCCGACGGGCACCGGCGCCAGGATATCGGACGCGGCCTCGATCTGGGCCCAGAATCCTCTC
>Ga0102943_1000934_pt1 | contig 18682 bp, 14 predicted proteins | sample SalPonC_black_MG_FD_78174 | JGI IMG/M metagenome (GOLD analysis project Ga0102943, IMG submission 78174) | Salt pond soil microbial communities from South San Francisco under conditions of wetland restoration - Salt Pond MetaG... | ecosystem: Environmental > Aquatic > Marine > Intertidal zone >...
GGAGAGGACCTACGACGTCTACAGTCGGCTCCTGAAGGAGCGGATCATCTTCCTGGGCTCCCCCATCGACTCGGAGGTGGCGAACGTCATCGTCGCCCAGCTGTTGCTGCTCGAGTCGCAATCCTCCGAGCAGCCGATCAACATGTTCATCAACAGTCCCGGCGGCGAGGTGTACGCCGGTCTCGCGATCTACGACGTGATGCAGTACATCCGCGCACCCGTCCACACGAACTGCGTGGGCATCGCGATGTCGATGGGCTCGGTCATCCTCGCCGCCGGCGAGCAGGGCCACCGGGTGGCGCTGCCCCACAGCCGCATCATGATCCACGCAGGATCGGCCGGCTTCCCGCGCAGCAGCCTGCCCGACCTCGAGGTCCAGGCGCGCGAGTTCGCCGAGATCCGCGAGATCATGGAGGAGATCTACGAACGCCACACCGGCCACGGACGCGAGAAGCTGCGCCGCGACATGGAGCGCGACAAGTTCATGTCGCCCCAGCAGGCGCAGGACTACGGCCTGATCGACCGGCTGATCGAGCCTCGCGAGACCACGCGCTTCCCGGGCGAGGATGGCGTCTGAGATGCCGCCGCGTTGCGGCTTCTGCGGACGCGGCCACGGCGAGGTGTCACGCCTCGTGGCGGCGGAGGACGGACGCAGCCACATCTGCGACGAGTGCGTCGCGCGCATCGACCGGGTCCTGGCGGAGGCGACGCAGAGCCAGTCGCCGCCGCCGACCACGCTGCGGGTCCCCACGCCGCGCGACCTGAAGAGTCATCTCGATCGCTGGGTGATCGAGCAGGACGACGCGAAGCGCACGCTGGCCGTGGCCGTGCACAACCACTACCTGCGCCTCCAGAATCCCGCGTCCGACCTTCAGAAGGCCAACATCCTGATGGTCGGACCGTCCGGCACCGGCAAGACGCTGCTCGCCCAGACGCTGGCGCGCACGTTGCAGGTGCCGTTCGCGATCGCGGACGCGACGACGCTGACCGAGGCGGGCTACGTCGGCGACGACGTGGAGAACATCGTGCTGCGCCTGCTGCAGGTCGCCGACTACGACGTCGCCGCCGCCGAGCGCGGCATCATCTACGTCGACGAGATCGACAAGATCGCCCGCAAGTCCGAGGGGACCTCGATCACGCGGGACGTCTCGGGCGAAGGGGTGCAGCAGGCGCTGCTCAAGCTGATCGAGGGCACCGTGGCGCACGTGCCGCCACAGGGCGGCCGGAAGCATCCGCATCAGGAGCTGATCCCGGTCGACACCACCGGCGTGCTGTTCCTCTGCGGCGGCGCGTTCGAGGGGCTCGACGACATCGTCCGGGCCCGCGTGGACGTCAGTCGCGTCGGGTTCCAGGGGGGCGACGAGGCCGAGGTCCAGAACGCCGAGGTCGTGCCGGAGGACCTGATCCGCTACGGCCTCATTCCCGAGCTGATCGGAAGGCTTCCGGTGACCGTGAGGCTCTCCTCGCTCAGCGTGGACGCCCTGGTGGACGTCCTCACGAAGCCGAAGAACGCGCTGGCACGGCAGTACCAGGAGCTGTTCGCGCTCAACGGCGTGGCGCTCGACTTCTCGTCCGCCGCCTTGCGCGAGGTCGCGCAGCGGGCGTTGTCCCGCGGGACCGGCGCCCGGGCGTTGCGGTCGGTGCTCGAGCGCACGCTCGGCGACCTGATGTTCGAGATTCCAGGCTCCGACGTGACCGAGGTCCGGATCGAGGCCGAGGACCTGGACGATCCCAGCCTGCCGCTGTCGCGAGCCGTGCGCCGCCGAACCGCCTGACGATCGAGGTCAGAGCGGGCCGAACGCCTCCGGCATGGCGCGGAGGCGTTCGAGGACCTTCGCGAACCGCTCGGCGGCGACGTCCACCTGCTGCTCGGTCGTCCGGGCGCTCAGCGAGAACCGGAGGCTGGCCCGCGCCGCCTCGCGGCTCAGTCCCATGGCGGTCAGGACGTGGCTGGGCTCGACGCTGCCCGCAGCGCAGGCGGAGCCGGCGCTGAGCTCGACGCCGGCGTCGTCGAGCGCCAGCAGCAGCGCCTCGCCGTCGGCACCGTCCACCCGAACGCTCAGGTGCTTCGGTCCGCGTGGTCCGCAGGCGTTCTCGTGCACGCCCTCGCTGCGCACCAGGGCCGTCGCCAGTCGGTCGCGAAGCGCTGCGGTCCGCGTCGCGTTCGCCGGCGCGTCGTGCGCCGCGGCCCGGGCAGCCGCTCCGAACCCTACGATCGCCGCGACCGCGTGCGTCCCGGCTCGCCTGCCACGCTCCTGGGCGCCCCCGAGCGCCTGCGGGACGAGCTCGTGCCCGTCGCGGACCCAGAGCGCGCCCACCCCCTGCGGCCCCCCGATCTTGTGCGACGACAGCGCCAACAGATCGACCCCCAACGCGCGAACGTCGATCGGCACGTAGCCCAGCGCCTGGACGGCGTCGCAATGGAACGCCGCGCCGTGCTCGTGGGCGATGCGCGAAAGCGCCGGCACGTCGGCCAGCGCTCCCGTCTCGTTGTTCGTGTGCATCACGGCCACCAGGGCCGCAGGGACGGGTAGACCGTCGAGCGTCCGTCGCAACGTGTCGGGCGAGGGGGCGCCAGCCTGCCCGGGATCCAGCCTCACGACAGGGCGGCCGCGAAGCGCCTCGCGCGACGCGACCTGAAGCACGGCGGCGTGCTCGGCGGCCGACACCACCAGCGGCGCGTCCAGCGGCGTCGCGTCGAGCGTTCCGACGATCGCCAGCGCGTCGGCCTCCGTCGCTCCCGAGACGAAGATCAGCTCGCCGGGCGCGCCGCCGATCGCTGCGGCGAGGCGCTCCCGTGCGGTCTCGACGGCTGCCCGGGCGCGCTGGCCGCTGCGGTGCACGGAACTCGGATTCGCGGCGACGCCGCCGTCCAGCCACGGCGCCATCGCCTCCCGAGCGGGAGGCACCAGCGGCGTCGTCGCCGCGTGATCCAGGTAGATGCGCATGATCGGTCCCGCGTCAGCTCCGCAGGGCGAACCCTTCGGGCAGCGGCTCGATGTTCAGCAGCTGGCGCTCGGCCATGAGGTCGGCCACCGTGGTTCCCCCGAGAACGCGCCGCACCGCGGCGTCCACTTCGCGCCAGAGCGGCTCGGTGCTGCACGCTCCCACACGACCGCAGGTGTCGTCGTCGTCGATGCAGGCGACCGGCGCGACGGAGCCTTCGAGCAGCTCGACGACGTCCAGCGCGGTGATCCGGTCGGGGCTTCGCGCCAGACGGTAGCCGCCGCGCGCGCCGCGGACGCTCTCGACGAACCCTCCGCGGCGAAGCAGCGCGAAGATCTGCTCGAGGTACTGGTGCGACAGCTTCTGCCTGTCGGCCACGGTCTTCAGACTGGTCGGGCGGTCCCCGCCGACGGCGATCTCGACGAGGGCGCGCATGCCGTACTGTGCCTTGGTCGAAATCCACATCGCGGGCCTCCTCGCTAGGGCGGAACGCCTGCGCCGGCCTTGGGCGCCCACCGAGGGAGCCTTCGGCAGCGCGCACGCTCCTCCGCCGAAAGCACGATATCCCGACCCGCCCGGTCGGTCAACGCGAGGTGGACGTGCCCCGCTCCGCGGCGGGCAGGACCGTCAACGGGTCGAGCGCCCGGCCGGCCCGCCGAATCTCGAAGTGCAGATGCGGACCGGTCGAGGCGCCGGTCGAGCCGACCCTGCCGATCGCCGAGCCACGAGCCACGCGCTGCCCGGGCTCCACGGCGATGGACGACAGGTGGGCGTAGCGGGTCTCGAACCCGTCCGCATGACCGACATAGACCGCGTAGCCGTACGCGCCCATCCACCCGGTCCGCAGCACGGTGCCGTCCAGGGACGCCAGAACGGGCGTTCCCGTCGGCGCACCGAGATCCAGCCCCACGTGGTAGCGGTTTCCCGCCACGGACACGTTCCGCCAGCCGAACCGGCTCGTGACCCGGGCCGCCCCCGGCAGCGGCCAGGCGAAATCGTCGTCGGGGGGCATGAGGGCACGACCGTCCAGGATCTCGGCGAGCGCCGCGAGCGCCGGCTCGCGTAGCGCCGCGTGCGAGGCGACGGCGGGAGCCGCCCCGAGATCGACCGGACCCCCGATCCCCTCTGCCGCGATTCCCTCCGCTGCGCCCTCCTCCACTTCGGCTGCCTCCGACACGACCGACGTGGGCGGAGCCAGCAGCGGCACGCCGGCCTCCACCGGGTAGGGCGGCTGCAATCCGTTGCGTTCCACGATCGCTCCGGGTGGAACGCCCAGCCGGGCGGCGAACGCGATCAGGTCCTCCCCCGCCCGCGGGGTGGCCAGGTGGCCCACGGCGGGGGGCACCCGCACCTGGGCGCCGGTGGGCTCGGCGAGCAGGGGATTCGCCTCGCGGAGCAGCGTTTCCGGAAGGCCGAGCTCGGACGCGAGATCCGGCCAAGCGACCCCGGCCGGAACGATCCTCGACGTCCAGCCCGCGGCGCCCGGCAGCTTCAGGCGGGTGCCGACGCCGAGCAGGTCGCCGCTCAGCCCGTTGCGCTCCCGGAGAGCGGTCACCGTCGTGTCGTAGCGCGCCGCCAGCCCGCTCAGCGTGTCGCCGGGCTCCACCACGTGCACGCCCCCTTGCCCGAGCACGGGCGAGAGGGAGAGGACCGCGAGCGCGATCAGGATGCGCACGAGGCCGGAGAGCCGGACGCCCGGCGCGCTCGGCGCGGCTCGGCGACGGCGGCCAGGCACCGGACGACTCCGCCTAGCCCTGTCCGAGGGTCGAGAGGAACTCCTCGTTGGCCTTCGTCCGCGAGAGGCGCGAAAGGAGCATCTCCATCGCCTCCGCCGCGTCCATGTCGCTGATCACCTTGCGCAACAGCCACATCTTGGCCAGCGCGGCCTCTTCGAGCAGGAGATCCTCGCGGCGCGTGCCCGACTTGAGGATGTCGATCGCGGGGAAGATCCGGCGTTCCTCGAGGCGACGGCTCAGGTGCAGCTCCATGTTGCCCGTGCCCTTGAACTCCTCGAAGATCACGTCGTCCATGCGCGAGCCCGTCTCGACCAGCGCGGTGGCCAGGATGGACAGGCTGCCGCCGCCCCGGATGTTCCGGGCGGCGCCCAGGAAGCGCTTGGGCCAGTGCAGCGCGCTGGAGTCCAGGCCTCCCGACAGGGTGCGACCGGTGGGCGGCGTGACGAGGTTGTTGGCGCGTGCGAGGCGGGTGATCGAGTCGAGCAGGATCATCACGTGTCCGCCCTCCTCGACGATGCGGCGGGCGCGCTCGTGCACGAACTCCGCGACACGGATGTGGTTCGTGGGCGGCTCGTCGAACGTCGACGCCACAACTTCGACGCCCTGCACCGACTCGCGGAAGTCGGTGACCTCCTCGGGCCGCTCGTCGACGAGCAGCACGATCAGCTTCATGTCGGGCTCGTTCGTCACGACGGAGTGCGCGATCGCCTTCAGGAGCGTCGTCTTGCCCGCCTTGGGCGGCGCGACGATCAAGCCGCGCTGGCCGCGGCCGATCGGGGCGAGCAGGTCGATCACCCGGGCCGAGAGCTCGTTCGGCGACGTCTCGAGCCGGATGCGCGTCTCGGGGAAGGTGGGAATCAGGTCGTCGAAGCGCGGTCGCTTGGACGCGAGGAACGGATCGACGCCGTTCACCGCCTCGACCCGGATCAGCGTGCCGTAGCGCTCGTTGTTGCGTGGGGCACGCGCCTTCCCCAGGATCCAGTCGCCGGTCCGGAGCCGGAACTGCTTGATCAGGCCGGCCGACACGATCACCTTGCGCGTCTCGTTCTGCAGCAGCGACTCCTGAAGGAAGCCGTAGCCGTCGCTCGAGATCTCGAGGTAGCCCTGAACGAGCTTCAGGCCTTCGGCCTCCGACAGGCGCTCAAGGACCGCGACGGCGAGGTCGTCCTTCTCCATCGCGCGGTAGTCCTCGAGCCCGACCTCCTTGGCCAGAAGGTGCAGCTCGGGAAGGATCTTCGTCTGCAGATCCCGGAAGTTGACGCGCTGTCCGCCGCCGCCACCGCTGCGCGACCGGCGCGAGCGCTTGCGCTGCCCGCCCTTGCGGCCTCCGCGGCCGTCGGCGTCTTCCTGATCGTCGCCCTCGTCCGTCTCGCCATCGTCGCTGTCGCCGTCGCCCGAGCGCGTCTCGGCCGCCTCGTCGTCGTCGCGATCCGGCGCCGCCTTCGCTTTCCCGCGGCCCTTGCGGCCTTTGCCGGAGCGGCCGCCGGAGCCCTCGTCGTCGCCGTCGGCGGCGCCCCGATCCTCGGCCGATCCGTCGTCGCCCGTCGCCGCGGCGGCTCCGGAGGGCGCCTCCGCGCGGGCGTCGGCCGGCGCATCCTCGGCGACCTCGACGTCGGACGCGGCCTTGCGCTTCCGCCGCGGCTTCGCGGGCGCCTTCTCGCCGTCGCCCGAGGCGTCCGGAGCCGCGGAACCGTCGCCACCAGCACCGTCGGCAGCGACCTTCTTGGGCCGGCCACGTCGCTTCGGGGCGACCTCGGCGGTCGCTTCGGGGGCGTCGTTCGCGTCGACGGCCTCGACCGCGTCGGCATCCGTCTTCTTGGCTCGTGGACTCATGATGGCTCCTGGGGACGCGTCGGCGTCGGGGTTGCAGGTCGGCTGGACGAGGTGGCGGCCCTCAGGACCGCACGACGTGCGCACCGGACACCTGAGCGCGGTGGCGTGCACGGACGTCAGGCACGCGGTCAGGTTGTGTCGGGGTCGCACCGGCGTATTGACGCATCACGTACCGGCTGCTAGCGTCCACTATACGCGCGCTGGCGCAGGCGGTGCAACCGCCGGCGATCCGCGCCGACAGGCGACGACGGGAACGAGTAGGTGGGCAGGCGTACGACAGCGAGCCGGGGACGGTGGGAGCCCGGCGGTCCGTCTCCACCGAACATCCTCCCCGAGCCGCTCCCCGAACGCGGGCCCGGAGTTCGGACCACGTCAGTAGACGGAGCCGCGTGGCGCACGTGATCGCGCCGGGTCCTCGCCGCGCACGCGGCGGGCGACCGCGAGGTCCGGGCCGTAGGGGGCCGGGCGACGCTCGGGTGGTACCACGCTCCACGGGGCGTCCCGACGCGAACGCGTCCGGGCGCCCTTGGTCGTTGGGGCACGGACGCGGAAAGGCGAGGCGCTGCATGTCCGATCCGCTGTTCGACGACGTTCCCGGAAGCCCCGACTTCCCCGCCCTGGAGCGCGGGGTGATCGAGCACTGGCGCGAGCACGACGTGTTCCGCCGCTCCCTGGAGAAGCCCGCCCCGCGAGGTCCGTGGGTGTTCTACGAGGGCCCTCCCACCGCCAACGGCAAGCCCGGCGTTCACCACGTGATCAGCCGCGCGTTCAAGGACCTCTTCCCGCGGTTCAAGACCATGCAGGGCCACCGCGTCGAGCGCAAGGGGGGATGGGACACCCACGGGCTGCCGGTCGAGATCGCGATCGAGCAGCGTCTCGGGTTCACCTCGAAGCATCAGATCGAGGAGTACGGCATCGAGGCGTTCAACGCGCTCTGCCGGGAGTACGTGTTCGAGAACATCCAGGACTGGAACGCGATGACCGAGCGCATCGGCTACTGGATCGACCTCGACGATCCGTACGTCACGTACGACAACGCCTACATCGAGTCGAACTGGTGGGTGTTCAAGGAGCTGTTCGAGCGAGGCCTGCTGACCGAGGACTACAAGACCACCTGGCACAGCCCGTCGAGCAACACCACCCTGGCCAGTCACGAGGTGGCGCTCGGCTATCAGGACGACGTCGAGGATCCTTCCATCTACCCCGCCTTCCCCGCGGACGCCGAGGCGCTGCGGGAGCGGGGCCTCCTGCCGAGCGACGTGGAGGTGCCGGTGCGGTTCCTGGCGTGGACGACCACGCCGTGGACGTTGGGCGCGAACACCGGGCTGGCGGTGGCCGCGGACGCGGAGTACGCGCTGGTGCGCGCGCCGTCCCGTCGCGGCGGCACCGCGATGGACGCGGCGTTCGTCCTGGCGCGCGACCTCGTCGCGGCGACGTTCGAGGACGATCCGCACGAGCTCGTCACGACGTTCCTCGGCAGCGCGCTCGAGGGCGTGCCGTACAGCCCGGTGCTTCGCGGTCGCGACGACGCCGGCAGGCCGGCCGCGGCGATCGAGCGGCGCGTCGTTCTCGACCCGATGGTCAGCCTGGACGACGGTACCGGCATCGTCCACCTGGCCCCCGCCTACGGCGATCTGGAGCTCGGCAGGACGCACGGCCTGGCGACGCTGTTCAGCGTGTCGCTCACGGGAGAGGTGCTTCCCGAGGTCGCACCTCTCGACCATCCGCACGACCAGCCCGGGCCGTACGCCGGACGCTGGTTCAAGGAGGCGGACGACGCGATCGCGGACGACCTGCTGGCCCGCGGACTGATGTATCGCCGGTCGAAGATCCGTCACGCCTACCCGTTCAACTGGCGCGACGGCAAGCCGCTGATGAACGTCGCGAAGAAGAGCTGGTACATCCGCACGACCGAAGTCAAGGACCGACTGCTGGCGAACAACGACCGGGTCCGCTGGGTGCCCGAGTCGATCCGCACCGGTCGCTTCGGCAAGTGGCTCGAGAACAACGTCGACTGGGCGATCAGCCGCGAGCGCTACTGGGGCTGTCCGCTACCGATCTGGGTGGCGGAAGACGGAAGCGACCCGGTGTGCGTGGGCTCCGTCGCGGAGCTCGAGCGTCTCTCGGGCCGCGATCTCAGCGATCTGGACCTGCACCGACCGTTCGTCGACCGGGTGACGTTCGAGAAGGACGGCCGCACCTACCGGCGCGTGCCGTACACCGTGGACGTGTGGTTCGAGTCGGGCGCCATGCCGTACGCCCAGCACCACTTCCTGGGCGACGCCAGCGACCCGGCCGACCGCGAGGCGTTCGAGCGCGCCTTCCCCGCGGACTACATCTGCGAGGCGATCGATCAGACGCGCGGCTGGTTCTACAGCCTCCATGCGCTCGGGACGCTGCTCACCGACAGCGGCTCGGACCGGCGTCCGGCAGGACCGCTCGCCTATCTCTCCCCCGACTCCAGCGCGTTCAAGGCGGCCATCTCGCTCGGCCACATCGTCGACGAGAAGGGCGAGAAGATGTCGAAGTCGAAGGGCAACGTGATCGACCCGTGGACCGTGCTGGACGCGCAGGGAGCGGACGCGCTGCGCTGGTACCTGTACGCGGCCAGCCCGCCCGAGGCCACCAAGCGGTTCAGCGCCGCGCTGGTCGAGGAGTCCCAGCGCGACTTCATGATGACGCTCTGGAACGTGTACGGCTTCTTCGTGCTGTACGCGAACCTCGACCGGCCCGAGCTGTCCCGCCCGTTGCACCCGGAACGTCGCCCCGCCACCGACCGCTGGCTGGTGTCCAGCGTTCACGCCCTGGTCCGGGACGTCACGAAGCGGCTCGAGGGATTCGACGCCACCGGCTCCGCCAGGCGGATCCGCGACTTCGTCGTCGACGACCTGTCCAACTGGTACGTGCGCCGCAACCGCAAGCGCTTCTGGAAGTCCAGCGACCCGGTCGACCAGGCCAGCGCGTACCAGGCCCTGTACGAGGCGCTGACGACGGTCGCGAAGCTGATCGCGCCGATGGCGCCGTTCCTGGCGGAGGCGCTCTACCGCAACCTCGTCGGCAGCGTCGACCGGGACGCGCCCGTCTCGGTCCACCTGACGGAGTGGCCCCTGGCCGATCCCGATCGCATCGACGAGCGCCTGATGCGCGACATGGAGGCCCTCGTCCGGGTGGTCGAGCTGGGCCGCGCCGCGCGGGCGCAGAGCGGCGTGAAAATCCGTCAGCCGCTGCCGACGGTCCTGGTCCGGGCGCGCGACGAGGCCGAGCTGGAGGGGATCCGCCGGCTCGAGGATCAGCTTCTCGACGAGCTCAACGTCAAGACGGTCCGCTACCTCGATCCGACCGACGCGTTCGTGGACTACGACGTCAAGCCGAACCTGCCGCTGCTGGGCCGACGGCTGGGCCCGAAGATTCCGGCGCTGCGCGCAGCGCTGAGCGAAGCGGACGGCCGCGAGATCGCCGCGGCGGTCGGCGCGGGCCGAGCCGTCACCCTGACGCTGGACGGCGAGCCGGTGGAGCTCGAGCCGGAGGCGTTCCTGTTGGACGCCCGCAGCCCGGAAGGCTACGCGGCGGTCGAGGATCGCGGCTACCTGGCGGCACTGGACGTCACGGTGACGCCGGAGCTCAAGCGCGAGGGCTTGGCGCGCGACGCCGTCCGCATGCTGCAGAACGCGCGCAAGAATGCCGGCTTCGAGGTGTCGGACCGGATCGAGGTCACCTGGGCGTCGGACGATCCGGAGCTCGCCGCGGCGCTCGAGACGCACCGCGACACGGTCGTCGACGAGGTCCTGGCCACCCGCTTCGGGCGTGCGGACGCGGACGACCTGCCCAGCGGCGAGCACCGCGAGCGCGGCGAGATCGAGGGCGAGGGAGGTCGCGCCATGACCGTCGTGCTCTCACGCGCGTCGACGTGAGGCGCGCCGCTTCGGGGGCCGTGGCCGCTGCCGTCCGCGTTCTCGGCACCCCTCGATTTGCGGGTAGCCGGGCGGAGCGCGCTAGAATGTTGTCGCACGTTCGGAACGTACACAGCTACGCGACTCGAGGAGGCTTTCAATGAGGATCGGCATCAACGGATTCGGCCGGATCGGCCGTCAGATCTTCCGCATCGCGCATGCGCGCGGATTGGACATCGCACTGGTCAACGACCTCGTCGACAACGAGACGCTGGCCCAGCTGCTCCGCTACGACTCGAACTACGGCAAGTTCCAGGGCACGGTCGAACACGACGACGAGAACCTCATCGTCGACGGCAAGAAGATCCGCGTCACCGCCATCAAGGATCCGACGACGCTCCCCTGGAAGGAGCTCGGCGTCGACGTCGTCGTCGAGTCCACCGGCATCTTCACCAAGCGTGCCCAGGCCGCGATGCACCTCGAGGCGGGAGCGAAGAAGGTGCTGATCAGCGCGCCGTCGCCGGACAGCGACCTCGACATCATGATCGGCGTGAACGACGACCAGTACGACCCCGCGAGCCACGACGTCGTCTCGAACGCCAGCTGCACCACGAACAGCCTGGCTCCGGTGATGAAGATCATCGACGAGGCGTTCGGCGTCGAGCAGGCGATGATGACGACGATCCACAGCTACACGAACGATCAGGTGCTTCTCGACGGACCCCACAAGGACCTTCGCCGGGCGCGCAACGCCGCGACGAACATCATCCCCACCTCGACGGGCGCCGCCGTCGCGGTCGCCAAGGTGCTGCCCCAGCTCAAAGGCATCTTCGACGGCACCGCGCTGCGCGTGCCGACGCCGGTGGGCTCGATCAGCGACGTGACCGCCGTCCTCAAGACCGACGTCACCGCCCAGCAGGTCAACGACGCGGTCCGTGCCGCGGCCGAGGGGCCTCTCGAGGGCATCGTCAAGTACAGCGAGGAGCCACTGGTGTTGCAGGACATCCAGGGCGACCCGCACTCCGGGATCTTCGACTCGAAGCTCACCAAGACGAACGGCAACATGGCGAAGTTCTTCGTCTGGTACGACAACGAGTGGGGCTATAGCGAGCGCATGGTGGACGTGCTCGAGCTGATGGGCGGATCCGCCTGAGCGCGGCGTCCGTCCAGTTGGGCGACGTGCGGGGGCGGCGGGTCGATCCTGTCGCCCCCGCGTCGTGACGGAGCGCTCGATCCGAGCGCTCGCTCCCGCTCGCCGGGCGGCGAAGCCGTCCCGTTCGAGCGCTCCCCGAAAGAGCCTCAGGAGGTCTTCATGATCCCGACCCTTCAGGACCTGCCGTTCGAGAACAAGCGCGTCCTCGTCCGTGTCGACTTCAACGTTCCCGTCAAGGGCGGTGTCGTCGGTGACGACACCCGTATCCGTGCCGCGCTCCCCACCCTTCGCGAGCTTCTGGACGGGGGCGCTACGGTCGTCTGCATGAGCCACCTCGGCCGCCCCAAAGGCCCGCAGGACGACGCGCGCATGGGGCCGGTCGCCGACCGGCTCTCCGAGCTGCTGGGGCGCGAGGTCCGCTACCTCGCCTGCGACGGGCCCGGCTCGCGCGAGCAGCAGGCGTTCGTGGGCGAGGCGCCGGACAACTCGATCACGCTGCTGGAGAACACCCGCTTCGACGCGCGCGAGAAGAAGAACGACCCGGAGCTCGCCGCTGTCCTTGCCGGCTACGCCGAGCTGTACGTGAACGACGCGTTCGGCGCCGCCCATCGTGCGCACGCCTCGACGGAGGGCGTGGCGCGCCTGCTGGAGAGCGCCGCGGGCCGCCTGATGGAGCGCGAGCTCGAGGTGCTCGGGCGCCTGGTCGAATCGCCCGAGCGGCCGTTCAAGGTGATCCTGGGCGGCGCGAAGGTGAGCGACAAGATCGGCGTCATCGAGAACCTGCTCGGCAGCATCGACGAGCTGTTCGTCGGCGGCGCGATGGCGTACACGTTCTTCAAGGCCCGCGGTGGCGAGATCGGCGACTCGCTCGTCGAGGACGAGAAGCTCGACGTCGCTCGCGAGCTGATCGCACGGGCCGAAGAGGCGGGCGTCGAGCTGCACCTGCCTTCGGACTCCGTCTGCGCGGCCGAGGTCGAGGCGGGTGCCGAGACGTCGGTGCACCCCTCGGACCGGATCCCTGCCGGGCTGAAGGGGCTCGACGCCGGCCCCGACGCGATCGCGAGCTGGAAGGAGGCGCTGCAGGGAGCGAAGACGGTGTTCTGGAACGGACCGTTGGGGGTGTTCGAGGTCGAGCCGTTCGACGAGGGGACCCGCGCCATCGCGAAGGCCGTGGCGGAGCTCGACGCGTTCACGGTCGTCGGCGGAGGCGACTCCGTCGCGGCGATCAACGCCACCGGCCTGGACGACCGCATCGACCACATCAGCACCGGGGGCGGGGCCTCGCTGGAGTTCCTGGAAGGCTCCGAGCTGCCGGGCGTCGAGGCGCTGCGGCGCTGACCGTCCCGTGTGGATGATCGGGACCGCGGACGCCGAGGTAGCCTGCGGACGTGTCCACGGTCCCCATCCTCGAGCCGTACGGCGATGCGCTGCGCAGCGTGCTCGGCACCGCCGCCGACGACGTCGACGCCCTCAACCTGAACGGCGACTACGCCTACCTCTCGCACGGCTACTACGCGTCGCTCGACGCGGAGCTGGCTGGCGAGCGGATGCTTCCGACGCCGGAGGACGCGCTCGACGCGTACATCGTGCCGATTCTGGCGGACAGGGCACGTAACGCCGGGATCGCCGTTCCCGACGTCACGCTGGTCACCGACCGCTTCCCCACTCCTCCGTTCTTCGCCTGGCCGGTCAATCCGTTCTCGGTGAAGGGCGAGCTGATCCTCGACGACGCCACCTTGGCGGCGCGGCGTGGAGGTCTGACGTATGCGGGCAAGTACGCCGTGGCGTGCCAGAGGCTGCCCGGCGACTACCGCCTCGACACCGCTCGCGTCGTGGTCGGTCGTTGCTCCGTGCCGGAGTTCGCGGACCTCGCCGCGGCGTCGTTCCGTGCTCTGCGCCTGCCGTCGATGCGCCTGCAAGTGGTGGTCTCCGCCGAGGCCTACCTGCTTTCGGCCGCCCTCCCGCTGCCGTTCGCATCGCTGAACGACGAGGAGCGCGGCTGGCTGGAGGAGGTCGGCACGTGGCGCGTCTAGCGATCTTCACCGAGCGCACCACCATCCGCTCGTCGGTCGAGCTGACGGCCCTCTCGAACTTCCGGCTCGCGGCGTTCGAGGCGGGTCACCAGCTCGACTTCCTGTTCCGTAACGAGCTCGACTTCCTCACGCGCTACGACGGGGTTCTGATCCGCGCGCTCACCGACCCGCGGAACGCCTCGTACGTCGTGGCCCGACGGGCCGAGATGGCGGGAATGCGGGTCCTCGACCACTCCGCCTCGATCCGCATCTGCTGCGACAAGGTGAACATGTACGCCCGCCTCGCCGCCGCGGGGGTACCGATGCCGGAGACCCGCATCGTCGCCGAGGAGGACGTCACGCCCGCCACCGCCGAGACGCTGCTCGAGGAGCTCGGCGTCCCGCTCGTGCTGAAGGCGCCCAACTCGAGCTTCTCGGCCTACGTCGACAAGGTCGCGACGCCGGACGCCTTCGTGCGCGTGGCGCACCGGTTCTTGCGGCGGGCGGACCGGCTGGTGGTCCAGCAGTACCTGCCCAGCGAGTTCGACTGGCGCGTCGTCACGCTCGACGGCGAGGTGCTGGCCGTCGTGAAGTACGTCTTCGCCCAGGACCGCTGGAAGCTGATGGAGCGTGGCGACCACGGCGAGTGGGCGCAGGTCCAGGCGATCCCCCACGCGCAGGCGGCAGCGACCCTGAAACGCGTGGCGCTGGACGCGGCGAACGCGATCGGGCGCTCGCTCTACGGCGTCGACCTCAAGGAGGTCGGCGGCCACTACTACGTGATCGAGGTGAACGACAACCCGACGCTGGCGGCGGGCGAGGAGGACCAGGCGGACCCGGATCTCTACGACAGGATCGTCGCCTACCTGGCCGCGGGCTGAGGGTCGCCGAGGCGAGGGACACGAGGCCCGATCAAGACCAGGTAGCGGTGTCGTGCCTTGCCGTAGGTCGCCACGCGCTCGAACGCCGCCTTCGGGAGCGGCAAGTGGACGGCGTCCGCACGCTCGGCTCCGTCCGGCACGAACGGATCGTGCACGTAGAGGTGCTCGTCGTCCGTGCCCGTCACCACCACCCAGTGCGGCGCCTTCTCCTCGTAGAGGCGGTAGCCGCTGACCAGCAGGATCGGGACCGATCCAGAGGCGAGCGCCTCCTCGATCGCAGGCAGGCCGAACGGCGCGACGCGGACGGCGACGCCCGCCCGCTCGAGCTCCGCGACGAAGGTGCCGTGCGCCAGCTCGATCACGGCCTTCTTGTCGGGATCGCGCACGCTGTCCAGGAACGGCACGGAGGCGTCGCGGCTGAAGACCTCCACGCGGTGGCCGCGACGCGACGCCGCGACCGCCAGGCCGTGCGGGCTGCAGCCGCCGTGGCCGGCGGCGAGGTAGACGGTGGTCGCGTCGCGCCACAGCGCCAGCTCTTCGGCCCGGTCGGGAGGGGCCGCGTCGCCGAAGGCGCGCATCGCCATCATCAGGCAGGCCGGGCCGCACGTGAACGGCATCGTCTGAGGCACGAACGGGACGCCCGCCAGATCTGGAGCGTCGCCACGCAGGCGCTTTCGCATGCGCACCGCGTCCGCGCCGTCGTGGTAGTAGAGGTCGACGCGCCCCACCGACGCGTAGCCGTGCCGGGCGTACAGGCGCAGGGCGGCGTCGTTGTCCTCGCGCACCTCGAGTCGGACGGAGACGCAGCCACGACGTGCCGCTCCACGCTCCGCCGCGTCGAGCAGCGCCGCGCCGACCCCGTGCCCGCGGGCCTCCGGTGCGACCACCAGGGAGTAGAGGCGCGCCGCATCGAATCCGCGCCGGAACAGGACGACGGCGTCCCCGACGATCCGGCCCCCGACCTCGGCGACCCAGGCCTCTGCGTGGGCGCGCGTCAGCAGGTGGCGGACTTGGCGCCGGCCGAGGCGATCGCTGGGGAAGTGGGCCTCGAGCGCCACGATGCCGTCGAGGTCGTCCAGGACTGCCCGTCGAACCCGGACCGCGTCCCCCGCGCGATCAGCCGTCGTCGTCCCCCAGCGCGGCCAGCAGCGCGGGCACGACGTCGCGCACGTCCCCGACGACGCCGACGTCGCAGTGTTTGAAGATGGGCGCATCGGGGTCCTGGTTGATCGCCACGATCCGTCGGCTGCGGTTCATGCCGGACAGGTGCTGCACGGCGCCTGAGATGCCAAGCGCGACGTACAGCTCCGGCGCGACCGTCTTGCCCGTCTGGCCGATCTGCTCCTCGTACGGACGCCAGCCGGCGTCGACCACGGCGCGTGTCGCGCCGATCGCGCCTCCGAGGCGCGCAGCGAGCGGCTCGACCAGCTGGGCGACGGCGTCCGCCGATCCCAATCCGCGACCGGCGGCCACCACCACGTCGGCCTCCTCGAGCGCCAGCCTGGCTCCCGCCGAGGCGCCACCGGCCTGGACGGTGACGCGCGCGTCGCGAGGCTCGAAGGCGACCTCGAGCGCGCGGACCTCCCCCTCGCCGGCCGGCTCGGCCGGCTCGAACGCCCCGATCTTCACGGTCGCCACGACCGGGGTCGTCGCGGCGACGATCTCATCGCTCACGCGCTGGAGTTGGGTCAGACGCCAGGCGCGGACGCCGTCGGCGTCGGCCTCGAGGCCGGTCACGTCTTCGAGTAGAGCGCCTCCGGCCCGCACGGCGACGCGCGGCGCGACCGCCTGCGACGTCCTGGTGCCGGCGAGCACGAGTGCGCTCGCGCCGCTGGCCTCGAGGGCCGCCACGAGGGCCCGGACGCGCGTCTCCTGGTTGTCCTGGGGCAGCTCCAGCCGGTGGACGACCGGCACGTACGCGGCCGCCGCCTGCGCGGCCTCCTCTCCGGCCGCCACGGCCTCGACGGGAGCGCCGCAGCTCTGCGCCAGCGCGCGGGCGGCGCCGACCGCTTGGAGAGCGGCGCGTGTCGGACCTTCGGGCGTCGACTCGATCCACACCAGCACCGGCGCGCTCATCGGCCCGCCTCGCGCAGGTAGCGTGCGACCTCGCTCGCCGCTTCGACCGGATCGCCGTCCAGCACGCGACCGAGCCGATCGCGCTGCGACATCGTGCGTCCTACCGTCCGGACGGCCGACGCTGAACCTTCGGCAGGCTCGATCCGCGTCTCCTTGCGCTTTGCCTTCATGATGTTCGGCAGCGTCGGGTAGCGAGGCTCGTTCAGGCCCTGCTGCGTCGACACCACGGCGGGCAGCGGCAGGAGGAGCGTCTCGGTGCCGACGTCTGCGTCGTGCTCGGTCCGAACGGCGCCGTCCTCGAGCGTCAGTGCGGTGGTCCAGTCCGATAGCGGCCAGCCCAGCGCCTCCGCGAGCGCCGGTCCCAGGGACGCGCTGTCCCAGTCGGCCTGCTTTCCACCGACGAACACGAGGTCCGCCTGCTCGTCGCGCACCACCTCGGCCAGCCGCACCGCGACGGCCAACGGATCGAGCGCCTCGTCGCTCACCAGGAGCCGGGCCCGGTCGGCGCCCATCGCCAGCGCGGTACGCAGCGCCTCCTCGGTCCGCTCCGGCCCCAACGCCACCGCCACGATCTCCGCGTCCAGGCCGTCGTCCCGCATACGGAGCGCCTGCTCCACGCCGTACTCGTCCATACCGTCGAGCACCCAGGCGGCGCCCGACAGGGCGACCTCCCCGTCCTCGAGCCTGACCCGCGCCTCGGCGTCGGGCACCTGTCGGATCACCGTCACGATCTTCATCCCTGCCTCCCGTTCAGGCCGCCGCCGCGCGCGACGTGCCGCGCGACGACGAGCCGCTCGATCTCGCTCGGGCCCCTTCGATCACGGTCGCCCTCCGCGCTCACGATCCCTGTAGATCTGGCGCGTGATCACCATCCGCTGAATCTCGCTCGTTCCCTCGTAGATCCGCGTCACCCGTGCGTCGCGCAGGTACCGCTCGACGGGATGATCCCGGGTGTAGCCGGCGCCTCCGAACACCTGGAGCGCGGCGTCGGTCACGAAGCCGGCCGTCTCGGAGGCGAACAGCTTCGCCATCGACGCCTCCTGCGTCACGCGGAACCCGCGATCCATCGCCCACGCCGCCTTCTGGGTCAGCAGGCGCGCGGCCTCGAGACGCGTCACCATGTCGGCCAGGGGGAAGCCGACGCCCTGGAACGCACGAATGGACCGCCCGAACGCCTCGCGCTCGTCGGCGTAGTCGCGCGCCGCCTCGAACGCGGCCCGACCGATGCCGACCGACTGCGCGGCGATCCCGATGCGGCCCCCGTCCAGCGAGGCCATCGCCATCACGAAGCCTTCGCCCTCGTCTCCGAGACGATGATCCTCGGGCACGAACACGTCGTCCAGCGTCACGGTGGTCGTGACCGCCGCGTGCTGGCCCATCTTGCGTTCGGGCGCGCCGAACGATAGGCCGGCCGTGTCCCGCGGAACGAGGAACGCGCTGATGCCGCGCGCTCCCGCCTCGGGATCGCCGACCGCGAGCACCAGGTAGAGATCCGCCTCGCCTCCGCCGGTGACCCACGCCTTCGTGCCATGCAGCCGGTACCCGCCCGGCACCGCCGTGGCACGCGTGCGCATCGCCGCCGCGTCGGAGCCCGCCTGCGTTTCCGACAGGCAGAACGCGCCGAACCAGGCGCCGCTGGCCAGCTGCGGAAGGTAGGCCCGCTTCTGCTCCTCGCTGCCGTACGCGACGAGCATCTTCTGCGGCAGGCCGTTCGTGACCGCCATGAGCGTGCCGTGGGCCGCGTCCGCGGCCGAGATCTCCTCGACCGCCACGGTGAACGCCAGCGTGCCGAGGCCCGACCCGCCGTACGCCTCGGGCGTGCTCACGCCCATCAGGCCCATGCGGCCCATCTCCGCGAGGGTGGCGCGCGGGAAGCGTGGCTCGGCGTCGAGCCCCGCGGCGACGGGCGCGATCCGCTCGCGGGCGAAGTCGCGCACGTGGCGCCGCAGGTCCTTCAGGTCGTCGGGCAGCTCGAAGTTCACGAGCGGGCCTGGGGCGTGAGCATGGCGAGGACTGTACCACCGCCGTCGCCGATCTATTCTGGACGCATGGACGCTCACGACCTGCTCGCCCGCCTGCCCGAGTTCGTGGACGTCGACGCCGTGCGCGGCGTCGACGCGATCATCCAGTACGACGTCGATCGCCCGCTCTGGCA
>Ga0102943_1000935_pt1 | contig 18680 bp, 14 predicted proteins | sample SalPonC_black_MG_FD_78174 | JGI IMG/M metagenome (GOLD analysis project Ga0102943, IMG submission 78174) | Salt pond soil microbial communities from South San Francisco under conditions of wetland restoration - Salt Pond MetaG... | ecosystem: Environmental > Aquatic > Marine > Intertidal zone >...
AAAAAAAGTTTCTTCTGTCAGTTCGGCGGCATCTGCTTCATTGCCCACATAGCGATAGACAAACCGGAAGAGGGACTCCCGGTGGCGCGACATGAGCTCTTTGAGCCCAGCCTCCTGGCCTTCCCGTATTTTCTCTAGCGAAAGTAAATCTTCGTCCATCGCGGCCATTCATAGAGTCACTCCGGTTGGCTGAGCGCCTTCACTGCGAGATCGCGTAACCTAGTCTGTTTTTCAGGAGGCAATACGTTCAGCATATCGTAATAGTGTTGGATCGAAAGCTCTTGGAGCTTCCCGTGAATCTCATGGATGCGATGGATGGCCACATCGACTTCCGGCACATACTGATCATTGGTCACCATTATCTCACGCAACTCGCCGATCCGTGAATTAAACTCCTTGCCGAGATCATCCCGCTGGCTGCGATAATCCGCCTCAAATGCATCAATTAAGGCCTTTTCCTCCTCGGTGAGATCAAGTGCCTCATGCAGCCACGTATGCCCATGCGTCATATCGTGCTCCCATCCGGATTTCGTCTGTGCAAACCACTGGGTCGTGACCATGGAAACACCCACACAGATGGCGATCATGGCAAGGATGATCGCTGCGAGGGCGAGCACGCCCTTGATTCGAGAGGAGCGATATTTCGTTGGCATAGAGTTAATTGTCTAAATCAAAAAACGGGTTCTCTTGGAAAACTTCGAAGCCCAAAGCCACAGTGGCACGGCTCTGGTTTTCTGTGGCACGGGCAGAACTGGAAACCACAAACATGCTCGAAATCACACTCAGAAACAAGGATAAGGTCAAAACACCAAAGGCTACACTCTTTTGTGGGATCAGCCCGAATATCCACTCAAGCACACCAGATGCTTCCCGGCTCTGAGACGCTAAACGAACACGCCGAAGCACATTGGCCTCCATGTTCGGCGGGCATGATGGCAGAGCGCGGTCTTGCTGCGCCCGAATACAATCTTCGAATATTTTCTCTTTCATGACTACTTAAACGCCACTCGACCCAAAAAAACTCAAACTATTCAGAATTTTTGATCGGTATGAGCTTAAGACCATGAAAACACCTGATCTCAGATGTGAGTCAATTGACTCATATCGTGCAGGCATTTTTTTGGAGTTATGGCAGAGAAATGGCTCAATTTAGGGGAAATATGTCCAGTATTGGCTCAATTGCTCCTCTTGCGACAGCGGTGTCCACTTGCGTAAAAGGCGCTCCGGGAAGCGTTTTTTCGCCTGCTTCGGACTCAATTTTAGAATGTCTTCCCGTATCTCCGGATGCAGGCGGGCAAACCGCAGGATCTGGTGCACCCGACATACGGAAAGTCCAGCAGCCTCTGCGATGTCAACCGCTTGAATATGCGGATTGGCGGCCCGTTTTGCTTCCCAAACCAATGCTGTTTCAAGAAGGTGCTTTTTCCTGAAAACTTTGAATTTTATGGCCTTCCTCGACTTGCGAAGAACTGCATCTCCCAGCTTGAAGGGGTGGATGACCGCTGCGCCTGTTGACCAGTCCTGATGAATCAGGCCGACGAACAGTAATTGAGTCATCCGAGTTCGTATCGGAATCCCTCCCTCTCCGCCATCTGCTCGATGATATATTTAGGTTATGCAATTACCTGAAGGTGTCAGACGCGTCGAATGCCTTGAGCTTGTCGAAGGGCTTTTCCTCGATGTCTATTTTGTGCGAACGGAAGGTTTTACACAGAAAAACCAAATGATTCCTGAAAAAACCTGTTGACGCACATTGCACATTTTGTCTCAATCTGCGCTTCCATCTGAGGCCAGATAGCTCAGTCGGTAGAGCAGAGGACTGAAAATCCTTGTGTCCCCAGTTCGATTCTGGGTCTGGCCACCACTTTGAGAAAACCTCCGACTACCTGTTGGAGGTTTTTTTGTTTATTATTCTGCAGGGTCGATCACGTTTAATTTTGAACTTTGCATCCATGGCTTGCAACTTTAACCCGGACATCTCACCATAGTCGCAGCAGAATGGTTTATGTCTAGAAAATAGCAGTGCCCAACGCAGCATTGCGGATGCAGTTGGGCAGGCACCCCGAAAATTCGCATGGCAAGTTTTGCGCTGCTATTTTCGGTCATGGGCGATTATGTTCGATGAGTGGTGAGATGTTCGGGTTAGGCACCGTTTTCGATGAGAAAGGTATTACACATTGCGTTGATGGAGTATCGGCAGTTTGTCGCTACCAAGACTTTTATGATCAGTATCATCATGATGCCATTGCTTATGGGATCGATGGTTGTGGTACAAATTTGGGGTGGCATGTCCAAGGATTTAAGTGATAAGCGCTTTGCAGTGTACGACCGTTCGGGGGTGCTCTACGAAAAAATTCTCGCAGCTGCGAATCGGCATAACCAATATGATTTGTTTCTTAAAGAAGGTGGGTTGCCGACCAAGCAGGTGAACGCGCGTTATTTGCCAGAGAACTATTCCGACGATCCAACGCTTTCCATTGAGGCAGTCGAGCATTTGCTGTCAGAGCAAGTACGGAAAGACGCTATATTTGCATTTGTTGTGATTGATGAACATGTACTCGATACGGATCTTGCCACCGATGGAGGAGGGCCAGTGCCGACCGTGCGCTATTATTCGAATCGTCCTGCGCACCAGCAATTGCCGCAATGGTTGGCCAAAACATTGGACCAAGCGGTGCAGCGTGTGCGGTTTGAGCAAGCGGGCATTGATTTAGAACAGGTGGAGCGCTTATCCGAACGCGTTCAGTTGGAACGCCTGGGATTAGCGGGTGTTGACGAAGATGGTAGTGCCCAGCGGCCGCAGGGAGATAACGAACTCCTCGTTTACAGTTTACCCATCGCCGTCGTGATGTTGTTGTTTATTTGCGCCAACATGAGCACGCCATTGATGCTGAATTCAGTTATCGAGGAGAAAATGAATAAAATTGCGGAAGTATTGATGGCCTCCGTGTCCCCGTTTCAATTGATTTTAGGGAAATTGATCGGCACCGTTGCGGTGGGTTTGACGCTTTCGGGGATCTATTTGTCGGGGACACTGGTGTTACTGATTTTCTCTGGATTCGTGCATGAGATTCCAGTCGCTGTCTTTTTTTGGTTTTTTGTATTTTTGACGCTAACGCTGCTGTGTTTTGGCTCCTTATGGGCCGGGATTGGCGCGGTCTGTTCGCAGGTGAAGGACACCCAAAACTTTACGGGTGTTGCTGCCTTGTTTGTCATTTTGCCCATGGTGCTGGCTCCTGTCGTTTTGCTCGCTCCGGAGGGAGGATTTGCTCGGGTGTTGTCGCTCATTCCACCGTTCACCCCGTTTTTAATGATGATGCGGATTGCAATTCCGCCAGGTGTGCCACTGGGCGAAATCTTGTTGGGTGTCGGATTGACCTTGCTGTTTACGTTGGCGGTAGTGTGGGCAGGTGCTAAGCTCTTTCGATTGGGTTTACTTTGGCAGGGGCAGACACCCAGCTTAACGCAGATAGGGCATTGGCTTGTCGGACGGCGCGACTAAAAGGGCATTACCCGTACGGACTGTATTTGTTTGGGGGAGAATGGGCCCGCAAACCGTCCTTGGTTGCAGACGTTACGAGCCGCATCGGCTCGCTATCGGCAGAGGTTCGCTCACCTGCGCTCCCGGCAGAAAAAGGGTGTTCCACGCGGGTGTAAAATGAACGATTTCAGCAGCACTAATAAAGCTTATGAGCATTGTAGATGCTTATATGTTTGCCGGTTAGGGTTGTGCGGTGCGTGGGAAAAACATCGCCCCAGATGCAATGCGCTAGTGCATCGTGCGGGTTGAACCATGGAAATACCCATTGTGGTACGTCCCTCAATCGATGAACGGCGATCTTAATTCTTGATTTCTTCAGTGGATAAGGGAATAAAGGAATGGTCTCATGCAAATGGTGAGTATAGAGTTAGCGGACAGTGGCACAGTTCACCGGATGGTTCATTCAAGTGAAACATAGACGCACTCTTTCAAATTCAAAAAAGAAATGTTATGAAACGATTGCGCATTACGGTCGAAGGTAAAACCTACGAGGTGGATGTTGAACTGTTGGAGGAAGGCGGCGCGGCACCGACTGCGCCGACTGCACCAGCCGCAGCGGCAGCGGCCTCCAGTCCAGCACCGTCGGCACCGCCTCCGCAGGCACCCCCTGCAGGCGCTGGAGGGGTGCCCAGTCCATTGGCCGCTGTCGTGGTATCCGTAGATGTGCAAATCGGTCAAACGGTTCAAGAGGGTGACAAGCTGTTGACGCTTGAAGCGATGAAGATGAATACGTTCGTGACGGCCCCTTCAGCGGGTAAAGTCAGTGCGATTCATGTAAGTCAGGGATCCTCGGTTGAAGAAGGGCAACCACTGGTTGAGTTGAGTTAATGGCCAACGGTAGAATCAATTATGGATGCTTTCGTAGAATTGTTTAGTGAAACGGGTTTCCCGTATCTTGAGTGGCGGATGCTGATCATGTGGCTGGTCGCCTTCGGGTTGCTCTATCTGGCAGTGTTCAAGCAGTTCGAGCCCTTGTTACTGGTGCCGATTGCACTGGGGGCACTGTTGGCGAATCTCCCGACTCAGGGCATCGTCAATAAACTGGCGGGACCGGTGGTGAGTCCAGTGAACGGCACGGTTATCGCTGTGGGGGTCGATGCAGGAGAGGCGATCAAGCTCCCGCGGGTTCTTAAAGAGCACCCAGGCCACTTGACGAAGTGTGAAAATGATGCAGCGATTCGAGCGTTGTTTGCACAGGCGGATAATGACGCAGCCGACAGCCAGCGTCGGCAGGTGTTACTGGCGATTGTGCGGCCCCATGATTTGACGCCAGAGCAGGCCAGCCAGCGCGTGACAGTTCCATTCAATGGTGAGCAGATTGAAGTCAGCCAAACGGATTACTTGCTATGGGCCGATGCCGAAGGAGATGTGGTGAAGGTGAACAAACAGGTGGGGGAACCGGTGCACAAGGGGGAAGTCATTGTGGATGTTCATTCTGAACACGGCGGTGGCCTGTTATATTATTTTCAGTTGGGGATATTGTTGGAATTGTTTCCGCCGCTTATTTTTTTGGGAGTCGGTGCGCTGACCGATTTTGGGCCGTTGATTGCGAATCCACGGACATTGTTGTTGGGCGCGGCTGCGCAGTTTGGTGTGTTTGCGACGTTTTTTGGTGCAACGTTAATGGGGTTCTCCAGCCAGGCAGCCGGCGCCATTGGCATTATTGGAGGTGCAGATGGGCCCACGTCCATCTTTTTGGCGAATGCCCTTGCTCCCGACTTGCTGGCACCGATTGCGGTCGCTGCATATAGTTATATGGCGTTGGTGCCGGTGATCCAGCCACCTATCATGCGCGCGTTGACGACAGAGAAAGAACGAAAAATTCGCATGCAGTCCTTACGCAAAGTGGGTCGGGTAGAAAAACTGATATTTGCCTTGGTGGTGATGATCGCCTGCATCTTACTGGTTCCACCGGCCTCACCATTAATTTTTATGCTGCTATTGGGCAATTTTCTGCGCGAGTGTGGCGTGACCGAACGCCTTTCAAAAGCAGCCCAGAACGAATTGATCAATGTTGTGACGATTTTATTGGGCATCAGTGTGGGCATCACGATGACAGGCGATAAGTTTATCCGCGCTGAAACCCTTAAGATCTTATCGTTGGGCATTGTCGCTTTCGGCATCGCCACGGCGGCAGGTGTGTTGATGGCAAAGTTGATGAACGTGTTTTCAAAAAATAAAATCAATCCATTGATTGGTTCGGCCGGTGTGTCTGCCGTGCCGATGGCAGCGCGTGTTTCTCAGGTCGAGGGACAAAAAGCAGATGCTAAAAATTTCCTACTGATGCACGCTATGGGGCCAAATGTTGCGGGTGTGATCGGCACGGCACTGGTGGCCGGCTATTTTTTGACTGCCTTGACGTGAAGGCAGTCAGGGTTAGCGCTTGGAATTGTAGGTTTACTCAACAAATTAAATTGTTTTTTAAGTAAAATTATGCGTAAGCAAAGATCTGTGCATCTCCAGGGTCTTGACGAAGATGATTTCGTTGTATGCACATCAACGATTCCGCAGGCAGGCAAGGGTTTGTTCGCTAAAACGGACATTCAGTCGGGTACCCACATCGGTTTTTATGAAGGCAAGGTATTAACCGATGATGAAGTCGATTACGCAGGGTATGGCGATTCGCTGTATTTATTGTGGATTTGCAAAGACCACTGGGTGTTCGGTGAAGGAGCGTATGGCAATTATACCCAATACATCAATCACAGTCGCAAGCCAAATGTTGAACTGGTTACATCGACTCGTTGGAAAACGGCTCGTTTTCGTGCGCTGCGCCGGATAAAAAAAGACGAAGAATTGTTTTTCGATTACGGTGATTATTATTGGGAACAGCTGGGAATGAATCCGAAAGAGGTCTGAGCGAGTGCTTGAATGCTCCTAAGTAATTGTTTCCAGCCGGCCTGGGGCTCGCCAGTGCGCGTATTCCGGCGTGCTGGCGGTGGAGGGTGATTATCCGGGCTAGCTGCCTGTCGGATTTGATTTTCAATTCTTACAAATCTGGTACAAACTTAGTGTTATGCGGTTTGTAAATGTTGACCGAACCACGCCGATGCTGCTGCCGGTGGGGGCCGTCGCAAAGGCTCGCCGCCCAACCCCCCTGGCGATAAGCCCAAAGCCCAAACTCAAAGCAATCTCACCGACGCGGACTCGCGCCTGATGCGCAAGGGCCGAAACGGTGCCTTCATGGAAATTTGCCACAGCTTATTTTTTGAATCAGACTTATGTATAAAGCTCAGGGTGTTTGCCCAACTGCATCCGCACTGCTGCGGTTGCCACTGCTATTTTCTAGACATGAACCATTCTACTTCGATTCTGGTGAGATTTGGGCTAGTTTACATTGGGTGTGTTGAAAGAGCGCGGGCTATTCACTGCGTAGTGTGCTGCTGAGCCCATGACACAGCGTTCTCCTTCCTGGCCTGTAAGGTTTCGCGGAATGACGCTGTAGACACACTCGCGATCGTCCGTTTCGTCTAGGAATTGCAAGTGGCTGCCAGTATATCCGAGGTTGCTTACATAGGCGATGGGTTCTGGATTGTCGTCGCGCATGACCACGTAGCTGACGGCCAGGGGGTGCGGCTCCCAACTGAGCAGAGTGCCTTTTGTGGTTGTGCGGATGGCGAAGTTGCTGGGTGTCGGCAGGGGTTCTTGCAGTTTGACTGAATAGGGGTTCAGATGATTCATATCGAAGTAGCGCCATGCAGTGGGTTCTAGAGATGGCAGCTTTTCAGCAATTCCAACCGACTCTGGCTCTGCATGAGCGTAGTAATTGTCGCTGAAGGAAGAAAAGCCGCCTGCGGGCCAGTGTGTGCTTTGACCACCGTTGGTGAATGTGTCTTCCAGCCAAACCAGCTCACTCATATCGGTGAAAATGGTTTTGGATCGGTACAAATCGGTGCGGTCACCACTAAGGTAGTGAGCATACTTGAAGCTCAGGGCCAGTTGTGCCGAGCCTGTCAGCCAAATGCCCTCATCTCCTTGATACCACAGGGCACCTCGGCCCTTAACGGGTTTGCGAGTGGGCGTCTTGCCGAATACCGCATCGACTCCGCTGGCGTGCACTGCACTGGCCTGTTGGCCGTACATGTGCTCCCAAGCGTAATCCAAAGCATCCGCCACGTTCTTCAAACCCTGCAGCGGTTGGGCAAATGCTAGATATGAGTATGTCTGTGCATCGAGAGAAGGATTATAGGCCACAGGAATGCCATTGTTGTCGGTTCCCGTATGAAAAAAGCCACCCTTCCCGTAGGTCGGGTGACTCTCTTCTTTCTCGCTATAAAGTGAGCGTGCGGTAAAGGTTAATATTTGCTGGGCAGCCTGCAAATAGCGCCAGCACTTATCAACTCCGTGTTTTTCAGTGCGCATGACCTCGGCTGCATAAATCAGTCCAGCGTATGCTACGGCTTGATCGTTAGTGGCGACATACGCTTGCCGGGTATTGAGCGGTTCGCCTGAGCCCGTATTGCCCCAGCCAAACAAAATAGCGCCGTGCTTAGGAGAGTCGGTTTGCTTCACCTGCGCCCGATCGCTTGAAAAATAATCGGCTAAACGTGCCACTGCCGGTACAAATTGACGGTCGCCCGTGCGCAATGTGTAGTAGCTCATCGCCATCAGATACCAAGCGTTGTTCCCATGCCGCACAACCCTCGCCTGGTGTTCAATTGGATACGGTTGGGTGGCTCCCCGGTCATGATGATAGTCCTCCGCTATCAATTGATTGGGAAACGCTCCGGCTAAGTGTGGATACTGGCCGTCCTCTGGGTATTGATGGTGATTGAAGGTTTGTAAAATCCCGACGGCTTTTTGCAGGTGAGCCGGATTGTCTGCGCTTAAACCCCTGTGCGTAAGCACCATTACAGCCAGGGCATTGGTATAAATATGCCCTCTTAATTTGCGGAAACCATGTGCTTCGTTGGGCTCCAGATAAGTTGTGCTCAGTGCCAGATACGCATCGGTGAATCCGCCGTCTGTAGCTTTAATGGGCACAACCTGGCTATCGATGAAATTAAAAACGGCTTCAACGGAGAGGACATCTTGCCTCGCTTTGAGCATTGAAAAAGGAAAATAAATTGTGATAAGGCCCAGCAGACCTAGAAAAAAGCGGGGAAACTTCCTTGTCATTCAGGAGTGTAATTTGGGGGTTGATGGGAGACTGTAAGTAGATTGATAAATTGAATAATAATCAAAATATAGTGTTATTAACCCAACAAAATTAACTAAAATGTCAATCTAATTTTATAAATTTTTGCAATTTGCCAACTAGCAGCCTGTCGGATTTGATTTTTGAGACCCAAAAATCAAATCCGACAGGCTGCTAGGGCTCAAGGCCCAGTTGTTTGCGCAAACGGGCGTTTTGCGGTCGGTTGAGAGACCAATAATAGCTGTGTTCGATACGGTGGGTGAGCCGTGCACGGGTGGTCGCCGGGTCGTCGGCCTGCGATTCAGTCCAACCTTGAATCACGTAAGGAAACGCTTTGTTGAATTCGATGATGAGGGTGCGGCCCAGTTTGGGGTACGTGAGGGTATAAACCGCGTGCTCTTCACGCGTATCGAGCCGAGCGTGGGCGGAGTAAACGGCGTGGGGAAGGTGTTTGAAGCGAAGAAACAGACTGCCGGGAATCATTTGGATGGAGCCAGTTGGTAATGTATATGGATCGAGGCGGAGGCGCGTCCAAATTTCATCTTCAATCCAGGTAGCTGGGAGCGTAAAGGCTTGATCGCCCTCATTTTGAAAGTAAGAAAATTGCTGGCCATGCCATGCATTGCTACGTAAATTGAGTTGCTGGAAGATCTGTCCGCACCAATCCTGGACAGAGGTCGTTGCTTTGAGGGCGTGCGGCCATGTCTTGATATCTGTGGGTGCAAAGACGGATAGCATGGTTCGATAGGTATATAGCCCTGTATTGAAGCTCCGCAGGGCATTCAGCTTGAGGACGGGGGTTGCAGGCCCAGGTCCGCCTTCGTGTTTGACGTGCTGGTCAGTGAGAAAGGGCTCGGTGACAAACACGAGTTCGGCCGAGCCTGGGTGTTCTTCACCATAACGGCTTTGAGTCAGCGCGTAGCGAGCAATTTCTGCCCCATCGAACCAGTATTGCTGTATCTTTGCCGGAGAGGAGGGTTCGATATCCTCCCCAGCAGATGTACAAGCGAAGCACAGCAAACCTGTAAATATAACAATACAAACAGTGGATTTTGCCAATTTTTCAAAAAAAGAACGTATTTTTATCATCTTAAAGTTTTAGTGGAAATTTAGCATAAGTATGTAGCTTACCGACCATGAACGCAACGCTTCATCGCGAATGGTCGCCATCTTGGCATGTCAGGGCAAATATCAGTGGCCGTTAATTCGGCTGGACTCCCCTTAATTTAACTGTTTTCTGATGGGGGTCTTTTACAAATCCTTATGGAATTACTCTCAGATATAGCTCTAACTATTTACATTCTAGCGAGTTTAATGCTGTTGGTCTACGGCTTGAACCATTACGTGGTCTTGTATTTGTTCAATCGGCATTACCGAGTGGGGCAGGCGGCTAACAGTCAGGTGGTGGATGCGTTTTGTTTGCGCTATCAAGCTGCTGTGGATGCGTGGCCGATGATCACGACGCAATTACCGCTGTTCAACGAATTGAACGTCGCAGAGCGGGTCATTCGCGCGGTAGCTGCGCTGGATTATCCAAAGGAGAAGCACGAAATTCAGGTTTTGGATGATTCGGCGGATGAGACTCGGGGGATTGTTGACCAGGTTGTGGCTGAATTGGCGGAGCAGGGGTTTTGCATATCGGTGTTTCGCCGAGAGGATCGCAGTGGATTTAAAGCCGGTGCATTGAAGGCGGGAATGGAGGTGTGTAAAGGCGAGTATATCGCTATTTTTGACAGTGATTTTGTGCCGCAACCAGATTTTTTAAAACAGTGTATTCCACTGTTACTAAACAACCCCAAAGCAGGATTGGTTCAGGCTCGGTGGGGGCATTTGAACCCGAATGAATCGTTTTTGACGCGCGCCCAGTCTCTGGGCATCGACGGCCATTTTGTCATTGAGCAGAGTGCACGCTGTTATGGCCGGTTGTTTTTAAATTTTAATGGCACGGCAGGTCTTTGGCGCAAGTATGCGATCGTCGATGCCGGAGGCTGGGAAGCTGATACCCTCACGGAGGATATGGATCTTTCGTACCGTGCGCAGTTGCAGGGGTGGCAGATAGAATATCGTCCCGATGTCGTGGCGCCCGCTGAATTGCCCAGCAGTTACGCCGCCTTCAAAGCTCAACAATTCCGCTGGGCGAAAGGCTCGATGCAAACCGCCAAAAAATTGCTGCCACGCGTATTTCGCTCCGATCGGTCCATTTTGGCGAAGGCACAGGCCTTTTTTCATCTAACGCACTATTGCATCCATCCTTTAATGTTAACGCTGGCGATCTTTGCTTTGCCGGCACTGGTGTTTAATGAAGTCAAGTTGACCTCGGTCATGACTGCTTTAATAGCAATACCGTTGACAATTGCGTGTTTCGGCCCCAGTTCGATTTATGTGTTCAGTCAATGGGCAGTTCGGCGTGAAACCGGGCTAAAACGCTTATGGATTTTGCCAGGTTTGATGGTGGTCGGTTTCGGGATTTGTTTCTGTATCTCCCGTGCAGTGTTTGAGGCCTTAACAGGAAAACAGAGTGGGTTTGTGAGAACTCCCAAGCGCGGGCATCAGACGAGAAAGTCTTATCGTTCGGCGAAGACCTGGGTGCCCTTGTGTGAAATTTTGATGGGGATTTACTGTGCTGTGACCTTGGCCACTTATATCGTGCATGGTCAAATCATGGTCGGACCTTTTTTGGCCTTCTATATGTTAGGCTTTTTTACAGTCGGGCTAAACAGTTTGAAAGAGGCGTTTGCCTGGAACTAGCCCGCATCTCCCAGCGCTCACTGGACGAAACTGATGGCAAGGGACATTGCAGCGCGTAGTTGGGCTTGTGGATTGCTTGCAGTCGTTACCGGGACGCTCGCATGTATTTACGGCCAGGTGACCACCACTCATTCGGCAGCTGCGACTGAGCGGACGTGGTTGTTCCTGTGGATCGGGTTATGTGGTATTGGCCTGGTGTTTTGCTGGCCTGCATTTAAACAACGCTCACATGAGATAGCTGTATTGTGTGTACTCAGTTTTTTGATACGCATGTTTCTGCTGCCGACGGCACCGTCGGATGATATGTATCGATATGTTTGGGAAGGCAGTCTGGTTCGCGCCGGCATCAGCCCGTACGCGCAAACTGCAGATGCTGAAGAATGGGTGCCATTGCGTGACGAAAACTGGCAGCGAATGAATCATCTCGACCAACTGACTGCTTATCCGCCATTGGCTCAGCTGACGTTTGCAGCGATTGGCTGGCTGGATGACTCGCCCCAGACGCTCAAGCTGTTTTTCGCTTTGATGGATGTTTTGGTAGTTGTAGGTTTGGTGCGGATTTTGTGCTTAAAGCGAATGCCAATTCGATGGGCAGGGTTTTATGCGTTTAGCCCGATTCCTCTAATCGCTTTTGCTGCAGAGGGACATTTCGACGTTTTATTAGTCGCCGCAATGGTGGCGACGCTGTGGTGTTTATTAGAGAATAAGCCACGATGGGCTTGGTGCTGCCTGGGACTGGCGGTGCAGTTTAAATTCGTGGCGCTTATCCTGTTGCCTTTTCTGCTGAAGCGCACCCGTTGGGAATCAGTATGGCCATTTTTTGTCGCGTGCCTTGTGCCTGCGTTGCCATTTTTTACGACGTTGCCGGGCTGGTTTATGGGGCTGAGTCAATTTGCGGCCCACCACAGTTTTAACGGTTGTGTTCATGGTATTTTACTCGAAGTCACCGGGGAGCGTGTGTGGGCAAATATCAGTGTGGCCATTATTTTTATCGGGGTGATCGGTTGGCGACTATGCAGCAGACGGGCTTATGGAGATTTTATTGACGATGCGATCTGGGCATTCGGTGCTTTACTGGTATTGGCACCTACTGTACATTTTTGGTATCTGACGTGGATTTGGCCGTGGCTGGTGCTGCGACCGAGCCCGGCATGGCTTGTATTGGGCCTGAGTCAGGCCTGGTATTTTGGTGTGTGGCGTGGGTTTGCGCAAACCGGTGTTTGGGAGTTGTCGTGGCTGGAACAGGTGGGAGTGTGGGGACCGTTTGTCGTGGTTGGTTTATACGAGGGGCGGAGGGTCGTCACCCGCAAATACGGGCGATCCTCAGCAACGGATATCGCCGCTGAGCCAACCGTGAGTGTGGTGATTCCGACCTTCAATGCAGGTCCATTACTTGCTACGTGTTTAGCTTCGATTCGCCAAGGTCTTCGCCAACCGACGGAGATCATTGTGGCCGATGGAGGCTCAACGGACACAACGGCAGCTGTCGCACAAGCAGGTAATGTCCGATTCATTCGTGCGCCCAAAGGGCGCGGTGCTCAAATTCGAGCGGGTGTGCTCACCGCCAGGTCGGACGTCGTGTTAGTTTTGCACGCGGATACTTGCATGGGTGTGCATGCGCTGTCGAAGTTGATAGAATTTAAACAAACGAACCCGGATGTGATTGGCGGTGCGTTGGGTCAACGTTTTGCAAGTTGCGGTTTGGGGTTGTTGTTGATTGAACTTTTAAATGAGGCGAGAGCTACGCTCAAAGGATCTTCGTTTGGCGACCAGGGGCAATTTTTTGATCGAGCCTTTGCTTCGAGTGCTGATGGATTCCCTGCCATTCCGCTGATGGAAGACGTTGAAATGGGGCAACGTCTGCTCCAGCACGGGCGGGTTGTGTATCTGGGCGAAGAATTACGTGTGTCTGCCAGTAAGTGGCAACGGCAGGGATGGTGGCAGCGTTTCTCGACAGTCGTGCTTTTGCTGATACGCTATCACCTGGCACGTACCTTTTTTTCGAAAAAGATCGAGCGGATTACTGCAGAGTTATATGCGCGTTACTACCGCTAGCCCGAATCGCTCAGCAGAATTGGCTCAGGTCTAGAAAACAGCAGTGCCAAACGCAGGAATGCGGATGCAGCTGAGTCAATTCCGGCAGCTGTCGGACAATTTCGCATTGCACGTTGCGTGCTGCTATTTTCGGTCATGGGCGATTATGCTCGACGAGTGATGAGAGATTCGGGCTAAGGACTCGATTTCAGTTCTGACTGATAAGTGTCGAGCATATATTGATGGAATTTTTTAAAGCTGATGGGTTTTGCCAGAAATCCGTTCATACCTGCTTGCAGGCAACGTTTTTCACAATTGCCGTCAATGTTGGCAGTGATACCTAGAATGTGCGGGTGCTTGTCAGTGGCAGTGGAGTTGAGGATTTTTTGAGTGGCCTCAATCCCGTTCATTTCTGGCATAGCGACATCCATGACAATCAAATCAAATGCTTCTTCCTGGTGGGCTTTGATTGCTTGCTTGCCATTTTCCACAACTTTTATGTCGCAGCCAAGCCGCTTGAGAAATTTGCCGATCAAATAGCTGTTGGAGCGGTCGTCCTCGACGACCAGGGTTTTTAAATTGAAAGCATGGTCGTTGGGTGTGCGTGAATTTTGTTCCACCCGCATACGTTTTGCCGAGAGAGAAAACAAATCTTCTTCGAATTTCTTTAACTTGATTTCAAAGAAAAATTCGCTGCCTTCGTCGAGGCCGCTTTTACACTGAATTTTGCCGCCCATAGCAGCAACGATCTTTTGGCTGATGGCAAGCCCGAGTCCAGAGCCCTCGTGGACGCGTTTGATGCCTTGGTCGACTTGGGTAAATGGTCTGAATATAGAAGCGTGTTTGCTCTCTGGGATGCCGATGCCCGTGTCGATCACGGCAATGCGCAAGTAGCAAAATTTTTCAGTGGCTTTGAGATGTTTAATGCGAACGGTGATGGCACCTTTTGGAGTAAATTTAATGGCGTTGCCGACCAAATTATAAATGACTTGCTTGAGCCTTTGTTTGTCGCCCACCAGGGTTGCGGGCAAATCTGGGTCGATATCGGCTTGCAAGGTGAGATTTTTTTCCTGGGCGCTCACTGAGAAAATATTGATGATATCTTTAATAAGTTTGTGTATATCGAAGTCACTGGGTTCCAGGGTGAGGCGACGTGACTCCATTTTTGAGTAATCGAGGATATCGTTGATGATGGATAACAGGTGTTCGCCGCCGGCAAGAATCCGTTCGATGTAAACTTTTTGATCGGGGGTCACTTCATCGTAGAGCAGCTGCGAAAACCCGAGGATCGCATTTAACGGCGTGCGAATTTCATGACTCATGACCGCGAGGAATTCAGACTTGGCGCGATTGCCTGCTTCTGCAGCTGCCTTCGATTGAATCAGGGTGTCTTCAGTTTTCTTGCGCTCGGTAATATCTCTCAAATGAAACAGAAACGCCAATTTGTTTTTAAAATAAATGCGACTTACGGTAACTTCGACGGGTATCGAACTGTGTTTTTTCGAAGAACATGCTGCCTGAAATTTTTGTACCTCATCGGAACCAATATCATCAAAAGAAAGTGCTTTATCACTCCACCATTTGCGCGGCATGAGCGTTTCAATCGATTGTTCGTTGAGTGCGGTTTGATCGATTTCAAGCAGTCTACACAGCTCCGGATTCGCATCCAGAATTTCTCCCGAATGACCGAATACGATGATCGGGTCCGGCGAATCCCGGAAGAGATTGCGAAACCGTGATTCACTTTGCTTCAACTGGCTTTCAGCTTGGCGTTGCTTGGTGACATCGCGACCCGATGCATAGTGCAGTTCACCATCATCGCTGGGGGTGAAGGACCACTCGATGGCGCGATAATTGCCATTTTTACAGAGAAAACGATTAGTGAATCTTTGTAGCGTGTGTTGGTGAGGTTTGAGCAGCTCTAATTTGCTCTGCTCCCGATCATCTGGGTGGATGAAATGAATAAAGGGCCGTGCCAGTATCTCTGTTTGCGTCCAGCCAAGTGTCGCCTCGAACGCAGGATTGGCCAATTGAAAATAACCGTCTCTTTTAATGATGCTCAATAGTTCGGGTGAAATGGAAAAGAATTTTTCCAAATCACTGCTGTGCGTTGCCCCTGATTTTAGCGGATGGCCATTCGCCTGAATGGCGACAGTCTGGTTTTCTTTCTGGACAGGCACCAAGTCCCAACTCATTCTCAATGTCTCACAAACATTGCATTTGTCTGTAGAAAAATGTACATTTACATTTTTTTTATAAACTTCATTGACACACTCCTGCAGTTTTTGGTGTTGGTTTTCGGGAAGGATGTCGAAGATACTCGACTGGTAGATTGTGGCGCGGTCCTGGCCGACTAGCTGACAGTATTTGTCATTGGCGAAGTGAATGTGGCCGTCGAGACCAAAACGACAGACAGGACTTGAATAAAGATTGCTAACATCTTTGTAAAAAGATGCTTCCAGTATTTCTTTTTTATTCTTGAGTATTCTTGGGCAGAGCCAAAAGCGCACGAGGAGTAGCCCAAAAACCAGGGCAATAACAGCTAAAGCCAAAGTAACAGGCAATACGGATAAGGCGGCGAATGGAAGCGACGTCATAAGAACAACAAATTTACCATTTTCGAGGCCAGTGTCCAAGTATTTATCTATGCAGATATAATGATTACTAAAATTTTACAAATATTTAAATATACGGCAGATAGTAAATGTGTATAAGTGCCTGATGGAGAAGTTTGTCACTGTAGTGCCTACCTAATTCACTTTAGGATCTTGGATAAATGGGATCAGTCGTGGATCGCGTACGAGGACGGGCAGCATACTCGGTGAAAGTGATAGAGTTGCTTTCACGTGTTGTCGTGCCAAGGCGAAGTGTCCCAGTTTCGCCTCGCAGCGTGCCAGGTTGAAGTGGTAAAATGCAGTGGCGCGAATTTCTTTCGGAGCTGATAACCAGGTGGTGCGTGCTTTACCCACCATACCGAGTTTATCGTAGGCAAGGGCTTGTTGAATAAAGAAGTCAGCAACAGATGGGTGTTTTTTCCGTGATACTTCGCAAAAATCAACCGTATCTTGCCAGCGTTTTTCAGCCAGAAGGATACGGCCGCGCAGGCTCAGTACTTCGGGTTCGTCTTGGAGCGCAACAGAAAGCGCGTCGAGTTCTTGTCTTGCTTTTGAGTGCATGCCGAGGTGCAGATACCCAGTGGCGTACGACAGCCCCCATTGGCTCGAATTTTCTTCAGTGTCTTGGTTCCAGGTTTTCATAACAGTGAGGAGTAATATCGACTACTGAAATGGATTCCTTATTGAGAACTGCCTGAAATTTTAATTATTCAGGATTTTATTTTGCGGGGATCCGCGCAGCTGCAGATGCGCTATAGGAGGTAGAGCTCTATGTTACAGGGAACAATCAACTCTATAACCTGTAATGGGTTATTTCCCTGGACGGAGGGCCACGCCCCCATAAAATATTCTTCGTTGCGAAGTCGTTGGACTGGCATGAATGAATCCTGGCAAAGACTCGTGCGCTTCACCCGGAAAGAACGCACTGAGTCCTTCGGGTAATTCAACAAAACGAGTGTCGTTGATGTGTTTTACATGGTCCAATGCTAAACTCATTTTCGATCTGTCCTTAAATGCCCGAATCGCTGCACGTTGCTCAGCAGTAGCCCCCATACTCAGAAGCGTTCCGTGTCCTTTTACGTTGGTTAAAAGGGTATACCTTGTATCCTTGTCAATATGAGGTATCCAGGAAGTTCGAAATGAAGCAGGAAAATCATTAATATCATAAAATTGACTTGTAAATCTACCGGTTTGATGAACCTGTTCGATTGAATCAACTAATTCGTAGAGATAGTAACTGTGCAATCCCTCATCATGAAACGCAAATCCATCCGTGTTGATGATCACTGCACCATCCTTCCGCAATGCATTTTTTATATCCTCGATCTCATCCGAATACATCCTGCTAGGTTCTGGAATATGAAAGATTCTAAAATGATCTTCAATGTTTTGGCTCCTGTCCGCTACGGGGTGATTGAGCATTTTTATGAATTCTTCTCGAGTTGCAGTGGCTCCTTCCATGAGTGCTTTGCTGGCTCCGTCAAATAACCACCGGCCGACCGCGCCCGTACCAGTGAAGCGGCTTTTGCCAGTTGTGTCTGTCCAATTGGGAGGGCTGTTATTAACGTAGCTATAACGATTTAAATTTGGCAGGTTGGCCGGAATTTCAATCAGTGGGTCTGGTGACAAGAATTCCCCGGTGAACGCATCGTAGAGCCGTGCATTCATATCGGTAAGTTCAGCAGAAGCAATATTTTCATGGCCGGAGAAAGCACGATGACGTTCTTGTTGTTCAATTTTCACTCCATTGGCGAGGGTGGACTGGCCCCACGGGTTGTAACGGGCAAGGGTCTGTGCCACCCCAGAATTATTGACGGTCCGCAGTGGGGTTCCCTGATGGTCTCTTAAATAGTAAGTGTACGTCGCGTTTTCGGAGTCTTTTCGCACCTGTGCGATTGGGCTGTACTCGCCATTGCGAATATAGTAGCAAGTGCGTGTCTTGCCATTTTTTTCAATTTGATACTCAACGTCGCCCACATAAAAAATTTTATTATTATCAGCATTTACTCGCAAGTAACGTTTTTGCTGCAAACCATAGGCAATGGTCTCTGTGCCGTTAGGCGTAGTGATTTTTGTGGGTTTATCGGCTAAGCCCCACTTGATCTGTTGGCCTTGGTTTTGACCGAGACGCTGTCCCAGCGAGTTATAGCTGTATGTAATATCATCTGATGAATTTCCGGTAATACTTTTAAGAGCATAGGGACTGGCTTCGGAGCACACTTAGGGACTGGCTTCGGAGCACACTGTGGAGATTAAAATTAGAGCGTAAGTGAACAAGCATTTCATAGTTGATACGAAGGTTGGCGGGTATGTTTTGGGGTTGGATTGAAGGTTGAGATAACACAATTGCCTGGGAGACACTTGCTGTCACATCATATGTACGAAGAAAATTGGGCTTAATAAAGTGGTTGCTGTCGAGACGCTCTTACATCATGTGCGAATTCAAAACTTCCTCAGAGTATTCTTTTTATAACGTGTCTGAGAGTGTCAAGCAGCGAGTTTATAAGTTCTTGCTATAATCCTAACCTTAAAGAGCCGTTTTTTGCTTATTTGTTGCAAATCATTACAGGGAATATTGCAGGGCTGCTGCTTGTTTTTTGAGGCT
>Ga0102943_1000937_pt1 | contig 18646 bp, 17 predicted proteins | sample SalPonC_black_MG_FD_78174 | JGI IMG/M metagenome (GOLD analysis project Ga0102943, IMG submission 78174) | Salt pond soil microbial communities from South San Francisco under conditions of wetland restoration - Salt Pond MetaG... | ecosystem: Environmental > Aquatic > Marine > Intertidal zone >...
GATTTCATCTTAGCTGATCGCTTAAATTACGTATGATTACAAAAATGATACGTATTTATAATATAAATTTCATGCTTCGTTACCTTTTTCACACTTCTTGCAATTCAACTCCATTCCAATCTTTGATTTTCGCCCTTCCTCGGATATAACCCACGGCCGAAGCTGCCAGGGCGGATCATGCCGTACATGCTGAGTATGGCCACATTTTAGATCAGCCACCCAGTCGTCATGTTCATCTTTATGAAATCCAACGATGGGTTGTTTCATCATGCTCAGGACTTTTTATCCAGAATTTTCTGAATGTCCAGTTTTTGGATGGCACCTACCGCTGCTTCCATCGCTCCTTCTGTGCATAAACCACTAATCGAAGCATCCTGAAACCCCTCTTTCGCAGCTTCAATACAAGCCTCTTTTACTTTTTCAGCAAGTTGAAATTGTTCATCAGTCATCATGTCAGAACTTACTCAAACTTTCTCTTCATCTCCATATGATTCATGACTACTTCTAACCAATCGAATCAGATTAATAACATCAGACAGGTCCCCTAGATATGAAATGCACTTTTAAAAAAATGCGTCAGAGTTTCTTTTCGCAGTAAAATTTTTATCAAAAATCCAGGATAAACCCAATGGTTGGCAATATTGAAGATTCATCAAGCTGATCGACACGTACAAGTTCCGGACTGTTCACGTTTTCCAGAAGGTAACTCGGCTCCGATGGAGCATTCTGCCCAAAGACATTCTGAACCTCAAGATAGAGATCAAATGAAAAGTTTTGAAAATTCCACTTCCGGTCGATACGAATATCGGTAGCGTTAAATGGCTTTAAGCGCTCACTGCCGAGACGGCTATAGTTGAACACAAACTCGGGATAGGTTTCGATACTGCGTTCCTCATTAATAGGCGCAAACGGTGTTTTGCCAATCAGGCGTGTTCTGAGGCTGAATTCCCAGCTGTTACCGATTTGATAACCGCCCGTAAATGTGAGAAGGTGTCGGCTATCCCAGGCCGAGGGTAAATAGACGTCTCGGTCAAAACCGGTAAACTCACTCCAAAAAAGCGTGTATGCGAGAATTGCATAATAATTTGTCGTTAATGTTTGTTGAGTCAGGAATTCAACGCCATAGGTTCTGCCCTTTCCAACAAACTCTACATTATCGTTTCCAAGAACCTCAAACCCTCCGCCCAGATTGGCCAGGCTGACTTCTTCCCGTATAGAAACTGGGTAATCATCATAGAGTTTCAGAAAACCTTCAACCGAGATTTTTGTACTCGGACGCGGAAAATAATTAATTCCGCCGGTCAGGTGATCCGACCGGATGTACTGAGCACCTCTATTTACAAAATTGCCACCCTCTTTATAACCAAGCAGGGTAAGCGGTGGTATTTTGAAATATCGACCAACAGAAAGCACCCCTCTCCATTGCCCTTCTTCATCTAGATTGACGGTGAGTGCTGCCCTAGGAGAAAGCGTTCGGTAGATCTCGTTACCACTGTCGGTGAATGTGTTACCGTCAAATCGAATGCCTGCGGTGAGGTCTAGCCTTTCTGTAAGTCCCTCTGATGACCATTGAACAAACCCTCCGTAACTCAGGAAGTTGAAATCTGAATCAAATGAAACACCCGTATTTTCATCAAAAAAATCATTTTCAAAGATATTTAGCCGTGTTGATGCCCCCACAGATATCGTGGATTTCTCACGGAAAAAAGTTGTTTCGTTTCTCAAAGTATTGCGAATCTCCCGTGCTTGGTTTCTAGAAAATCGTCCGTCCTGGTTTTCATTGTCGCGATAACGCGAAAAATCGTTATAAAAACTGCTTCGGCTGAGCGATGTACGGCTTACACCAAAGCCATCGCTGAGTCGACGTTCATAAGTAATCCCAGTGGTATTGGTTTGCTGCTGAATCACGGGTACCTGGTCGAGGATGGCTTGCTGATCGGGAGTGATATCATCCGGGACGTTTATCTGAAAATCGTCGATAGATCCTACACCTATAAGTGAGATCTGATTTTTGGAATCAAATTTATGATCCACTTTGTATTGATAATCCCAATAGTCAGGCAGAAATGGAAGATCTATGAGTTGAAACAGAAGTTGCAGATAGGAACGGCGAACCGAGGCAATAAAGGTCGTGTTTGAAGATGTTGCGTCACCCTTAAAAAGCGGCCCCTCGGTGGTCAATGCAGCCTCACTTGCTCCCACACGAAAATTCGTGCGAAATTCACGATCGTTTCCATTACGTTGATTAAATCGAAGCACACCGGAAAGTGCATTACCTGCCGAAGCACCGAATGCACTTGTACTCAATTCCACTCCTTCAAAAAACGATACATTTAACAGACCTGCTGGTCCGCCTGCACTACCTTGTGTGGAAAAATGGTTGATTGTTGGAATCTCTATACCATCCAGGTAGTAAACATTTTCATTTGGTGCACCACCTCGAATAATTACATCATTTCTGAACCCTGTGACGGACCCGGAAACTCCCGGTAACGATTGTACAACCTTGGCTATATCACTGTTTCCGGCCGGGTAGGTTGAGATCGCTTCGGGCGAAAGGCGCCTGAAACTGACCGGATTTTCAGGAGGAGCGATAAACGGCTCAGATACTGTTACTACCACTTCTTCGAGTTGCTCAGATGTAGGAGATAGTTCAAAATTTATATTCCTATTCCCTGCACTTCGCACATTAATGTTGTTTTGCCGCTGACTTTCATAACCAACATAAGTGGCTACTATGATATATGTACCGGGCTCAATATTTTCAATTTCGTAAAAACCGTCACTATCTGTGCTTGATCCCATGTTGGTTCCTTGAAGCCCTACATTGGCTCCAACCAGTGGTTCACCGGATCGAGCGTCTGTAACATAACCCGTCAGTGTTCCTGTGGACTGAGCCTGTATACTGGTCGAGAAACCGATCAGAAATTGAAAAAAAATACCAATTGATAAATAAAGTAAAGTCCTAAACACAAATTTCATGGGATATTATTGTGATGCAGTCATTTGCAAGAAAACTTAAAAACATCTTTCTGCGTTCAACATCTTTTGTGTCAAGATTCATTTTTCAACCATTTTGAATCTTTTCCATGCCCATATTTTTTTGATTCAATAAATGACCGAATGAAGAGGCGATGCGCGCTGCCACCTCCTTAGCGTGATCTACACGTTTAACTTTGAAAAGTTCGTTAACAGAAGATTCAAAAAAACCAGATGGGAAACATTAGATGCTGCATAAACTTTTTCCACTAAACCAGCCTTATTTCAAAAGTAGGTTTGAGTAGAAATCAACCATTTTGTTTAACGGTCATCTAAGTTTAAATTGGCAAATTTATTAAAAATGTATCCTAAAGGATCATCTTCTTCTACTTTACCATAAAATATGTGAACCTGTCTCCGAATGTCTTCATCTTTTCAGATGACATTTTAAAAATGTAAAATTTGAATGATGAATAATCTCAGGCTTCTATCATTTCGGTATCAAAAATATCTCCGAGCCTTTTTCTCTGTTGCTGCACGGTAGTTTTCAATGAATCGAGATTTTCCCCTTCGTAGGATTTACCATTAGCTATTTCCAGGCAGAGATCCATTCCTGTTTCCAGGTTTTTTTTCATACGAATCAATTTCTTCCATTCCGGATCTTCCGGGTCAGACAATATCGAAAGCTCACTGATATAATCCACATACATCACTAACTCTTTGGCAAACATGTGTGGACGTTCTTCAGGCACCAGTGATTCGCCACGTCCATATATATGATTGACCATTTCATCCAGGGTATATTCCCTGTTGAACCATGCGATATTGGGACCCGGGCAGATGGATTGACGCCCATATGATGGTTTCAAAATACCTAAGCGAATCATTGAACCGGCGCCCAGATTCACACACAAGCAGGTTTTTTCCGTTACCCGGTTAATTTGATTCTCTTTCTCCTCGTCAGGCAGATCACTGCTTTGAATGGACTGGATCTTTAATGTCTCATATTCAGTTGAAGCTGTACAGATCGGTTCTTTTGTAAACTCAGTATTCGTCACTAAAAATCCTTTCGGGCATTCTGAACCCGGTGTTCCTTTTCTTACCCGTTCTTTTGTATACTTTTCTGATCCAGTACCTCGCACATTATTAAACGGTACGCCAAGCGGAGAAACATTGCTTAGGTAGAGATCTTTTTCTTCAGCTTTTTCGAGTATTTTTTGTGTAGATTCATCCACACAAGTTGCTTCCGGAACCAAAAGAAAAGGACTTCCCCAACCCGTGGCATCCATTTCATAATCCTGAAGCAGTCGACGCATCTCCCCGAAATTTCCAATTCCGCCCTGAACAGTAATCTTCGGAGTTTTATCTTCTTCTGATAATTCCGGATACTCCCATCCCTGAGTCTCATAAAAGCTTTGAATCATGGGCTGAAATGTTTCCTTGAGTTGATTTTTTTTCTCTCGGAATTCTTTCAGCAGTACGGGTAACAAGTATCCATCTGAAGCAAATGCATGACCACCGCAGTTCAAACCGGATTCAATTCTGAATTCTGCAACTTCAAGTCCTTTTTTTGCCAAAAATTTTCCCTGTATTAAAGCAGATCTGAAATCACTGACTTTCAGAATAATCTTCTTCTTGATCTCACCCGTCTTATCTCGATAAAAATCTTTGAATTCAGAAAGATAACTGTATAATCGTGGATTAAAACCAGCTGATAAAACCAATGAAGAAGACAAAGAACTCTTAGCGTATCCGCGAAGCGCTGCACTCGCATCACTGTATTCACTACTCAGCGGCTGACCATTTTTATCTGTACCCAGTGCGTCTACTTTCGCCATTATGTTGACATCGATAGAGCCCGGTGTAATTTGTTTCGTAAGCTCTTGAATCTTTGCACTTTTAATTGACTTATTGGACAACGCAGAAATCTCCTCATATTTCTGACGTAAAGGGTTACTCTCCGGCAATAATCTAAAATATCGATCCTTCTCTGTGTTTTCGAAAAGGGGCAACTCCTTAATCTCCTCAAACTTTTTATTTACAAGCTCGGCAACTGTATTTAAATAGGCAGTAATTCTCAGTGCCCGACCATCAGCCACTGTGTTTGAAATATTTTTGTAGTCAAGGTCATTTGATAAGCAGTAATGTTTCCGAATCTTTTCACAAAGCATATCATCTACAATGGAGATCACTGAATGAATGCCAAGGTGAGCAACTCGAATGGGAGTATCGATGGAATGCCCCGTTCCCATCACCGGGATATGAAAGAGGTGCTGATTTTGAATCATGTTTAAATCGGTTCTTGAATAATTATATAGTCAAGGGATAATATAAACAATATATAAGATAAAATACTCTTACTACCTATTTTTTACTGAATGTTACTCCATATCACACCAAAAACGCTCAAAAGTTTGAACGAAAACAAGTTAATGCTTGGAAAATCACTATATCGGGAAAATTTACAGGATTGCTTACTTATTGATTTTTATGAATATGAGAGATCTTCAATCAATCATTCTATCATTCAATTGATTTATTGATTGTTATAGATTACCTCCTTATAATTATGTGAATCAAAAAAGAAAACCAATGGACGTAAAGAGTTTTAAAAAATCTATCTATAAAGAAATGGCCGATGTGACCAAGGCACTGGGTAATCCAAACCGCCTTGAAATATTGGACCTTCTGGCACAGGGCAGCTGTTCGGTAGAATATATTGCTGATCAAACGAATTTGTCTGTAGCGAATGCCTCGCAGCATCTGCAAGTACTGAAAAATGCAAAACTGGTAGCCACAGAAAGAAAAGGAAAATACAGTTACTACCAACTGGCAAACAGTCATGTGTTTAATACTTGGTGTTCTCTTCGAAGATTGGCGCTATCTCAAAATGCAGAAATCTCTCATTTAATCGATGATTTTCGAAGAAACCAGAAGGACATACAAACAATATCTTCGGATGACCTTATCAAAAAAATGGAAACCGAAGATATTATGATTATTGACGTGCGACCGGAGGAGGAGTACAAAAAAGGCCATATTCGCAACGCCATCTGTTTTCCAAAAGATATGCTCGATGATAACATGAAGAACCTCGACAAGAGCAAACAGATCATAGCTTACTGCAGGGGCCCTTTCTGTATGCTCGCGGATGAAGCCGTTGAAATGCTGAAGCAGAAGGGATACAAAGCCGCGCGGCTCGAAAATGGGTATCCCGACTGGGAAGCAAGAGAACTTCCTGTTGAAGAGTCAGCAAAATAGAAATTACCAAATGGAAAAAATAAACTCAGGTTTGAATGAATAAAACAGAACGAACAATCAGGCTTTTTGCAGGCACCTTGATCACTATAAGCATCCTTTTAGGATATTTTATATCCCCTTATTGGTTTTTGCTTACGCTTTTCGTGGGGGTCAACATGACACAATCAGCTTTCACACGATGGTGCCTTGCTGAAATTATCATCAAGAAATACAACCTTGGTTTCAAGAGGGGTTAGATCCTTTCCCTGAAGAATATAATCACATAAGTAACTAAAAAATAATAAGATAAAATGAATCATTTTAAATCTCATGTACCGAAGTTATATCTGGTATTCATGATATTTCTAATCCCGTTTCAGGTATCTGCACAATCGAATCTTTCCGATGCCGGTACTATGAACCTGTCATTGTCTGAAGCAATGAACATGGCTCTGGATCAGAATTTCAATCTTGAACAGGCCGGTTTTGACGTCGATAAAACCCATGCTCAGTACCGGCAGACAAACGCGGTTTTCCTGCCTCAGCTTTCATTTGAATACAATGCCATTTCAACGGATGATCCATTAAATGTATTCGGATTTAAACTGAAACAGGAGGTTGTTTCTCAACAGGATTTTAACCCGGCATTGCTTAACGACCCTGATGATTACGAAAATTACAGTGCCAAGTTTGAGGTACGTCAACCTCTTTTTAATCCCGACATGATTATGCAGCGAAGCGCAGTAAAGAGTAAACTGAATTCTGCAAACGAGCAGCTAGACGGAACGAGGAATTATATCCGTTTCCAGGTTCGACAGCAGTATTACAACCTGGTTTTACACCTGGGACAGTTGGAAGTCCTGGAAACAGCTCTTGAAACTGCGGGAGAACACCGTCGGCAAGCGCAAAATTATTTTGACCAGGGCATGATCAGCAGAGAAGATTATTTAGCTGCAAAAGTATATGAACTGGACATGGAGAGCCGTGTACTGCAGACAGAAAATGATATTGAAAAAGTTCAGGAGCAGTTGGCACTCATGCTTGGATTGGAAGGCTCTGTTGCCATCCGGCCGACAGAAGATCTTGAATTCGTCCCCACTCCTCAAATTCCTGTTGACCTTTCTGATTTTGCACTCAACAACGCGCAAACCCGGGCTATCGATTACCAGGTAAGTGCCGCTCAAAAAATGGTGAAATCGGCCGGTTTCAGTTTCCTGCCCTCTGTAAATCTTTTTGGAAGTTATGAATTCAACGATAACGAATTCGCCAACTTTGATGCCTCATCTTACATGATTGGCGCCAACCTTCGATGGAATATTTTTTCGGGATTCAGCAAAGCCGGCAAGGTGATGGAGGCCAAAGCAGATTACAGGAAAGCCAAAAGTATGCAGGAACAACACCTCTTTCAACAGGAAAATCGTGTCAGAGAGGCTGTTCGGTCACTGAATCACGCCACAAAAGAAATTGATTTAACGGAAGAATCGATCAATCAGTCCACTCAAAATGTGGAGATCCGGAGCAACCGGTACGAGGAAGGAATGGAGAGAACCACCGACCTGCTGGAGGCCGAGACAAAATTAGCTGAAGCCAAGCTCAAAAACGTGATGGCTCTCTATAAATACAATATGAGCATCGCCGCACTGGAAATGCTCCTCGAAGAAGATTTTAATAATTAACGATTAAACAGATCAAACAATGAACAACAAAATGATCTCTTGGTTCAAACCACAATTGGGAATCTTATCCCTCTTTACAGTACTGATATTTGCTGCAAGTTGCAGCTCAGAAGAACAAACAAGCAGTGAGGAAAATGCAATAGAAGTTGAGGTTCAAGCTGCTCAATCTTCTATCTCTGCAACAGCCCAACATTTTCCGGGCCGGGTGGAAAGTGAAGATCAGGCAAACCTTAGCACGATTGTTATGGGGACAGTGACCCGTGTACCCGTTAATGTGGGCGAAAACGTCCGTGAAGGTGATCTGCTTGTACAAATTAAAGACGACCAAATCCTGGCCCAAAAAAGTCAGCTGGAAGCCAATATGGTTCAGGCAAAAGCCAATCTTGAGAACACCGAAAAAAATTACAACCGGATTAAAAACCTCTATACCGAAAAAAGTGCAACATCCAAAGAGCTGGATGATATCTCAACCATGTATGAGATTGCCAAAGCAAATATGGAAGCACTGGAGGCCAGGATGAATGAGGTCAACGAAATGCTGCAATACACTGCTATCCGTGCCCCATTTGACGGCGTTGTAAGCAGCAAGTTTGTTTCAGCCGGTGATATGGCAGCTCCCGGTCATCCGCTGGTTACTGTTTCAAATCCTGGATCCATCAAAATTACAGCCAATATCCCTGAAAAATGGATTGGTAAAGTTGCCGAAGGCGATACAATCAGCGTATCGGTTGAATCAGCTGGAATCCTGAATGCACCTGCGCAGCTATATGCTGTCAGCGAAGCAGGCGATCCGGCCAGCCGGCAATACGCAGTTGAGGCTAAACTTATAGACCCTCCTGCCGCTGAAAGCCTAAAACCCGGAATGTTTGCACAGGTAAGTATGAACCTGGCCAGTAGGGATGCGCTGATTATACCGCAGTCTGCTCTTATTCATCGGGGCCAATTGACCGGTGTATATACTCTCACGGACGATAATAAAGCCGTTCTAAGATGGGTTCGAACCGGTGAAGTTTCAGGTGAAGATGTCGAAATCCTTACCGGATTATCAGAGGGAGAACAGTATGTGGTATCTGCCGATCAACCTCTCAGACAGGGACAATTACTCACCATTCGATAAAGACTCTGATTGACTCAATAGATTGATAGAATTAAACAAGAATTTGAAAGTAAATAACAAGCAATGAAAACCGGATTTGCAGGAAAAATTGCACAAGCGTTTATCGATTCTAAGCTAACGCTGCTTTTGATGGTCGCTTTTTTAGCAATAGGAATATATGGTGTATGGCTTACACCCAGTGAAGAGGAACCTCAAATTGATGTGCCGATGGCAGATATCTTTGTAGGATATCCGGGTGCATCACCCCAGGAGGTGGAAAACAGGATCTCCATTCCATTAGAGAAAATACTATCAAACATTTCAGGTGTGGAGTATGTCTACTCAACATCCATGCCTGAAATGGCGATGGTCTCAGCAAGGTTCTATGTGGGACAGGATGTGGAAGAGAGTCTTGTTCGGCTGTACAACGAGATCATGAAATTTATGGATACCAAACCCGAGCCGGTTACGATGCCGCTTATTAAAACGCGATCCATAAATGATGTTCCCATTGTAACTTTAACACTATGGAGCGACTTTCATGACGACTACGAAATTCGCCGTATCGCCCAGGAACTTGATAATGAGATCAAATCGATTACAGACGTTGCCGAAACCAAAATCCACGGCGGACGATCGCGCACACTCCAGGTGGTACTCGATAAAGAGAAAATGGCTTCATTATCTATCGATCCGCTGCGTGTAGCACAAACCATTCAAGCCGCAAACCGAGAATTTAAATCAGGTTCTTTTACCGTCAACGACGAAGAGTACCTGGTTCAAACCGGAAGTTTTCTGAAGAGTGCTGAAGATGTCGGAAGTCTTGTTTTAGACGTCCGCGGCGGTGATTCCATCCTGCTCAGGGATGTAGCTGACATTCAGGATGGACCGGGTGAGCCGGTTAATTATGTATCCTATTCACCGGGGCCGGTATCTGCAGAACAGAGCGGCCTTCAGCCCGGAAGTTCCTATTCTGCGGTAACCATTTCTGTTGCCAAACGACAGGGGGCCGATGCTATGACTATTGCCACGGATATTGACAAGATGGTTGAAAAATTGAATGGATCTGTGATTACGGAGAATATTCATGTTGAAACCACACGTAACTATGGAGAAACAGCTACCGAAAAGGTGAATACTCTTTTGATACACCTTATAGTCGCTGTGTTATCAGTCTCGTTTGTTGTGTTCCTTGCCATGGGATGGAGAGGAGCATTGGTTGTATTTATCTCAGTTCCCATTACATTTGCCCTTACGCTGTTTTTCTACTTCATGTATGATTATACACTGAACCGGATTACACTCTTTGCGCTGGTATTTGTGACCGGTATTGTGGTAGATAATTCCATTATTGTGGCAGAAAATATGCACCGCCATTTTAAGATGAGAAATCTCCCGCTGAAACAGGCCGCAATCTACGCGATTAACGAAGTGGGGAACCCCGCGATCCTGGCTACATTTACGGTTATCGCTGCAGTGATCCCGATGGCTTTTGTTTCCGGGTTGATGGGGCCCTATATGAGCCCGATCGCCATTGGAGCCACCGTAGCCATGCTTTTATCGCTGATTATTTCCCTCATCGTCACGCCGTGGCTGGGCTACCGGTTGCTGAGTGCAGTCAGAGTTCATTCCGGCGGCAGTTCCGGAAAACGCTATAAACTTGAAGACACCATGATTTTCAAGTTGTATGAAAAAACGATGCGTCCGTTGATGGAAAGTACATGGAAGCGATGGTCGTTCTTACTCGGGACAACCGTAATTTTGCTCGCATCACTTGTTCTGTTTTATACACGTGCAGTTGAAGTGAAAATGCTGCCCTTTGACAATAAGAATGAGGTACAGCTGATTATCGACATGCCGGAGGGAACAACGCTTGAACGAACAGACGCCGTGGCACGTGAAGTGGGACTGGTTCTGTTGGACATTCCTGAAGTGTACGATTATCAAGTCTATTCCGGAACAAATGCACCCATCAACTTTAACGGTTTGGTTCGAAGCTACGATATGAGGCAAATGTCGAATGTCGCCGATATTCAGGTGAATCTTGTGGATAAAAGCCTGAGATCGGATCAGAGCCACGACATTGCCAAACGAATGCGTCCGTTGGTTCAAAAAGTGGGTGAGAAGTACGGCGCGAATGTCAAAGTTGTAGAAGTTCCTCCCGGCCCACCAGTCCTTTCCACATTAGTAGCCGAAGTTTATGGACCAAACCTGGATATGCAACGCTCTGTAGGAGAAGATATTAAAACCATCTTTTCAGAAACGCCCGGCATTGTAGACACAGACTGGATGGTGGAAGCAGATCAAACAGAATATCGCTTTGCCGTTCAGAGAGAAAAAGCTGCCCTGACAGGTGTGATGCCTCAACAAGTAACAGAGTCATTAGGCATGATTTTGGGGCAACACCCCGTAAGCTCCCTGTATGATGAGAACGAGGCCAGCATGGTCCCTATTCAAATGAAACTGCCTGAGGCATCCCGCGCCGGTGTTCAAAGTCTTGGAGGACTTCATGTTCAGTCCCAAATGGGATCGATGGTACCTGTTACTGACTTGATTACCGAGGAAGAGAGAACACTTGAAAAAAGTATCCATCGGAAAAACCAGCGCAGAGTTGTATATGTAACTGCAGAAGTAGCCGGCGAAATTGAAAGTCCGGTTTATGCCATCCTGGATGCACAGGATCAAATTGATGCCATTAACATACCATCAAATTATAATCTTGTACAACAGTATGCCGGCCAGCCGTTTACAAGTGAAGATGTTACGGTGAAATGGGACGGAGAGTGGCAAATTACCCTGGAAGTTTTCCGGGATTTGGGAATTGCATTTGCCGTCGTATTACTGATCATCTACATCCTGATCGTCGGTTGGTTCCAGGATTTCGGAGTGCCGTTCATCATGATGATCGCGATACCTCTGTCTTTGATAGGGATCCTGATCGGCCACTGGTTGACCGGAGCGTTCTTTACAGCTACATCCATGATCGGGATGATTGCGTTGGCAGGTATTATGGTCAGAAACTCTGTGCTGCTGATCGATTTCATTAAGATCAGCCTGAAAGAGGGAAATACCCTGCAGGATGCCGTCATTGAGGCGGGAGCTGTTCGTACAATGCCGATTCTTTTAACGGCAGGAACCGTGGTGATTGGTGCTATCGTGATTCTTTTTGACCCGATTTTCCAGGGCCTGGCCATCTCTTTGATGGGGGGTGCGATCGCCTCCACGGCTCTGACTCTCATCACCGTACCATTGATCTACTTCATGGTCAAAAAAAATAAATCAACATCAGATATTATCACGAATTAAAACCACAAAATTGGTTCATGCAGGCATTCAGAAATTGAAAAAAATGCCTGCATGAATATTGACTTAAACTTTCAAATAAACCTGTTATGAAGTTACTAATTATCCTCAGTGTAGGCGAATATGAAGACAAAGTTCGTGCCATGATGACAAAAAACAACGTACCGATCTACAGCGAAACTGAAATGTATGGATTCAGAACAGCGGAACATCAGCCTGATATCCGGAGTTGGTTTTCTCAGCCTGACAAAGGCATCTATTCCACACTCTTCTTTTCATTCCAGGATGAAGCCACCGTGAAAAAGATTCTGGATGATGTGAATGAGTTCAACAGCAAAATGGAAGATAACACGGAAAATCCTTTACATGCCTACCAGATAGCTGTGGAAGCATTTGCTTGATTCAATGTTAACAGTCCCTGTCAGAGTAGCACCGAAGTATGAGAATACTCTCACTTTACAAGAGGAATCGCAAACCCGAACTCTGACAGGATTATCTTACGATTAACTCAGTTAAGTCCTCTACCGCCATCCTCAAAAGTTCATTCACAAATATGAAAACATTCGTGGTATTTTGCCATGATTCAGTCAGCATAGGCCAGCCGGCTTTCAAACACTTCACTTCAACTTATCAATGCCTACGGCATATCATTCAAATTCCACACAATTTTCCGTTGGTTGATAAACTGCGGCCCCTTGCTGATATACTAATGTGGCCCCCAAATGAGCGGTATATGCCACATATCCACTTCCAGCTATGAGAAGAATCGTTACCATCCAGGCTTTTACAGGATGCTTCAAGAATTGAAATCTATCTAACCGAATATAGTCTGTGATTTCGATCAAAGAAGCAGCCGAAAAAATATATGCCAATAGGTAAGCTGCATTTTCATGACTCTCCAATACGGTTGGATCACAAAGTGTTCGTGTGACGATAGAATCAGCAAGCGAGCCGGTATAGACTGAAATCCAAGCAAAAAGAGTACCTGAAAACAGTGATAAACGGCTTGATTTTATTAGAAATTCGGTGTGTTTATGTCCCGGAATATGTGCAGGCAATCTCAAAACCAAAGCCCCCAGCAAAAGTACAATGGGAAAGTGTACAATCATGGGGTGCCACAGTTCTGTTCGCCAAATATTTGGGAGTTCACTCATGAGTCAAGGAGTACGACACTGACCGGGTCCAGGCGTTGCCCGGTTTTCTCGACAGTTACTTCAACACGATCATCTACTTCAATAGTTGAAAATGGAACTTCTTCCCCACTCTGGGTCAGCGTCGTTGTATCGGTAAAATAGAGTTCAATGAGTTCTCCACTGTCAAGTTTGACATAGATTTCTGTTTCCTCCGCATTCACCTCTGAAATGGTTCCATTGTATGTCCCGGATTCAACCACGGAGGTCTGTTCTCCGCATGCGGACATCAATAAAAGTACAAGTGTGAGTAGAGTTGCAAATCTGAAATTAATCATCTGCAGTTTTGTTTTTCAGTTAAATGAATCATGAAATAGAATGATAAAACACTCAGAAATAAGGTTCAAAGAATAATCCTTTTGAGTTGATCTAAAATTCTGAAACGATGACAACCTGTTCACTTAATCAGCTTACTTTATTCTGTCAGCAACCTTGTCCCCATTCTTTGGGATTAAACAGATGTGTAAGAGTTACGCCTAACTTTTGAGATCCGATTAGAATATGTCTATGTCAAGTTACAATACAAAATTGTCTTAAAACTGTTAAATTACGACTTCAATAAAATTCTCTTTTTACCAGAACTATTATGAGATCGATTGCTGCAAATCATCAGCAGGAACAGGAATACAAAATTCGTCATGCTGAAATTATGGCTCCCGCCGGCAGCTGGGCTTCCTTCCGGGCTGCGTTGCAAGGTGGTGCCGATTCTATCTACTTCGGAATCGAACACCTGAACATGCGGGCACGAGCCTCCAATAATTTTACCATGGAGGATCTTCCCGAGATTTCCGCTTTGGCACAAGAACATAGGATAAAAACTTATTTAACACTCAATACCGTATTATATGATCATGACCTGCCTTTGATGAGAAAAATCATTGATGCAGTCAAAGAGCATGGAATCACCGCGATTATCGCATCCGACCAGGCCGCAATCTCTAGTGCTTTTAAACAGGGAGTTGAAGTCCACATATCAACACAGGCAAATATCTCCAATATTGAAATGGTGGAGTTCTATAGCCATTTTGCGGATGTGATGGTGCTGGCCCGTGAGCTTAGTTTAGGCCAGGTCAAAAAGATTGTAGAGGGAATTAAAGATCGAAATATTACCGGACCTTCCGGAGAATTAGTTCAGATTGAAGTTTTTGCTCATGGCGCTTTATGTATGGCCGTATCCGGCAAATGTTATTTGAGCTTGCATACCTACAATGCATCGGCCAATCGCGGAGCCTGCATGCAGAACTGCCGACACGCATACAAAGTGGAGAATGATGAAGGCATTGAGCTTGAAATTGAAAATGAATATATCATGTCTCCCAAAGATCTCTGCACGATTGATTTTCTAGACCAGGTTCTGGATTCGGGTGCTGCCGTTTTAAAAATAGAAGGCCGCGGCCGCTCGCCGGAATACGTGCAAACGGCAACCCGCTGTTATAAAGAAGCTGCCCTTTCCGTTGCTTACGGCACCTACACACCTGAAAAGACATTGCAATGGAAAAATGAACTGGAACAGGTATATAACCGGGGATTTTGGGACTGTTACTACCTCGGCAGAAAACTGGGTGAATGGAGCCCCGTCTATGGGTCTGCCGCCAAAAAGGAGAAAATGTTCGTTGGAAAGGTGATTCATTATTATCCGAAGGCAAAAGTTGCACATATACAGATGAAAGCAAGAGAGATTTCTGAGGAAGATACCCTCCTTTTAATTGGTGACCGAACCGGAGTGGTTGAACAGCAAATTCAAACTCTTTGGGTGGATGATAAACCCTCTCAAAAAGCAGTAAAGGGAGAGGAGTGCACGATTAAAATGGATCAGCCTGTCCGGGACGGAGACAATGTTTACCTTTGGAAAGACAGGGCCTGATGAGAGTTATCTTTTACCGGAACAAATGTATCGGTTGCAATTACTGTGTTGAGGTGTGGCCCGAACGCTGGCAGATGTCAAAACGTGACGGCAAGTGTGTACTGGTCGGCGGCAAGCAAAAGGGACAGGTTTACAGAGCCGATGTTGGTGAACATGAGCGGGACCAGAATGAAAAAGCTGCAGATGTTTGTCCCGTGGATGTGATTCGTGTTGAGGGATGATTTTTTCGATTAGCACTCTTTACTCTCTCCCACACTCCGCTTCCAAACAAAAAATCACATCATCGCAGATACATGAAGCGGAGCTTCAGGCATGCGTGCCGAAGGAGACCTTCGGCACAAGTAAAGCGGATCTTTCCCGAATTCTCGGGACGTACCGAAGGAGACCTTCGGTACGAGTTAGTTTTCACACACGCTGAGACCTTCTTAACGAGTTAGAGTATTTAATATCTTTTGCCTGTCAAATTGCTCACTGAACAACTGCCTTTAATTCCATGATCTCCTCATTGGCCAGCGGCTTGAATTGTTTGGCATTGCGCACATTCTCTTCAAGATGTTCCATTTGCGAGATACCCACGATGGTCGTTGAGACAGGCTGACTCATTGTGTAATAGAGAAGTTGTTTGGGCGTCAGTCCGCGGCCAATAAGTCCGCCGCCGCCGAACACCTTCATTGCGATGACTCCCATATTTTTCTGGGAAGTAAGTTGGAAAAATCGATCGAGGTTTCCATCATCCTGTAAAATGGACCCGGCCGCATTCAATGGAATCAACACACAATCGTAGTCATAATTTTCTATTGCATCTGATAAGACTTGTGCCGAGTGTCCGGTTACACCGATATTTCGAATCACACCCTCTTCCTTCAGCTTTTCGAAGGCATGCCGTGCACTGTCTTTTTTAAGAAGCCTGTCGTATCGTTCCTGGAACATGTAGTGATGCTGGTAGAGATCCAGGTGATCTGTATTCAGGCGGCGTAGGCTCTCCTCTATTAATCTCATCGTGCCGTCGTAGGTATAATCGTGGCTTTTCGTTGCCAGAAACACTTCATCCCGTCGCGTCTTCATCACCTCACCAATGTACATCTCACTGGAACCGGAACCGTAATAAGCTGCCGTATCGATATAGTTGACACCCAGGTCAAGAGCCCGGTTGATGATCGCAACGGATTTATCAAAGGTACCCGGAACTTCAAGAGCGCCCTGGCCTCCAAGGCTGTAAATGCCTACATCATACCCGGTATTTCCCAAAGGCTGTTTTGGCATTGGGTTGTTTTCAGGATCCGACAGCCATGTGGCAGATTTGGCAAACAGATCTTTATTTGCTGTATTTGCGAGTCCGATTCCGGTAGCGGCAATCAAACTGTTCTTTAGAAAAGTTCTTCGATCTAATCTCTTACTCATAATCACCTCTCTCATCTTATTTTCTCTATCTATTATTTAAATTAGCTAATAAAAAAGTTAAGAGAAATATCAAATCCGGTTTTCCATTCGATTACTTGCTCGTTGGCATTTGTTGCGATACATCAAAAAAATATAAAAGACACTTTTGTCTTATAATAAATCTTTCTAACTTCTTCCCCCATCATACTTATTGAATCGAATCGTATAACCATCAAAATTTATAAAAACATTATGAATCAAATTGAATCATTAAAAGAAAAACGAATTGGAGATATAGTTGCAAAAAATTATCACGCTGCAGGCGTATTCAGAAAATTTGGAATTGACTTTTGCTGTGGCGGAAGGGAACGATTGGCAGATGTATGTGACAAGAAAGGGATCCAGATACAGACTGTGACTGAGCAGCTGAAGCCTCTATTTAGAAAATCTAAACAACACGAACTCAACTATGGTGATTGGTCTCCCGCCTTTTTAATTGACTATATCATTAATACACACCACAAATTTGTTAGGAAGAAAACCGATGAGATTAGTGCATATGCAAAAAAAGTTGCCGGTGTTCATGGTGAACATTATCCCGAAAACGTTACTATTTATAAAATGTTTGTGGAATTAAGTCATGAACTAATTGAGCATCTTGAGGCTGAAGAGGAGAGAGTTTTTCCACTGATTAAACAAATTGAACAGGATACTAATAACGGGACCAATCCGACCCAAGGAGACTTGGAATCCTTGAGACTTGAACTTGAGGATATGATCGAAGATCATGAAGAGGCCGGCAATATAATGGCCGGAATTCGTACACTGAGCGACGATTTTCAAACTCCGGAAGATGCTTGTGCAACTTACCGAATTCTCTACCAAAACCTTGCGGGATTTGAAGAAGATCTGCACAAACACGTTCACCTGGAGAACAATATTCTGTTTAGAAAAGCGGAAAATTTCCTAGCTAATGTTGCTTAAAAAACAGGCAGGAATTATTTACCATTTTAAAATTTAAGACAAACGTATCCAAAAATAATTTTGACTTACTCAGCAAAACTATCATATATTAAGATATAATAGTCTTTAATCTTATTATGTCACTTTCATACTCATGCATATATGGTCTTCGCGCTTCAGTTCTGCTTGCCGGCAGGCAGGAAGATGGGTTTGTAACCATTCGGGAAATCAGCAATGAACTTGATATTTCATTCCATTTTTTAACAAAAGTATTGCAGAGACTCACAAACTCAGATATCCTGGAATCTTACAAGGGGCCGAATGGAGGAGTTAAACTTGCAAAAGATGCTTCGAATATTACGATCCGGGAGATTATTGATTGCCTTGAGGAAAATTTTATAATTCCTGAATGTGCACTTGGCCTTCCGATTTTTCAGAATCATGAGGGCTGCCCTTTTTATGAAGATTGGCGAGAATTAAGAGGAAAAATTGAAAAAGTAGTTGATACTCTCACCCTTCATGAATTGGCAGAGAAGGATAAAAAAAAATTTATATATAACAGATAAAATACTCTTAAAAATGAATACTATGAATTACAGAAAAATTCAAATCACCCTACTGGCTCTTGCAGTGTCGGTTTTTACTGCCTGTGGAGGAGGATCATCAGAACAAGAATCAGCTGATACTGAACAGCCAAATGAAGAAGGACTGACTGAATTTGAGCTTGAACACGGAATTGGGCCGGTTACCGAGGTTGTAGAGTTGGGAGAACTCGATCCCGAGCTCGCAGCACAAGGCAAGGAAGTCTTTGAAGCAAAATGTACTGCTTGCCATAAACCTAATGAACGATATATCGGTCCTGCATCGAAAAATATTCTCGATCGTCGATCACCAACATATATCATGAATATGATCATGAATCCAGACGAGATGACCAAGAAACACCCCGAAGGTA
>Ga0102943_1000941_pt1 | contig 18602 bp, 17 predicted proteins | sample SalPonC_black_MG_FD_78174 | JGI IMG/M metagenome (GOLD analysis project Ga0102943, IMG submission 78174) | Salt pond soil microbial communities from South San Francisco under conditions of wetland restoration - Salt Pond MetaG... | ecosystem: Environmental > Aquatic > Marine > Intertidal zone >...
CCCCCGGCATCTTCGGTGTAAACGAAGCGCTCTACCAACTGAGCTAACCACCCATGTCGCGGTGTCTATCCCGCCCGTTGAGGGCCCCGCAAGTCCCCAGTCGCCGAACGTCATCACGGCGCAGAGCATCGCCACGGGAACCGATCCGGGGCGACTGGCGAGATGGTGGGTGATGAGGGATTCGAACCCCCGACATCTTCGATGTGAACGCACCTGCCCCTTTGCAAAGCCAACTCGGTTGGCGAAGGAACGCTTTGTAAATGGATCTTCAAACCGCTTTGGGCGCCAAAATCGAACCAAAACAGGTTCAATGAACCGGAGAGCGCTTCGTACTCTCTCTGGCACTCGAACAACTCAAATTTCTTGAGGAAAAACAAGCTTCTCAGCTTGTTGGTCTGCTTCCAAACGGTCTTTGCGCTTGGCCATCGTCTCCCGAAACTCTTGCGCTTCCACGTCCGTGTGGAACTCTGCGCTGGGGGCGAGGCGCCCCACGGCTTCTTCAACCTCTTTCAGTGAGGCTCTAAAGAACTCCTTCCGCATGTTCGCCGCATTAATCCTTCGGTCGTCAAATTCTACGTGCAGCGCTGCCTCAAGCGTCGGCGCTTCATCGGAGTAGATCATGGCGTGTGTATCGAACAAGAAAGGCACCGATGCGTCTCCAAGCTCTCGAACCCTGTCGGCGGGATCCAGACGGCGGGTCAGGCCGATCTTTATGACGTCATCGCCAAAGGAGCCGATGTTTGAAATGATGTATACGAAGCCAGACTTCGTCTGCTCGGCCATGGCCTTGGCTCTTTCTGATTTCTCATGAGCTTCGGCCAACTGCCGTTCAAGCTCCGCTATGGTGGCTTGATGTTCCTCTGCCGTCATCAAACCCGCCTCTGCGCGGACCTTTGCTAACAAAGCCTCGTACTTCTCCTCTTCTAGGCGTGCCTCCTCGGCGTCGCGCTCGAGACGTTGTTCTTCTCGCTTAAGTCGCGCTTCCTCAGCACGCTCCTCGCGCTCAACCTTTAGTTGCTCGCGATACTCATGTGTTAGCCGAAGTTCCTTCAGCTTCGCTTCCACGTACGTCTGAGATATCTCGATATTTAGTGAGGCGTTCGCCTTGTCGATCTGAGTCCGAGCATTCTCGACGCGCCTGATCATCGCCTCGGCGTTATTCCACCGGGTGTTTGCAATTGCTGCATCGGCTTCAGCATTAAACGCGCGTAGAGACAGGCGCGCCGCGCGGTTGGCCATAGTGGCTCCCTTGGCCTTCGAGCCCTCCACGGTCCATTCGGTGTGAATAAGAACCGCCTTCTTCTCCCGTACGATTTCCTTTTGCACGCTGCGGATGTTGGAGATGGATTGCTTGTATCGCTCGCTGTCACCAAAGTCGAAATGCGGCTCATAGACCCCGAACTCTGCGAAGGAAATCCGTTCATCAAAAATGGCGACTTGCTCAACGAGGCGATCGTAGACTTCCTTTTTCTCGCGGTAGAGCATCCTCACATTCTCGATGTTGGCTTCGATGCTCTCCTTCTTGGCGGTCATCGAGACCACCTCAGCGTCGATGTCGAGTACTCAAGCGAAGCGCTCTCGGAGACGGGACAGCTCGGTCTGAACGTGCTCCAATTGACGCTCCAGGTCCGACTTCTCAGTTGCCAGCTGAGATTCTCGTTCAGCTGTCTGACGCAGTTCCTTCCGCGAGCGCGAGAGCACTATGCTTCGTTGATAAAGAAGAATGAGAAGGATCAGAACGAACGTGACGGTGGCTAGCCCTAACAGGCCAACCAAGTTCAGGATCTCGGGTTCGGCCCCGAGCAGTGTGCCAATTGCGTCTTCCAAGAGCCTCGCCTCCTTCACCGCTTCGTTCGCTGCCTGTGGTCAATTTGAAAATTAGTACCCCATAGCTCGAACGATACAACCCTGAGGAATCTCAAGCGCAGCAGCACCCTAGAAGCGAAGAGTCACCATCTCCCGAAACTTCCCTTCGAACCGGGGAGCACTTCGCTGACAGCCCGTGAGAGTGAGAGGCAGGTCGCGCATCGGAGGCCTCGAAAACTCCATTTCAGCTCGGTTCACTCGAACGCTGGCAGAAGAGAACCGTAGTGTTCCGCGCTCCTGACGGCTTTCTAGAAGAAGAGTCAAGATATTGAAATCATTTCTTTAAACGCTGGATTCCCTTCAATGTACGACAATAATTCGATGCGTCAGGTCACCTTCGAAACCTTAGGTTCACTGAACCCCGGAACGCTTTGTAGATCTAGCGTAACTCATTGAAAAGATTGGTGGGTGATGAGGGATTCGAACCCCCGACATCTTCGATGTGAACGAAGCGCTCTACCACTGAGCTAATCACCCGTGGGGCCGTCTATTAGCGGCTCGGACCCCACTCCGCAAGACTGCCGGAGCGGGCGTTGTGCCGGGGCAGCGAGAGCGCCCGGTCCGCGCGCTCGAGGGTCCGCAGATAGCTTCGCCTCCACTGCGCGATGCAGCCCTCGTCGACCGCCTTCCAGAGGTCCGCGTGGCGCCGTTTCCGCTCGGCGCGCGGCATCGACAGCGCCGCGTCGATGGCGAGGGCCATTTCCTCGATATCGTAGGGATTGACCAGAAGCGCCTCGGTCAGCTCCTCCGCCGCCCCCGCCATGCGCGAGAGGACCAGCACTCCCGGATCCTCCGGATCCTGCGCGGCCACGTATTCCTTCGCGACGAGGTTCATCCCGTCGGCGAGCGGCGTCACCAGCCCCACCCGCGCGACGCGATAGAGCACCGCAAGCCGGTCGCGCGGCAGCCCCCTGTGAATGTAGCGGATCGGCGTCCAGTCCAGTTCCGCGTGCTTGCCGTTGATCGATCCCGAAAGTTGTTCGAGTTCCTCGCGGATCTCCTGATAGGCCGCCACGTCCTCGCGCGAGGGCGTCGCGATCTGGAGAAGGCTCGCGCGCCGGTCGCCCTTCTCCTGCTGGTCCAGGAACTTGCCGAACGCCCTGAACCGGTTCGGCAGTCCCTTGGAATAGTCGAGCCGGTCGACCCCGATGACGAGATCCTCGCGCGGACCCAGATTGACGAGGTATTCGCCGCCGCCGACCGATGCGGTCTTTGCGAAGGCCCGCGCGTCGATCCCGATCGGAAACGAGCGGACCGAAAACACCCTGTCGCGGTACTTCATCTTGCCGTCGAACAGCGGCTCGCCCCCCGGTTCGGCGCGGAAGAACTCCAGACAACGCGCGACGTCCGCCTGCGTCTGCAATCCGACGAGGTCGTAGGCCGCGATCCATCCGGCCAGATCGTCGCGCTCGGGCAAGGCGTCGACGTCAGCGAGAGCGGGAAACGGGATGTGCAGAAAGAACCCGATCCGGGCCGTGACCCCCTCGGCCCGCATCGCCGCCGCCAGCGGCAGGAAGTGATAGTCCTGCACCCAGATGAGATCGTCCGGCCCCGCGAGCCGCGCCACCTGACGCGCGACGCGTCGGTTGACGGCCAGATAGGCGTCGGCGTAGGCGCGCTCATAGCGGATCAGGTCGCTCCGGCGGTGACAGAGCGGCCAGAGGACCGAATTCGCGTAGCCGAGATAGTAGTTGCGCCACTCCTCCTCGGTCAGGCGGAACGCCTTTTTTTGGTAAGAGGCGCCGTCGAGATCGACGAGACCGTCGTCCGGCCGCCTCGCACGGTCGGGATGCGCCCCGATCCAGAGTCCGCCCTCCTCAGAGAGCGCGTCGTGAATCGCGACGACGAGGCCGCCGGAGGGTTCCGCATCGGTCGGGATGCGGTTGGAGACGACGATCAGCCGCCGGGCCATTACACCCTTTCCGGCCCCATCTGGAGCCATGTGCTGAGCGTGTCGTAGACGTCGCGCGGGCCATCAAGCCGGAAGTTCGCGCAGGTCTCCCGCGGACCGACCTTGATCGTGAGACCGCCACGCCGGTTGACCGCGTCGAACATCCCCTCGTCCGTCGCATCGTCGCCGAAGGCGATCGGGCGCCTCTTGGACCAGCGATCCATCAGCGGCGCGATTGCGCCGCGCTTCGACACGTCGTCGGGATGGATCTCGAGCGCCATTCTCGCATGATGCAGCATGAAGCCCTTGTTGTGCTCGACCACGCTGCGCAGGAATCCGTCGGCTTCCGCCATCCGGTCCGGCGCCTGCCGGAAATGCAGGACGATCGAGCAGGGCTTTTCCTCAAGAAGCACGTCCGACTCGCTGTCGGCCCAGACGCGCACCATCTTCCTGATGCAGTCAAGCTCGGGGGTATCCTTCGCCGCGTGCTGCCAGTGCTTTCCGCCCTCGCGGCGTTCGGCGCCGTGGGAGCCGATGAGGATACCGGGGAAATCGGGAAGGAACCTTTCGAGATCCGCCATCCGCCGGCCCGAGACGACGACGGTCGCTCCGTCGGTCCGGTCGTGGAGCGCGCGGAGCAACTCGCCCGCCCTGTGGGGAACCCTCACCGCGTCGGGCCGGTCGGCGATATCCACGAGCGTTCCGTCGAAATCGATAAAGAACGCGGCCCGGTCAAGGTCGGGCTGCTCGGGCGCGCCGTGCTGCGGCTCGGCGTGCCCGGTCTGGAATCCGATCATCTCGTAGAAATTCGGTTGGTTCATGGTCGATCTCCCGCCCGTCTTGGGGAGACATGCGGCCTCCCGTATGTGAACAAGTGCGACGGGTCGTCGGTTCCATCAATGCAGGTCCTGTTTCGGGGATTGTTGACGAATCGCAACGCCCGCATCGTCTTGATAGGAAATTCCTATGAATCTTATCGATTCGATAGATTTGCACGACTGAAGGACCAGCTTATCTCACATGCAGTGACGCATGGTTGGAGAAGGACATGGACAGCAAGATCACGCGGAATGGAACGGATCGTCTCGAAGCGTTCAAGAACTGGCTGCAATCGGAAATCACGGTGCCCGTTCCCGTCTGGGCCCTTCTCACAGGCGGCGTGTCGGTCGTCGCCCTCCTGCTCGTCGCGCTGGACTAGGTGGGCCGATGAGGACCACCCTCGTGATCGCGGTGCTCGCGATTGCCGCTCCCGTTCTGAGGGCGGATGCGGCCACGCCGATTTCCGACCTCGCCCGGAACACGAACGCCGTCGTCGTCGGAATCGTCGACCGGCTCACGGATGAGGGCGAATTCGTTTTCGTCGATTCCACGAGGTCAGTGCGCGTCTACGTCGGACCCGCCTTCGTTCCCGTAACGGTAGGCGAGACGGTCACCGTTCGCGGCTTCGTCGACGATGATCTCCGGCTCGAGATCTACGCCCGGCAGATCACGGGCGCCGACGGCACGGCGCACACATTCGACCACCGCTACGAATAGCGAAAAAAAGATGGCCCGCCACGGGGCTTCCCCGCAGCGGGCCATTCCAGGGTTCCGGAGCGTCAGTGCGCGACCGCGCCGCCCTGCTCGGTTCGCGCCGCCGCCGCGGCACGTTGCGCGGCCGCCGCTTCTTCGGCCGCCTCGTCCCACTCGATGGGCTCGGGCTGGCGCACCAGCGCGTGCTTGAGGACGTCGGACACGTGGCTGACCGGGATGATCTCGAGCCCCGACGTCACGTTGTCGGGAATCTCGGTCAGGTCCTTGGCGTTCTCCTGCGGAATCAGCACCGTCTTGATGCCTCCCCGCAGCGCCGCGAGGAGCTTCTCCTTGAGCCCGCCGATCGGCAGCACGTTGCCCCGGAGCGTGACCTCGCCCGTCATCGCGATGTCCTTGCGGACCGGGATCTGCGTCAGCACCGAAACGATCGACGTCACCATCGCGACGCCCGCCGACGGGCCGTCCTTCGGCGTCGCCCCCTCCGGCACGTGGACGTGGATGTCGAGCGTGTCGAACCGAGGCGGCTTCACGCCGATCTTCGGCGCGATCGAGCGCACGAAGCTCGAGGCCGCGTCGATCGACTCCTTCATCACGTCGCCGAGCGTGCCGGTCGTCTTCATCCGGCCCTTGCCCGGCAGCCTGAGCGCCTCGATCGACAGCAGATCGCCCCCGACCGACGTCCAGGCAAGCCCGGTGACAACCCCGATCTGATCCTCCATCTCGGCAAGCCCGTAGCGGAACTTCTTCACGCCGAGGAAGTCCTCGAGGTTGTCCGGGGTCACGACCACCTTCTCGGTCTCTTTCTTGACCAGCAGCGTCACCGCCTTCCGGGCGATCTTCGCGATTTCACGCTCGAGGTTCCGCACGCCCGCCTCGCGGGTGTAGGTGCGGATGGTCTCGCTCAGCGCCTCGTCGGTCAGTTCGAACTCCTTGGGCTTCAGCCCGTGGTTCTTCATCTGCTTGTCGATGAGATGCTGCTTGGCGATCTCGCGCTTCTCGTCCTCGGTGTAGCCCGCGAGCGGGATGATCTCCATCCGGTCTAGAAGCGGACCGGGCATGTTGTAGGAGTTCGCCGTCGTCAGGAACATCACGTTCGAGAGATCGTATTCCACCTCGAGGTAGTGATCCGAGAACGTCGAGTTCTGCTCGGGGTCGAGCACCTCGAGCATCGCCGACGCCGGGTCTCCCCGGAAGTCCTGACCCATCTTGTCGATTTCATCAAGCAGGATCAGCGGGTTGTTCGTCTTGGCCTTCTTCATGGCCTGGATGATCTTGCCCGGCATCGAGCCGATGTAGGTCCGGCGATGGCCCCGGATCTCCGACTCGTCCCGGACGCCGCCGAGCGAGATGCGGATGAACTCACGGCCCGTGGCCCGCGCCACCGACTTGCCGAGCGACGTCTTGCCGACGCCCGGAGGTCCGACGAGGCAGAGGATCGGCCCCTTCAGCTTGCGCGACCGCTGCTGGACCGCGAGATACTCCACGATCCGCTCCTTGACCTTCTCGAGACCGTAATGGTCGTCGTCGAGAACCTTCTCGGCACGGCCGAGATCCTTTTTGACGCGGGACTTCACGCCCCACGGGATCGACAGCATCCAGTCGAGGTAATTGCGCACCACGGTCGCCTCGGCCGACATCGGGGACATCGACTTGAGCTTCTTGAGCTCCGCCTCGGCCTTGTCGCGCGCCTCCTTCGAGAACTTCGTGCGGGAGATCTTCTCCTCGAGCTCGGCAACCTCGTTCGCGCCCTCTTCGCCATCGCCCAGCTCGCGCTGAATGGCCTTCATCTGCTCATTGAGGTAGTACTCGCGCTGGGTCCGCTCCATCTGGCTCTTCACGCGGCTCTTGATCTTCTTCTCGACCTGCAGGACCGACATTTCGCCCTGCATCAGGCCGAAGACCTTCTCGAGTCGCTGGCCCACGTCGAGCGTCTCCAGAAGCTCCTGCTTCTGGGCGACCTCGATGCCGAGATGCCCCGCAACCATGTCGGCGAGCTTGGCTGGATCCTTCGCTTCGGAGACCGAGGCGAGCGCTTCCTCGGGGATGTTCTTCTTGATCTTCGAGTAGCGCTGGAATTCCTCGGCGACGGAGCGGGTGAGCGCCGTCACGGTGGCCTCGTCGCCATCGCTCTCCTCGAGTTCGACCGCATCGGCCTCGAAGAACACCTCGTTGTCGAGGAACTCGGTGATCTTCACGCGGGTCTTGCCCTCGACCAGCACCTTGACGGTGCCGTCGGGCAGCTTGAGAAGCTGGAGCACGTTCGCCAGCACCCCCATGCGGAAGATGCCGTCCGCCGTGGGATCGTCCACCGCCGGGTCCACCTGGCTCGACAGCAGAATCTGCTTGTCGTCCTGCATCACCTCCTCGAGCGCACGCACGGATTTCTCGCGGCCCACGAAGAGAGGCACGACCATGTGCGGAAACACGACGATGTCGCGCAGCGGCAGGACGGGATAGGACGTATGAGTTTGCTCGGACATTCACGTTCCTTTGTTGGCAAGAAGGCTCTGGCCCCGCTCGGCGGCAACGCTTGGCCTTCTCCGGGTTAACGCCTCAATATGTGGGGCCATGGGCCCTTCGTTCAACCACGTCCGGCAACCAAGTCCGGAGGTCGTTTCGGGCATCCTGCCCCCCGCCCCGGCGCGGGGCAAGGGCGATCGTGAAGAAAGACCGATCCCGCCAACGACGGCACCGCGAGGGCGCGATTGATCACGCCCCCGTGCCCCATCTTGCGAGCCGTTGTATTCATTGGCATACTCCGACCGCGTCAGAAAAGCACCGGCAATGCCATGTCCGCTATCACCGCAAGACTCGCCACCCGCCTCGGAGCGCTCTGCCGCAATGCGGCCGCCGCGCTCGTCGCGGGTGTGTGGCGCAAGGCCTCCGTGGCAGAGGTCCGCGACCGGCTCGCAGCACTCCCGGTGCGCGATCAGGTCGCGATCGTCGGCGGCATTCTGACCGCGCTCCTGCTCCTCAGCCTCCTCGCGGCGCAATTCGGCATCGCCGGCATGCTCGTCTTCTGGCTGACGGTCGTTGTCATCGTCAACTGACCGCCTCCGAACCGCGCATCTCCGCCCAGCGATTGTGCAGCAGTCTCCGAGCGAGCGGTATACGAGGGTATGCCATTGAAAATTCTCACGAATTCGCGACCTGAGTGATCCTTCAGTTCGTGCCGGGCGTATCTCCTTGCATTCACATCCCCGAAAGGAGAATGACAATGGAATTCGGACTTGGACTACTGACTTTCGGAACGCTCGGCTTCGGTGTGGTCTTCGGCTATCTCAGCGTCCGCGCGACGGAGAAGCTGAAGAACAGCGACGCGCCCAAATCCTCCCTTTCCCGCGACGGCATCGAGGAACGCCTGGCTGCAGCGAAGAAAGCCTGACGGACCAAAGGCGGGTCGCCGCTCGCTGGCGGCCCGTCCATTACACTTGCGGGATGTCCCCCTCTTCCCGTTGCGCATGGAAGGCCGCTTCGAACGCCGCAAAGCACCCACCGGCGACCGCGTCGCGGATATCGCCCATAAGCTCCTGGTAATAATGAAGATTGTGCCATGTCAGCAGCATCGACGAAATAATCTCGCCTGATCTGAAGACATGGTGGAGATAGGCGCGCGAGTAGGTCCGGCACGCCGGACACGCGCAATCCGCATCCAGCGGTCGCGGATCGTCCTGGTGCCGCGCGTTCTTGATGTTCACGACGCCGCGGCGGGTGAAGGCCTGCCCCGTCCGTCCCGACCGCGAGGGCAGGACGCAATCCATCATGTCGATCCCGCGCTTCACCGCGCCGACGATGTCATCGGGCTTGCCAACGCCCATGAGATATCTCGGTTTTTCCACGGGCAGCATGTCGGTCGCGTAGTCGAGCACTCCGAACATCGCCTCCTGACCCTCGCCAACGGCGAGACCGCCGACGGCATAGCCGTCGAAGCCGATTCCCCGCAGCGTCGCGGCGCTTTCCTCCCGAAGCTCGCGTTCGAGCCCGCCCTGCTGGATCCCGAAGAGCGCATGCCCCGGGCGGTCTCCGAACGCCTCCCTGCTCCGCGCCGCCCATCGCATCGAAAGGCGCATCGACTTTTCGATCCGCGCACGGTCGGCGGGCAGCGCCGGGCATTCGTCGAAGCACATCACGATGTCCGAGCCCAGAAGCCTCTGGATTTCCATCGACCTTTCGGGCGAGAGCGTATGCTTTGACCCGTCGATGTGACTTCGGAATGTCACGCCGTCCTCGGTCAGCTTGCGAAGCTCCGCAAGGCTCATGACCTGGAAACCGCCCGAATCGGTCAGGATCGGCCGCGCCCAGTTCATGAACGTGTGAAGACCGCCCAGCCGGGAGATCCGCTCCGCCGTCGGTCGCAGCATCAGATGATATGTATTGCCGAGGAGGATATCGGCCCCCGTCGCCCGGACGCTTTCAGGCAGCATCGCCTTCACCGTCCCGGCCGTGCCGACCGGCATGAACGCCGGTGTGCGGATCTCGCCGCGCGGGGTCGAGATCACCCCCGTCCGCGCCTTCCCGTCCGTCGCATCGAGGTTGAATTCGAATTTCGAGGCCATTCCAACGTCCGCCGCCCGATCCGCGCTTGGTTACACCACGACCGGCCGGGATAACAATCGAAGGAATTCTGCGCGATCACTGGACGCGTCCGGCGCTATTCCTTATATCTTCACTCAACTAATACAGCGAGTGAACCGATGAGCGCAGAAACGTCCGAGATGCTCGAGGGGACGCCCCTCATCCGCCCCTCGTCCACCGAACACCCGCTTTACGACACCGTCGTCGAAGCCTGCCGATCCGTCTTCGACCCCGAGATCCCGGTCAATATCTTCGATCTCGGTCTCGTCTACACGATCGGCATTTCGGACGAGGGCGACGTCACGATCATCATGACCCTCACCGCACCGGGTTGCCCCGTCGCGGGCGAGATGCCGGGCTGGGTCGCCGATGCCGTCGAACCGCTCCCTGGTGTGAAGACGGTGAGTGTGGAACTGACATGGGATCCGCCGTGGGGCATGGACATGATGTCGGACGAGGCGCGGCTCGAACTCGGGTTCATGTAACTTGATGTAAGCGGAACGACACCCGTTGACGAGCGTTGGGCGGCATGCCCGCGCGACTTCAACGTGTCATGATGATCGCCGCCCTCCTGACGGCGACAGTCGTGGGGGCCGGTGCGCAAGCGATTGATCCATGGTTCAGCGTCGAAGAGGTGAACCGGGGCTTGGGCGCGCCGCCCGACCTCATCGACCGGCAGACGCCGCAGGCGACCGTCGAGAGCCTCATGACCGCCGCGCGACGCGACAACTTCGAGGCGGCGGCCCATCTTCTCGACCTGCGCGATCTTCCCACGGAGCAGCAGGCCGAGCTTGGTGCGGAGTTCGCCCGCAAGCTCGATCTCCTGATCGAACGACGTGTCTGGATCGACTGGAGCAGCCTGCCCGACCGCCCCGATGCGCTCGAGACAGGCGCGACGGATCAGAACGCCACGGCCGGTGAGCCGCGCAGGTCGCTGCGTCTCTGGACGCTCGATCTCGAAGGTCGCCCGGCGTCCATCCGGCTGAACCGGCTCAAGCCGGAGGACGGCGATCCGGTCTGGGTGTTCGCGCAACAGACCGTCGCGAACATCCCCGAACTCTACGAAGCCTACAGGCCGGCCGGGTTCGAACTCATGCTTCCGCCCGAACTCCGGCGCCGGACGGACATCGGCCTTCTGCGGTGGGAAGTGATCGCCCTGCCCCTGCTGCTCGTCGCGGGCTCCCTGACGGGCTGGGCGGTCTACCGCATCCTGCGGATCGTCTCCCGCTGGGCGTCGCGCCCGCTGACGACGGCCATCGTGCGCGCGACATACGGCCCGCTGGTTTTCGGCTCGGTGGTGGCGGTCGTCTCGGCGGCGAAAGCCTATGTCTTCATATTCTCGGGCGGGATCACGGCCGTGCTCGATCCCCTCATCGTGCTCGGGTTCCTGATCGCGCTCATCTGGCTGACGATCAACATCGCCGACGAGGCCCTCAATCACCTGAGCTTCTACGGCGGGACGGACCTGACCGACCGCACGGAGACCCGAAACCGCAGTCTCGCCACGCACATCGCCGCGGCACGTCGCGCCTTCATCGTTCTCGTCACGGTGGTCGGACTGGCGATCGTCCTTGCCTCCGCGGGGCTCTTCGAGACACTCGGGATGGGCCTGCTCGCCTCGGCCGGCGCCGTGACGCTTATCCTCGGCTTCGCGGCCCGGCACATCCTGTCCAACATCATGTCGAGCCTGCAGATCGCGCTGAACCAGTCGGCGCGGATCGGCGACCGGATCGTGTTCCGCGACCATCTCTGCCACGTGGAGCGGATCAACTTCACCTACATCCAGCTTCGCGACTGGGACGACACGCGCATCGTGGTGCCGGTGACCGAATTCGTGTCGGAGCCCTTCGCCAACTGGACGCTGCAGGAGCCCGAGATGCTCCGCATCATCAAGCTCAAGTTCGCTCACGACGCCGATGTCGGCGCGCTTCGCACCGCATTCTTCGAGGTCGTCGAAACGCTCGACAAGGACGAACTGGGCGGCCTCGACAGCGCGAGGGTGTCCGTGGCCGGACAGGATGTCTTCGGCATCGACGTATGGTTCTTCCTGCCCTGCGCCGACCCCAACACATCCTGGACCGTGGCCGCCGAGGCGCGCGAGAAGATCATGCGGCGCGCCGGGGAAATCGCCCGGGAGACCAATCGCCCGGTCTTCCCCGAGGCGGCGGCCGCCGAAGCGGCGTGAGTCGAATGTCCTGGATGGCATTTGCGTCCGACGCCCACAGGTGCGATCCGGCGGCATGAGCGAACGAGAAAAGATGAGCGCCGGCGACCTCTACCGGCCCGGCGACCCCGACCTCGCCGCCGCCCGCGCCCGGGCGCAGGATCTCACCCGGCGCTACAACGCGACGATCGTCGGCGAGACTGACATCCGGGAGCCGATCCTCGCCGAGCTTCTGGGCGCCTGCGGGACGGGCGCGGCGATCCGGGCGCCGGTCTTCGTCGACTACGGATTCAACATCCGGATCGGACGGGACGTATTCATGAACTACGGCTGTGTGCTTCTCGACGTCTGCCCGATCACCATCGGCGACAGGACGCAGATCGGCCCCTATGTCCAACTCCTCGCCGCGGACCATCCGCGGGAGGCCGCGGTGCGGGACGCGGGCCTCGAGACCGGCCGGCCGGTCAGCATCGGCCGCAACGTCTGGATCGGTGGCGGAGCGGTGATCCTGCCGGGTGTCACGGTCGGCGACGACGCGGTCGTGGGCGCTGGCGCGGTCGTCACACGCGACGTGCCGCGGGGCCTGACGGTTGCGGGCAATCCGGCTCAACCGCTTCGGTAGAGCGCAGGCGGCGCGGGTGCACTTGCGCGCCTTGCGGATCCGACCTCCCGCCTTGCGACACGTCTCCGAAGGCATTACCTTGACACCAAGTCAAACCAGAGGGTGACCAATGTTCGGCATATCCGGCAACCAAGCCGTGACGATAACCCCGGCCGCCGCAAAGCAGATCTCGCGGCTGATGGAGAAGGAGGGCCATAAGGGTCTCCGCATTGGCGTCAAGAAGGGCGGCTGCGCAGGCATGGAATACACCATGGACTACGCCGCGGAAATCGACCCCCACGACGAGGTGGTCGAGCACGACGGCGCGCGCGTGATGATCGCGCCGATGGCGCAGATGTTCCTGTTCGGCACGGAGATCGACTACGAGATCTCGCTCCTCGAGGCGGGTTTCAAGTTCCGCAATCCCAACGTGGCCGACGCCTGCGGGTGCGGCGAATCGGTCAAGTTCAAGGATGTCGAGGAGCTGTCGGCGGAAGGGGACGACTAAACGCGCCTTATCTCGCCTGCTGGAGATGGACGTAGGTTTCGGCGTAGCGTTTCGTCAGGTGCTCGCCCGCGGTGATGACGAGGCCCGATCCGAGCGGCGCGACATTCGTGTGGTAGTTCGGATTGAAGAACAGCGGCACAGAAATCCTCTCCTCCAGTCCTCCCACCACGCGATGCGGGGTAGCCTTCACCGCTCCGTTCGTCCACATCTCGAGCATCTCGCCAAAATTCACCACGAACTCCCCCGTTTCGGCCCGGATCGGTTGCCAGGAGCCGTCGCGCAGCCTGACCTCGAGGCCGGCCCTGCCGTCCGTCGCCAGCAGCGTGAGGCAGCCGTAATCGGTATGTGCCGCAATGCCGAAGTCCCTCTCGCCCGCCCAGTCCGGCCGCGCCGGATAGTAGTTGCCGCGCAACAGCGCCATGGGCGTGTCGAACTTGTCGTCGAAATACGCCCGATCCGCGCCGATCGCCCAGGCGATACCACGGAGAAGCTCGAGCGCGACGGCGCGCGCCTTCGCGAAATAGCCCTCCACGACGGGGCGGAACTCCGGCGGCGCGTCGGGCCACGGTGTCGGCGCGTAGACCGGGAGGTGCGCCATCGGATCGCTCCCGGGCAGCGTCACGCCGCAGTCGAAGACCTCCTTGTAGTCGGGGTTGGCGGCCGGATCGACCTGTTCGGACTGCGGCGCGCCCCAGCCGCGATTCGATCCCGTCCGCGCCATGTCGACCGCGCGCTTGACGCTTTCGGGCTGGCGGAAGAACGCGCGGTAGCAGGCGATCGTCCGCGCAACCTCCTCGCCCGAGATCATGGTGTTTCCGAGCGTCAGGAAGCCCGTCTCCCGCGCGCCCTCGCGCACGGCGGCGAGCGCGCTCGCGTCACCGGCCCGAAGGGCGCTTGCGTCGATCCTCGGGATCATTTCGTCACCTCCGGCGTGTCGATGAGCCGTCTTGACCCTCGCAGTCTTCCTTGCCACCCCTGTGACGAAGATCACAAGAGGAGAGTCCGATGCGCCGCAAGCTTGCCGCCGGCAACTGGAAGATGAACGGGACCGCCGAGAGCTTGATCGAAATCGACGCGCTCATTGCCGGGCATCCCTCCCCGTCGGTCGATATCCTGATCTGTCCGCCCGCGACGCTGATCTCGCGCATGGCCGGCCGCACCGGACGGAGCCCGATCGCGCTCGGCGGACAGGATTGCCACTCTGCCGCGTCGGGAGCGCATACCGGCGACATCTCGGCCGCCATGCTCGCCGACGCCGGAGCGACACATGTCATCGTCGGTCATTCGGAGCGCCGCGCGGATCACGCGGAGACCGACGACATCGTCCAAGCCAAGGCCGAGGCGGGACTTGATGGCGGGCTGACCGCCATCGTCTGCGTCGGCGAGACCTTGGAGGAGCGCGAGGCGGGCCGCGCGCTCGAGACCGTGGGCGCGCAGCTTGCCGGCTCGATTCCGCAGGGCGCGACCGGTGCGACGCTCGTCGTGGCATACGAGCCGGTCTGGGCCATCGGGACCGGCAAGGTCGCGACGCCGGAGGAAATCGGCGAGGTGCACGCCTTCATCCGTTCCGAGCTCAGGACCAGTTTCGGAGAGGAGACGGCAGACGCGATCCGCATCCTCTACGGCGGATCGGTCAAGGCGTCGAACGCCGCCGAGATTTTCGCCGTGGGCGACGTCGACGGCGCGCTCGTCGGTGGAGCGTCCCTGAAAGCCGCCGACTTCTCGCCGATCATCGAGGCGCTCGAGAGCTCCGGTGGCTGACGTCACCGCAGGTCCGCCGAAGGCCGCGCGCGCGGAATCGCTGGGCGGGCGGCTTCTGAGATACAGCGCGTATCTCTTCGCGGGCATCTGCCTTCTGCCCATGGTCGCCGTCGGGATCGCGGCGCTGCAGGGCGGCGGCGACACCATCGCGTCGCTCGCCGCCACGGTTCTGCCCCGCTATACCTTCGCGACGCTGGCGCTCGTCGTGCTGGTCGCGATCGGCACCGGCCTGATCGGGGTCGGCGCGGCGTGGCTCGTGACGATGACGCGGTTTCCGGGAAGCCGCGCTCTCGAGGTCGCGCTGGCCCTGCCGCTGGCCTTTCCCGCCTACGTGCTGGCCTATGCCTACACCTATTTTCTCGACCACCCCGGCCCGGTGCAGGCGCTGTTGCGCGACGTCTCGGGATGGGGGCCCCGCGATTACTGGTTTCCCGAGATCAGATCGCTCGGCGGAGCGGCGGCGATGCTCACGCTGGTGCTTTATCCCTATGTCTATCTGCTGGCGCGCGCGGCCTTCCTCCAGCAGAGCGCGACCGCCTTCCTCGCGGCCCGCGCACTCGGGCGGACGGCGTGGGGTGCGTTCCGCGCGGTCAGCCTGCCGATGGCCCGCCCGGCGATCGCGGGCGGCGTTCTTCTCGCCGTCATGGAGACCATCGCCGACTTCGGGACGGTCGCCTATTTCGGCGTCCAGACCTTCGCGACCGGCATCTATACGAGCTGGTTCGGCCTGGCCGACCGGGCGGCGGCGGCGCAGCTTGCGCTTTGCCTGCTCGCCTTCGCGCTCCTTCTCGCCATTCTCGAGCGGATGCAGCGGGGCGCCGCGCGCCATCACGCGGTCGGGGCGCGGCACGAGCGGATGCCCACTGCCCGCCTCACCCGCTGGAAGGCGGCGGGGGCGGTGGTGGCCTGCGGCATCCCGGTGCTTTTCGGCTTCGCGCTGCCGGTGGTCCTGCTTCTCGTCATGGGCATAGGCTCCGGGCAGGACCTGTTCAGCGCGCGCTATCTGGCCTTCATCCAGAACTCGGTCACGCTGGCCAGCATCGCCGCGGTCGTCACCGTCTTCGGGGCGGTGCTCATCGGCTTCACCCAGAGGCTCCAGAGTTCGCCCGCGACAGAGGCGGCGGCCCACATCGCCAGGATCGGCTATGCCGTGCCGGGAGGCGTGATCGCCGTGGGGCTGCTGGTCCCCTTCGCCGGGTTCGACAACGCGCTCGATGCCTGGATGCGGGCGACCTTCGGGATCTCGACGGGGCTGCTCTTCACCGGGTCGATCTGGCTTCTGGTCGTGGCCTACCTCGTGCGGTTCATGGCCGCCGCTCTTTCGGCCTACGACGGGGGACAGTCCACGATCCATTCCAACATGGACGCGGTCGCCCGGACCCTCGGCCATTCGCCTGCCGGAATGCTCCGTCGGGTCCATCTGCCGATCCTGCGACCCTCGGTGCTGACCGCCCTTCTCATCGTTTTCGTCGACGTGATGAAGGAACTGCCGGCGACGCTCATCATGCGACCGTTCAACTTCGACACTCTGGCGGTGCAGGCCCACAGGCTCGCCTCCGACGAGCGGCTGAACGGCGCCGCGGTGCCGAGCCTCGTGATCGTCGCGGTGGGGCTGCTGCCGGTGGTCCTCGTCTGCCGGGGACTCGGCCAGAAGCGCAGCGAGCCACGGGTGGGATTCACTCCCGAAACCTAGAAGCGCGAGGGCGGATGGGTGGTCAGGTACCTGACAGGATTTCCGATGGAGTCACCATATCTCAGTCCGCCGCATCGCGCCCCCTGCTCTGCGCGCGCTCCCGGGCCGACGGGCTTTGCGACGGCACGAAGGGCACCTCGGCGACCTCGGCCGGCACCGGCCGTCCGCTCTCCTCGGCATAGGCATCGGGGAGTTCCACTTCGAGCGGCGTGTCGACCTCGCTGAGGCTCCACGGCACGTAGCCCAGCGCGATGTTGGTTTCGAGTTCAGGCGACCACCACGGCGAGGTCACGTAGCCGCAGCGCGCGCCGCCGGCCGCGCGGATCAGCCAGAAATCGGGCGCGTAGTCGGTGACGGGATGTCCGCCCATCTTCAGGCCGACGAGCTTGAGGCTGAAGGGATAGCTGCCCGCGTCGATCGCCGCGCGCTGCTTTTCGAGCGCCTCGCGGCCGATGTATCCGGCGGTCTTCTTGCGCGGCACCTGATAGGCGAGGTTGACCTGGAACGGCGAGGTTTCGGCGTCCATGTCCTGCCCCCAGCTGAGGATGCCGGCGGCGATGCGGCGATGGTGGCCGGGCGCCACCACGCGCAGGTCGTAGCGCGCGCCGGCCTTCAGGATGGCGTACCAGACGTCCTCGGCCGCGCGCATCGCGTTGCGCACGTAGACCTCGTAGCCCTTTTCGCCGGAAAAGCCCGTGCGCGAGATCAGGACGTTGGCGCCGCCGATCTCGGTCTCCATCAGCCCGTAGTACGGCAGATCGTGCAGGTCCTCTCCGACGATGTCGGTCATCAGGCCCTCCGACAGCGGACCCTGGATCTGGAGCGGCGCGACGTCGATCTCGTCGATCTCGACGTCCCATCGGCGGGGCGTGTTGACGCCCTGGAGCCAGAGCATGAGGTCGCTGTCGGAGATCGAGAACCAGAATTCGGTCTTCGAGAGCCGGAGCAGGACCGGATCGTTCAGGATGCCGCCCTTGTCGTTGCACAGAATGCAGTACTTGCCGTGCATCGGACGGATGCGTGTCGCGTCCCGGGTGATGACGGTGTCGACGAACGCCTCGGCGTCGGGGCCGCGGACGGCGATCTGCCGCTCGACCGCGACGTTCCAGAGCGTCACGCCCTCCACCAGCGCGCGGTACTCCGCCATCGCGCCGCCGTCTTCGGGGCGGACGTAGCCGCGCGGGTGGTACATGCGGTTGTAGACCGTCGCGCGCCAGCATCCGGCTTCGACCGACAGGTGCCAGAAGGGCGACTTGCGCACCCGCGTCGAGACGAGCATCTCGACAGGGGTCGGTCCCGACTGGCGCAGGTTCACGGGGACGATCCGGTCGGACTGGTCGACGCCGGAGACGTTCGGGTTTCGGGTGTTCGAGGTGGCTGTCGACATGGGCGGTTCCTCCTTTCCGCTCAGGTCGAGTCCCAACCCGCGCTGGAAAGGCCGGTTCCTTTCAGCAGCTTCCCCATGGGGTCTGCGACGGGCCTCCTGCGGCGCCGCGACCGAAAAAGGGCGCGCCGTCGGCGCGCCCTCCTGATCGTGGCGGATGCCCGGTCGGGGCGTCCCGCGCCGGGCGTTTACTCCCAGCCGGCCGAGTTCAGCACCTCGACCGCCGCATCGATGTTGTCGGCGATGTCGGAGAGGTCGATGGTGTCGGGCCGGAAGATGCCGAGCGCCGCCACGGAGGGCGCGAGCCCCACGCCCGCCACGGCGGGGTATTCATCGTTGCCTGCCGAGAAGTACTCCTGCGCCTGATCCGACGCAAGATATTCAAGGAAGCGGACCGCGTTCTCCCGGTTCGGAGCATTCGCCGCGACGCCCCCGCCGGAGATGTTCATGTGCGCGCCGATGCTGCTCTGATTGGGGAAGACCCAGCCGATGTTGGCGAGCTGTTCGGGCGTCATCTGGTCGTCGCCCTTCCGGAGCGCGCGGGCATAGTAATAGGTGTTCGACATCGCGATGTCGCACTCGCCCGACGCGATGCCGCGGAGCTGGTCCGTGTCACCGCCCTGCGG
>Ga0102943_1000942_pt1 | contig 18601 bp, 19 predicted proteins | sample SalPonC_black_MG_FD_78174 | JGI IMG/M metagenome (GOLD analysis project Ga0102943, IMG submission 78174) | Salt pond soil microbial communities from South San Francisco under conditions of wetland restoration - Salt Pond MetaG... | ecosystem: Environmental > Aquatic > Marine > Intertidal zone >...
CAGGCGCGTGCCGGAACCCACCTTCGAGTCGATGGAAATGGCGCCGTTGAGCCGCGTGATGGCGGTGCGCACGACGTCCATGCCCACGCCGCGGCCGGAGACGTCGCTGACCTGCGCGCGGGTTGAAAAGCCGGCATGGAAGATCAGGTCCCAGGCCTCTGTGTCGGTGAGACGCTGAGCGGCGTCGGCGGAGTACAGCTCTTTCTCCACGGCCTTGCGCCGCAGCACTTCCGGATCCATGCCCTTGCCGTCGTCCTCGATCGCGATGACGATCGCGTTGCCTTCCTGCGCCGCCGACAGCAGCACCTGGCCGGCGCGCGGCTTGCCGGCGGCGGCGCGCTCCTCCGGCGACTCCACTCCATGGTCCACCGCGTTGCGCACCAGGTGCACCAGCGGGTCGGCCAGCACCTCGACGAGGTTCTTGTCCAGCTCGGTTTCCTCGCCTTCCAGGTGCAGTTCCACCTCCTTGCCGAGGCTGCGCGCGACGTCGCGCGCCACGCGCGGAAAGCGGCCGAACACCTTGCGGATGGGCTGCATGCGCAACTTCATCACCGCTTCCTGCAACTCGCTGGTGATCATGTCCAGGCTGGACACCGCCTGCTCGGCGACCTCGCCCGAGCCGCGCACCCGCAGCGTGACCAGGCGGTTGCGCACCAGCACCAGTTCGCCGACCAGGTTCATCAGCGCGTCCAGCCGGCTGGTGTCCACCCGCAGGGTGGTGTCCGCGGGCGGGCCCTTGCCCGCCGGCGACGCCGCGGCCCGCGACGCGGGCGCGGGTTTTTTCGCCGCGCCGGCTTGCGCGGCCGGCTGCGGAGCGGGCGGCGCGGCCTCGGGGGCGGGCGGCGGCGCGGCGCTCCCGGCGGCGGCCGGAGTCGCACCCTGGAGCTGGTCCAGCAGGGCCTCGAACTCGTCGTCGGTGATCTCGTCGCCGGCAGCCGGCGCAATGGCCGGTTCGGGCAACGGCGCGGCGGGGGGCGGCGGCGCTGCAGCCGGGGGTTGGGCCGGGGGCGCATCCGCCGGGCGCTGGGCGTCCTCCAGTTGCTTGAGCAAGGCCGGGTCGGCCGGCGCCAGCGTCTCGCCCGCGCGCAGCGCGTCGAACATCGCCGTCACCGTGTCCACCGCCACCAGGATGGTGTCCATCAGCAGGCCGTCCAGCGCGAGCGTGCCCTGGCGCAGCCCGTTGAACACGTCCTCGGTGCGATGACAGACCTCGACCAGCGGCGTCAGGCCGAGGAAGCCCGCGCCGCCCTTGACCGTGTGGAAGCTGCGAAACAGGGCGTTGAGCAGGTCCTTGTCGTCGGGCGACTGCTCCAGCTCCATGAGTTGTTCCCCGAGCGCGTCCAGGAGTTCCCCGGCCTCGACCAGGAAGTCCTGCAGCAGCTCGTCGCCGGAATCGAGCATCATTGCGCTCCGTCAGAAACCCAGTCCGGACAGGAGATCGTCCACCTCGTCCTGGCCCCGCATCTTCTCCGCGCCCGGCGCGACGTCCTTCGCCGCCGGCGGCTCGCCGGCGCGGGCGCCGGAGCGGTGCAGCAACAGCGCCAGCTGTTTCTCGAGCTCGCCCGAGACCTCGATGACCCGGCGGATCGCCTGGCCGGTCAAGTCCTGGAAGCTCTGCGCCATGAGGATGTCGGACAACAGCTGGTGCAGGCGCTGCGCGTCCGCGCGCAACGGCTCGTCGGCCGTGTCGTGGGCGGCCAGGCGGGAAGCCAGCGGCAGGCCCTCTTCCACGGCATTGATGACGGTGTGCGCGGCCTGCTCGGTGAGCGTGAGCACCCAGCTGAGCTTCTCGCGCGCGTCCGGGATCTCGTTGGCGGCCAGTTCCGAGATGCGCGGATCCACCCGCAGTTCGGCCAGCGCGTCGTGCAGCTCGCGGGTGATGCGGCCCAGCTCTTCGCCCAGGTCGCGCATGCCGGCAACCTCGCGCGCCAGCGCGTTGGCTTCCGACTCCCTGCCGGCCTCCAGGCTAGACACCAGCAGCCGGGCCTTGGCGAGCCGTTGCCGGGCGATTTCCGCGGCGCTGCCGCCTGCCATGCCGGGGGCCGTCCCGGAACCGGCACCGGCGGCGCTCACGAAGCCGCCTCCGCGGCCGTCGCTTCGAGGCGCGCGAAGATGCGGTCGAGCTTCTCGCGCAGGGTCTCGGCGGTGAACGGCTTGACGATATAGCCGTTCACGCCGGCCTGCGCGGCCTCCACGATCTGTTCGCGCTTGGCCTCGGCGGTCACCATCAGCACCGGCAGCGTTTTCAGCCGGTCGTCCGCCCGCACCGCCTTCAGCAGGTCGATGCCCGGCATGCCCGGCATGTTCCAGTCGGTGACCAGGAAATCGAATTCGCTCGCCTGCAGCATCGGCCAGGCGGTATTGCCGTCATCGGCTTCCTGGATGTTCTGGAAACCGATCTCGCGGAGAAGGTTCCTGATGATCCGCCGCATCGTGGAGAAGTCGTCCACCACGAGGATGCGCATGTCCTTGTTCACTCGAAACCTCCCGGGCCTCTCGCCCGTTTCGCGGCCGCGCCGCTGTTAGTCTTCATCTCCCGCGCCGGTCCAGTCGCCCATCCGGGCGCGGATGCGCGCCAGGGCCTGGCCGTGCAGCTGGCACACGCGCGACTCCGTCACGCCCAGCACTTCGCCGATCTCCCGCAGGTTCAGTTCCTGCTCGTAGTAAAGCGACATCACCAGCTGCTCGCGTTCCGGCAGGCCGCCGACCACCTCGGCCAGGTCCCGGCGGAACGCCTCCCGGTCGAATGCCTCTGCCGGCCCGATCTCCTGGCCCGGCAGGATGTCGTCGAAGCCGCCGTCCTCCTCGGTCAGGTCACCCAGGCTGAACAAGCGCGCCGCCGCCGAGTCCCGCACCATCGAGTGGTACTCGTCCAGCCCCACCTGCAGCGTCTCGGCGATCTCCTTGGCCCGCGCCTCGCGGCCGGTGTGCCCTTCGACCTCCCGGACCGCGCTCGATACCCGCCGCGCGTTCCTGTGCACCGAGCGCGGCGTCCAGTCGTTGCGCCGCACCTCGTCCAGCATCGCGCCCCGGATGCGGATGCCCGCGTAGGTCTCGAAGCTCGCGCCGTGCGAGGCTTCGTAGCCGCGGGCGGCCTCCAGCAAGCCGATGGTGCCGGACTGCACCAGGTCCTCCAGTTGCACGTTGGCGGGCAGCCTGCCTTGCAGGTGGCACGCGATCCGCTTGACCAGGCCGAGATGCTGCTCGACCAGCTGTTCGTAATCGAATTCCCTCGTTGCGGCATACATGATCAACTCACCGCCTCGAGGCCGTCGTCCCCGGCGGGAGCGCCGGCAAGTCGTTCCAGGAAGAACTCGATGCAGCCGCTCATGCCGCGGGGCTCAGGGAGTTTATCGGCACGCCTGGCCGTTTCCTTGAATGCCCGCGCAGCCGGGCTGGACGGGTAAGCCGTGACCACCGGCGACTGCATCTGCACCGCCCGGCGCAGCAGCGGGTCCTCCGGGATCGCCCCCATCTGTTGCAGGGGGATTTCCAGGAAGCGGTCGCATACCGCCTGCAGCTTGTTGTGCAGGCGCCGGCCGTGCTGGACCGAGTCCACGCGATTTGCCACCGTGTGGAAGCGGCGCACGCCGTGATCCCGGGCCAGCACCTTGATCAGCCCGTAGGCGTCGGTCAGCGAGGACGGCTCGTCGCACACCACCACCGCCACGTCCTGGGCGGCGGCACAGAACTGCAGCACCGACGGGCTGATGCCCGCCGCCACGTCCACCAGCAGCACGTCCACGTCCTCGGCCAGGCTGCCGAAGGCATTGATGATGCCGTTCAGCTCGGCAGGCGCGAGGTCGGCGAGCTGCGCGACGCCGGACGACGCCGGCACGATGCGCAGCCCGCCGGGCGCGGAGATCATGATCTCCTCCAGCTCGCGCTCACCGCGCAACAGGTGCGACAGGTTGTACGGCGCCTGCAGCCCGAGCAGCACGTCCACGTTGGCGAGACCCAGGTCGGCATCCAGCAGCAGCGTGCGGCGTCCCATGGCGGCGAAGGCCACTCCGAGGTTCACCGAGACGTTGGTCTTGCCGACACCGCCCTTGCCGCTGGCCACGGCGATCACCCGGACCGGTCGCGGCTGCCTGAAGGACGCCAGGCCCGAGGCCTGGCGGGCGAGGTCATGCATGCTCATGAGGCACCTCCTGGTGTGCACTCGACGCGCTGGCGGTCCAGGGCGTATCTGTCTTGTCTTTCTTGCGCCCGGGCGAGGACAGCGCGCGCGCCACCAGGTCGCGGGGCCTGGCGATCTTGATGTCTTCCGGCACCCGCTGGCCGCTGCTGACGAAAGAGATCGGCAGCTGGTGCGCCAGCGCCGTCGAAAGGGCCGGCCCCAGCCGGGTGGCCTCGTCGAGCTTGGTGAGGATGCAGCCGGCGAGCTGGTCGGCGCCGAAGGCCTCGATCACCTCTTCCATCACGTCCTGCTGCACGTTGCTCGACAGGACCAGGTGGCTCTGCAGCTCGCCCGTGCGCATCAGCGAGCGCGTCTCGTCGATCAGCCGGGCGTCGCGCTGGCCGACGCCGGCGGTGTCCACGATCACCACGCGGCGGTGGTCGAATTCCTCGAGCTGGTCGGCCAGCTCGGCCGCCGAGCGCGCGTGACGCACCGGCAAGCCCAGCAACAGCCCGTAAGAGGCCAGCTGGCGATGCGCGCCGACGCGAAAATCGTCCGTGCTGACCAGCGCGACCGCCTTGCTGCCGAAACGCCGGCAGGCCCGCGCGGCCAGCTTGGCCGCGGTGGTGGTCTTGCCCACGCCGGTCGCGCCCACCAGCGCGATGGCCTGGCTGCGCTCCAGCGGGTCGGCGGCCGCGACCGGTAGCCAGTTGGCCAGCCGGAACAATGCCTCGCGCCAGGCCCGTGCGGGCTCGGCGCCGTCGCTGGTCGCGGCCGCGATGCGCCGCGCCGTCTGCTCCTCGAAACCGCAGGCCAGGAAGCGGCGGACGATTTCCGCTCGCACCGGGTCGCGGCGGTCGTAATCGGCGGTGGCCAGCCGGGCCACCTGGTCCTGCAGGATGGCGCGCAGCGAGCGCAGCTCGTCCTGCATCGCCGACAGCATGGGGTCCTGGCTCCACTCGATGCGAGGCATGCGCCGCTCCGCGGCCCCGTTCCCGGCCGCCGACTCACGCGCCAGTGCCGGTTCGGGCCACGAAGCATGGCCGGGGGCGTCCTGCGGTGCGTCCCCCGACGGGGAGGCGTGCGCCGGCCGGGACTGGCGCGGCGTTGCCGCAGCCCCACCCGGCTCGGGGGACCGGTGGTCGCATGCCGCCGCCGTCTCATCCTCGCCGGGCCGCGCGCCGGCCCGTTCGCCGGACCAGTCGTCGTCCTGTTCGCCGGGCGGGTCGCCGGACCAGCGGCCAGCCTCATCGCCGCCGCGCTCGTCGGCGCGTTCGTCCGACGGCTTGCGCGAGCTTGTGCCGCGCGCATCGCCGAAGATGCCGTTTACCAGTTCCGCGTCGTAATCCACCGCCGCGACGATCTCGATGCCGCCGGCCGTGGTGCGTGTCGAGAGGATGACCGCATCGGGTCCCTGCTCGTCGCGCACCGTGCGGATCGCCTGGCGCATGTCGGGTGCGAAAAATCGCTTGATCTTCATGTTCGTCCTCAGTGCCTTGCAGTGCCGCTCACGCGGTTGCTGCCTGGGCCTCGGCGCCGCCGAGGGTCGCTACCACCTTCACCGGCCGGCTGTCGGGGATTTCCGTGTAGGCCAGCACATGCAGCCCGCGAACCACCGGTCTCAGCCAGCGCGCCAGCCAGGGCCGCAACTCGGCCGAAGTGACCAGCACCGCGGGTTCGCCTGCAATCTCCTGGCGTTCCGCCGCCTCGCTCGCGCCTCTCTGGAGCCTTTCCGCGAGCTGCGGCTCGATTCCGAGACCCGCCGAACCCGTTGCCTGCAAACTACGTTGCAAGACTTGTTCCAACCCCGGATCGAGCGCGATCAAAGGCAAATCTTCAGCAGAATCAGTGATTCCCTGGACGATGAAGCGGGCCAGGGCAGTGCGCACGGCGGCCGTCAGGGCGACGGGATCCTGACTCCTGGCGCCGTGATCCGCCAAAGTTTCGGCGATGGTCCGCATGTCGCGGATCGGGATGCGCTCCGACAGCAGGTTCTGCATGACCCGCAGCACCACGCCCAGGCTGAGCACCTTGGGCACCAGGTTCTCCACCAGCTTCGGGTGGCTTTGGGCGAGCCGGTCCAGCAATTGCTGGGCGTCGTCGTGGCCGAGCAGCTCGTGCGCGTGGTCGTGCAGCAGCTGGCTGAGGTGCGTGGCCACCACCGTGGCGGGATCCACCACCGTGTAGCCCATGGTCTGCGCGTGGTCGCGCTGCTCGGTGGCGATCCAGACGGCCGGCAGGCCGAAGGCGGGGTCCCTGGTCTCGGTGCCTTCCAGCCGGCCGTAGACGCGGCCCGGGTCGATGGCCAGCTGGCGGTCCGCGTGGATCTCGCCGCGCGCCGCCGGCACGCCGTTGAGCGTGATGCGGTAGCCGTTGGGCCCGAGGTCGAGGTTGTCGCGCACGTGGACCGGCGGGATGAGGAAGCCGAGTTCCTCGGACAGCTTGCGCCGCACGCCTTTCATGCGCTCCAGCAACTCGCCGCCCTGCCCGCGGTCCACCAGCGGGATCAGGCGATAGCCGACCTCCATGCCCACCGGATCCACCTGGCTGACGTCGTCCCACTGCAGGTCCCGCGGCTGGGAAGCCTCGACCGGCTCGTCCGGCAGGACCTCGACCTCCACCTGCTGCGAGCGCTTGTGCAGGAACCAGGCGGCCGTGCCCAGCGCCGCGGCGAGCGCCAGGAACACCAGGTTCGGCATCCCCGGCACCAGGCCGAGCATGCCTATGATCACCGCGGCGATGCTGATCGCGCGCGCGCTGCCGAACAGCTGGCGGATCACGTCCTGTCCCATGTCGCCGGCCGCCGACACGCGCGTCACGATGATGGCGGTGGCGGAGGACAGCAGCAGCGAGGGAATCTGGGCGGCCAGGCCGTCGCCGATGGTCAGCAGCACGTAGGTGCGGCCGGCGTCGCCGATGGCCATGTCGTGCGTGGTGGTGCCGATCACCAGGCCGCCGATGATGTTGATGAACAGGATGAGGATGCCGGCGACGGCGTCGCCGCGGACGAACTTGCTGGCGCCGTCCATGGAGCCGTAGAAATCGGCCTCGGCGGCCGTCTCGGTGCGCCTCAGGCGCGCTTCTTCCTGGGTGATCAGCCCGGAATTGAGGTCCGCGTCGATGGCCATCTGCTTGCCCGGCAGGGCGTCGAGGGTGAAGCGGGCGCTGACCTCGGACACGCGGCCGGCGCCCTTGGTGACCACCACGAAGTTGATGATGACGAGGATCGCGAAGACCACGAAGCCGACCGCGTAGTTGCCACCCACCACGAAGTCGCCGAAGGCCTCGATGACCTTGCCCGCGGCGTCGGTGCCGGCGTGCCCGTTCATCAGCACCACGCGCGTCGAGGCCACGTTCAGCGCCAGCCGCAGCAGGGTCGCCAGCAGCAGCACCGAGGGAAACACGGAGAACTCCAGCGGCCGCGGCGCGTACACGGTCATCAGGATGACCACCAGCGCCAGCGCGATGTTGAAGGTGAAGAACATGTCCAGCGCCATCGGCGGCAGCGGCAGCACGATCATCACCAGCAGGGCGATCAGCAGGACGGGCGTGCCCATCCCCGTGCGCACGAAGTTGCCCAGGCTTTGTCCGAGCTGGCTCATCAGATTCTCCGGCCGGTCTGGCGGCGGGTGAGGTGTTCGGGCACTTCCAGCCCGTCAGGCTGCGGCGGCGGGGTGCCGGCGGGCGCGCTCTTCAGCTGGTAAACCCAGGCCAGCACCCGTGCGACCGCGAGGAACAACTCCGCCGGGATCTCCTCGTCCAGGCGGGTCGTGTAATAAAGCGCGCGGGCCAGCGGCGGCGCTTCCAGGCGGGGCACGTCGTGGGCCGCGGCGATCTCGCGGATCTTCAGCGCCACCTGGTCCGCGCCCTTGGCGACCACGCGCGGCGCGGCCATGCCGTCCGGGTCGTACTTCAGCGCGACCGAGTAGTGGGTGGGGTTGCTGACGACCACGTCCGCGGGCGGCACCGCCTCCATCATGCGTCGCTGCGTCATCTCCATCTGCAGCTGGCGAATGCGGCTCTTGACCTCGGGCCGGCCGTCGGTCTCCTTCATCTCGTCGCGCACTTCCTGGCGGGTCATGCGCAGCTGCTTGTGGTGGGTCCACAGCTGGAAGGGCACGTCCACGGCGGCGATCAGCAGCATCACCGCTGACAGCACCACCAGCACCCACAGGGCCGTCTTCGCCAGTCCGGGGATGGCGAGCTCGGGCGCATTGCCGCCGGCCGCCAGCAGGTCCGGCGCGATCAGCCGCAACACCAGCAGACCGGAGCCGGTCACCACGATGAACTTGGCCAGCGTCTTGGCGAACTCCATCAGCCCGTTGGCGGAAAAGATGCGCTTCAGGCCGGCCAGCGGGTTGAGCTTCTCCAGCTTGGGCTTGATGGACTCCGCGCTGAACACCAGGCCGCCCAGCATGGCCGGCCCGATCAGCGCCGCGGCCATCACCGCCGCGAACAGCGGCAACAGCAGCAGCAGGATGGTGAAGGCCATCTCGCCGAAGACCTGCGGGATCAGCGGTGCGTCGAAAGCCAGTGCCCGCGCCGGGCTCAGGCCCTGCACCATGATCTCGACCATGCCGCGGCCTATGGGCGCGCCGAACATCAACAGCGTGGTGGCGCCCGTGAGCAGCACCGCGGTGGTGTTCAGCTCGCGCGAGCGCGCCGCCTGGCCTTTCTTTTTGGCGTCCTGCAGTCGCTTGGGCGTCGGTTGCTCGGTGCGTTCCTGCGACTGGTCCTGTCCCTGTTCGGCCATCGTTTCAGCCTCCCAGCAGCCAGCCGACCAGGGTGAAGCCCTCGCCGAGCAGCAGCTCGAAACGGCCGGCCATGCCGTCCACGGTGGCCCACAGCAGCACGAAGCCCAGCATCAGGGTCATCGGGAAGCCGACCGCGAAGATGTTCAGCGAGGGCGCCGCGCGCGTGACCACGCCCATGGAAATGTTCGCCAGCAGCAGGGCGCCCACCGCCGGCAGCGCGATCATGATGGCGTGGGCGAACATCACGCTGCCCCAGTTGGCGATGGCGGCGAAGTCCTGGAAGTTGATCCCGCCGCCCATCGGCGTGTCGCTGAAACTGGTCGCCATGAAGCTCATCAGCGCGAGATGGCCGTCCAGCGCCAGGAACAGCAGCGTCGCCAGGATGGTGTACACCTGCCCGACCACCGGCACGCGCGCGCCCGAGCCCGGATCGACCATGGTGGCGAAACCCAGCCCCATGCCCAGCGCGATAGTCTCGCCCGCGATGGCCAGCGCCGCGAACACCAGCTGCAGCACGAAACCCGCCATTGCGCCGATCAGCAGTTCCCGCCCGAGCGCCAGCATCATCCTGAAGCCCAGCAGGTCCATGGCCGGCGCGGGCGGCAGCAGCGGCAGCATCATCAGCGAGAGCACCAGCGCCAGCGACACGCGCACGCGCATCGGGACGGAGCGCGCGCCGAACAGGGGCGCCGTGACCAGCATGGCCATGATGCGCGTGAAGGCGAGCATCAGGCTGGCGATCCAGGTGTTCAGCTCGTGCTGGGTGAACTGGAAGGCGGCGTCCATCGGCTCAGCCCGCGACCAGGCCGGGAATGGCCGTGATCAGGTCGCGCGTGTAGTCCACGATCAGCCCGAGCATCCAGTGGCCGCCGAAGGCCAGCACGCCCACCAGGCCGAGCAGCTTGGGGATGAAGGACAGCGTCATCTCCTGGATCTGGGTCGCCGCCTGCACCATGCCGATGATCAGGCCGAAAACCAGCGCGATCAGCAGCATCGGCGCCGCCAGCATCACCGTCACGGAGAGGGCGCCGCGCCCGATGTCCATCACCATTTCAGGCGTCATGGCTCACCCCGCCGCGAAGCTTGCGGCCAGCGTGCCCATCACCAGCGACCAGCCGTCCACCAGCACGAACAGCATGATCTTGAAGGGCAGCGAAATGATCAGCGGCGAGAGCATGACCATGCCCATGGACATGAGTACGCTCGCCACCACCAGGTCGATGATCAGGAAAGGCACCAGCAGCAGGAAGCCGATCTGGAAGGCCGTCTTCAGTTCGCTGGTGACGAAGGACGGCACGAGCACGGAGAAGGGCACGTCGTCCGGCGTCTCGAAACTTTCGTGGCCCGCCAGGCCGGCGAACATCTCCAGGTCCGGCGCCCGCACCTGCGACATCATGAACTCGCGCACCGGGCCGCTGGCCGCCTGGATCGCCGCCGGCGCGTTCAGCGACTCCTCCAGGTAGGGCCGCGCCGCCTCCTCGTAGACCCGCTCCAGCACCGGCGACATCACGAACAGGCTGAGGAACAGCGCGAGGCCGATCAGCACCTGGTTGTTCGGCGTCTGCTGCGTGCCCATGCCCTGGCGCAGGATGGCCAGCACCACGATGATGCGGGTGAAGGAAGTCATCATGATGAGCGCCGCCGGCAGCAGGCTCAGCATGGTCATCAGGAGCAGCACCTGCAGCGTCACGGAGTACTGCTGCGTGCCGTCCTCGGCGGTGCTCACCGACAACAGCTCGAGGCCGTTGTCGGCGCCGGCCGCGGCGGGCCAGGCGAGTAGCGCCGCCAGCAGCAGCCACCCGAGGAGGTGTTGTTTCACGAGCGCGGCTCCCCTGTCCCGGTCCGCAAAGCGTCGCGCAGGCGCGCCGCGAAACCGCCGTCCGCGGCGTGAGCGGCGCCGGGCGGCGGGCTCACCGGCTCGTCCAGCACCATCAGCGTCTGGATCCGGCCCGGCGCCGCGCCCACCAGGAGTTGCTGGCCGCCCACCTCCACCAGCAGCAGTCGCTCGCGCGCGCCGATGGAGGCCGACGAGAGCACGCGGATCGCGCCCGGGCCGCCGCGCTGCAGGCCGCTGAAGCGCTTCAGCAGCGCCGCCAGCCCCACGATCAGGAGCACCATCACCAGCAGGCCGGCGATCATGCGCGCAACCTGGCCGGCGCCGGCGATGCCCGGCGCGGACTGCGGCTCGGCCGCCAGCGCCAGCGCGGGCAGCAACAGCAGGACCGGCAGCATGACCAGGAAGCTTGTGCGGGGGCGCTTGCTCATGACGCTCAACGCAGCTTGCGCACGCGCTCGGCCGGACTGATGACGTCGGTCAGGCGGATGCCGTACTTCTCGTTGATGACCACGACTTCGCCGTGGGCGATGAGGGTGCCGTTGACCATCACGTCCATGGGCTCGCCCACCAGCCGGTCGAGCTCCACCACCGAGCCCTGGTTGAGCTGCAGCAGGTTGCGGATCGGCAGCCGGGTGCGGCCGATCTCCATCGCCAGCGAGACCGGGATATCCAGCACCACGTCGAGGTTCACGTCTTCGTCGCCGGGCTTGCCGGCGTCCTTCAGGGCGGCCGGCGCGACCGCGGCGCCGCCGTTACCCGCCGCGGGCGTCCCGCTGCCGTTGCCCTTGGCGGGCGCCGCGGCGGCCTCCACGCTCGCCTGTTCGGCCATGGCGGCGCCCCAGTCGTCCATGCCCGTGTCGGTCGTCTGCTCGCTCATGCTGTGCGCTCCTGGCTGATTTTCTGCTTGATATCGGCGCCGCCGGATTCGCGGCGCGCCGGTTCGATGATCTGCAGGGCGTGATAGCCCTGGGAGGCGCCGTAGCGCCCGTGAAAGGCGGGTATGCCCTCGGCGTAGAGGGTCACGCGCTCCGGCATGTCGATGGGCAGCACGTCGCCCGGCTTGAGCCGCAGCACCTCGCCCACGCTCAGCTCCACTTCCACCAGCTTGCAGCTGACCTCGACCAGGGCCAGGCGGATCTCTTCCTTGAGCGCCTTCAGCCAGCGGCCGTCGCCCTCGGAGCGGTCGCTCTGGATGCCGGCGTCGAGCAGGTCGCGGATCGGCTCGATCATCGAGTAGGGCAAGGTGAGCTGCAGCTCGCCGCCGCCGCCCTCCAGCTCCAGCTTGAAGCTGCACACCACCACCACCTCGCTGGGGCTGACGATGTTGGCGAACTGCGGGTTGACCTCGGAGTTGATGAACTCGAACTCCAGCGGCAGCACCGGCCCCCAGGCGTCCAGCAGGTCCTTGAAGGCCAGCTCCAGCACCATGCGCATCACGCGCGTCTCGGTGAGGGTGAACTCGCGCCCCTCGACCTTGGCGTGGAAGCGTCCGCCGCCGCCGAAAAAGTGGTCCACCAGGGTGAACACCAGCCGGGCATCCATCACGAACAGGGCGGTGCCGCGCAGCGGCTTGACCCGGATCATGTTGAGACTGGTCGGCACCGGCAGCGTGTGCACGTACTCGCCGAACTTCTCCAGCCGCACGCCGCCGACCGAGATCTCGGTGGAGCGGCGCAGCAGGTTGAACAGGCTGATCCTGAAGTGGCGCGCGAAGCGCTCGTTGATCATTTCCAGCGTCGGCATGCGGCCGCGCACGATCCGGTCCTGGCTGGAGAGATCGACCTCGCGGGCGACGCCGTCGTGCGCGCGCAGGTCGTCCTCCGTGTCCACCTCGCCGTTGTCCACGCCGTGCAACAGCGCGTCGATTTCGTCCTGCGATAAAAGGTCTTCTGCGCTCATGTCATTGCATCACGAAGCTGGTGAAATAAACGTCCTCGGCCACCGGGTCGCCGGTGAGCGCGGTCATCTCTGCGCGGATCACTTCCAGGGCTTCCCCCCGCAGCGCCTCCTTGCCGTCCCGCGTCAGCAGCGCCTCGTAGTCGCGCTCGCTGAACAGCGCGATCAGGGCATTGCGGATGGCCGGCACGTGGCGGTCGAGGGTCGCCTTGTCGCCGCTGTCGGGTGTCATCACCTCCAGCGAGACCTGCAGGTAGCGCAACTTGCCGCCGCCGGCGAAATTCACCACCAGCGGCGGGTCCAGCGGGATGTACTGCGCGTCGCGGCGCGCGCCCGGCTCTTCCCCGGCCGGCGCGTCGGCGTCCGCTTTGGCCGGCGCACTCTCCCCCATCTGCTGCCAGGCGAACCAGCCGCCGCCGGCGCACAGGCCCAGGACGAGCAGCAGCAGCAACCAGAGGCCGCCGCGCTTCCTGCGGGGGGCGCCGGCGGGCTCGAGCGCCTCGCCCTCGAGCTGTTCCTCGAGTTCTTCCTCGTAAAGCTCGGCCGACGGGGCTTGCGGGTCTGGCATCTGGCTCTCTCCTGGTGCGCCGGCGCATGCGGCGCGCGCGTGTTGATGTCTCCTGCACCCATGGAAGCAAGAGCCGTGCCATCAGGCACAGTCTTTTAAAAACAGTGACTTGGGGAAGCTTGCGGCGGGGCTGTCAGCTTCTTGACGCGCGCCGCGCGGGGAAGCGTCAACGCGTCCGCATGGCCTGCGGGGAGAGGCGCCGACGCGGCGCAGGGCTGCGTGGCGGCGCCGAGATCGGAAACTCTAGATAAAGCAGTCCACCAGCCCCGCACCGCCGGCTGATTCCGGGCCCTGGGAGACGGCCGGCTCGCCGTGCGCCTCGTTGCGCAGCGCCTCGTCAGCGTCGCCGGCCTGCGCGGCATTCTCGCCGTCGCCCTGGCCGGAGCCCTGGTGACCGATGTCCACGTGGTCCAGCTGCAGGCCCTCTGCCGCGAACATCTCGCGCAGCCGGGGTGCTGCCGATTCCAGCGCCTCGCGCACGGCGTTGTTGCCGGCCGCCATGCTGAGCCGCACGCCGTCGTCATCGGTGCGCACGCGCACCTCGACGGGGCCGAGGTCGGGCGGGTTCAGGCGCAGCTGGGCGACCTGGCTCTTGTTGGACACCATCCACAGCACGCGCTGGCCAACCGCCTCGCCCCAGCCGGGACGATCGGGCGCCATGGGGATCGACAGCGAGGGCGGCGTCGGCACAGCGCCGCCGGTCGTCCCACTGGCGGCCGACCCGCCGGCTGACGTTGCGGGCGCCTGCATGGCGGCGCCCGCCAGCAGCGAGGCGGGCGCCCGGGTTTCCGGGGCATCCGCGCCGGTCGCCGCCAGCGCGCGCATGAACTCGCCGCCGCCCTCACCCGGCGCCTGTGCGGGCATGCCGTGCAGCGCCCGCACCACGCCAAGCACCCGCGCGAGCGAGTTCGCTTCCAGCGACAGGCTTTGCGCTCCCGGCCCGCCTTCCGGCAGGCCGCGTGACGCGTAATCGATCGCCTGGCCGCTCGCCTGGCCGCCGGGCTGCCCGCTCGCATGGCCGGCCGGCTGAGCGGACAGTTGCGCGGCGAGTTGCGCCAGCGGCGGGTGTCCCCCGCCGGGGAGCGAAGCCGGCGTCGCCGGGACAAGCGCTTCGGTACCGCCGGGCGGCGACCCGTCCAGTTCGTAAAGCGCGCGCAGGGACTCGGGCAGGTGCGCGTACAGGTCGACCTCATGCTCGCTGTTCTCGCCGTGCTCGCCGCCCGCGCCGTGCTTGCCGTCATTGTCCGCGGTCGTCCCGGCGTCTTGCGACGGATCATCCTGCGCGTCGAGACGCGACGCTTCCGTGCCCGGCGCTTCACTGCCGGACGATGATCCCGCAGCGGGCGCGGCGTCGGCGGGCGGCAAGTTCTCGCCGTCCGGCGGCGGCGTCTTGCCGTCCGCCTGCTTTTGCGCCAGCGCGATCGAGAAACCGGACGCCGACCCGCTGTCGGCCTTGCCGCCTTTGGCGGACGCGCGCGCGCCGCTATCGCCATGGACGCCCGCGGCCTGGCGGGCGGCGTCATTCTCAACAGCCATGGGCAGCCTGGACATCATGATCGGAATCTCCGTTGCGGGGCGTGCGGGCCTCGAAGCAGGGCGCGGCGCGCTGGTGTTCGTAAAACGATTTCCTGAATACGCCTGCAAGCGCTGCAGGAAGCGTGCCATGCGCCTGCGAGCGGCCGTTCATGCGCGCCGCTGTTCACAAGGGCCGCGCCGCCGTGGCGCGGGCCGCGCATTCGTCCTGCTCGCGCTGCTCGCTGCGGCGGGCCTCGCGCTCCTCCTCGTCGCGGCAGCGCGCGACGACTTTTTCCAGGGCCTCGTGGTCCATGCGCAGCGCCAGCCAGCGGGCGCGCGCGGCCTCCAGCTCCATGCGCGCCTGCTCGACCACCTCCTGCTGGCGCTGGATCGCGCCGCTCAGCTGGGCGAGGAACAGCCGGCCGTCACGCAGCATGCCGGGCCCGCCCGGCGAGCGCTTGTTCTTCATGCCGTCCGCGTAATCGCGCCACCAGGCGCGCAGCTCGGCCAGGCGCAGTTCCTGCGCGGCGAGCGCTTCCTGCCGGCTGGCGAACTCCTTGACCCCCAGTTGCTCCTTGTGGTCCGCGATCCGGGCGATCGGCTCTATGCGGCGGCTTCGCGTCGATTCAGCCATGGCTGTCTTCCTTGTCTTGCGGCGTCACGGCCGCGGCGAGTGTCTCGAGGCTGGGGGCGAGCGATACGGCCTCGTGCATGTCCTGCGCAAGCCAGCTCTCCAGCCGTGGCTGGAAGGCCACCGCTTCGTCCAGTTGCGGGTCCGCGCCGGGCTTGTAGGCGCCCACGCTCAGCAGGTCGCGATGCTGCGACCAGGTGGCGTAGAGATGCCGGAAACGCGCGGCGGCCGCGCGGTGCTCGGGAGCACAAATGTCGTTCATCGCCCGGCTGATGGAGGCTTCGATGTCGATGGCGGGATAGCGCCCGGCCTCCGCCACGCGCCGCGACAGCACCACGTGGCCGTCCAGCACCGCGCGCGCGGCGTCGGCGATCGGGTCGTTGGTGTCGTCGCCCTCGGCGAGCACGGTGTAGAAAGCGGTGATCGAGCCGCCGCCCCGCTCGCCGTTGCCGGCGCGCTCCACCAGCTGCGGCAGGCGCGCGAACACCGAGGGCGTGTAGCCCTTGGTCGCCGGCGGCTCGCCGATCGCCAGGCCGATCTCGCGCTGCGCCTGGGCGAAGCGGGTCAGGGAATCCATCAGCAGCAGGACCTTGAGCCCCCGGTCACGGAAATACTCGGCGATGGTGGTGGCCAGCATCGCGCCGTGCAGGCGCATCAGCGGCGGATGGTCCGCCGGCGTGGCGACCACCACGGCGCGTTTCATGCCCTCCGGGCCGAGCGTTTTCTGCACGAAATCGTTCACCTCGCGGCCGCGCTCGCCGATCAGCCCCACCACCGTGACGTCCGCCTCGGTGTAGCGGGTCATCATGCCGAGCAGCACGCTCTTGCCCACGCCGCTGCCGGCGAACAGGCCCATGCGCTGGCCCCGCGCGACGGTCAGCAGGCCGTTGATGGCGCGCACGCCCACGTCCAGCGGCTCCTCCAGCGGGGCGCGCGAGAGCGGATTAACGGAGCGTCCGCGCAGCGGCATCATCGTCTCGCAGCGCAATGCCCCGCGTCCGTCCAGCGGCCGGCCGCTGCCGTCCACCACGCGGCCGAGCAGCTGCTCGCCCACCGCGGTGTTGCGCGCGCCCGACAGGGGCCGCACGCGCGCGCCGGGCGTCAGGCCCTCGATGTCGCCCACCGGCATGAGGAACACGCGCTCCCCCGCGAAGCCGACGACTTCCGCCTCGGTCAGGTTGCCGCCGCTGCCGTGAATGCAGCAGCGCCCGCCCACCGGCGCCTCGCAACCGACCGCCTCCAGGGTCAGTCCCACCATGCGCACCAGCCGCCCCTCGGCGATCAGCGGCTCGGCGCGCTCGACGCGCGCGCGACGCTCGGCCAGGGAGGCGCACAGCCGCGCATTGCGCTGTGACGGCGACGGCAGCGCGGCGGCGCTCATCAGGCGTCCGCCCCGTCGCCCTGCCGGTCGCTGCCCAGCATGCGGTCGAACACCCGGTTGATGCGCGTCTCCAGGGTCGCGTCGATGGCCGAGATGTCCGTGGAAATGCGGGCGCCGCCGCGGGTGATGGCCGGGTCCCGGATGATGCGGCAGCTCGGGCCGCCGTCCTGTGCACCCAGCAGTTCCTCGACGAGCCGCGCGTCCTCGGGGTGCAGTTGCAGCGTGATCGCGCGCTCGCCGACGGGCAGCGCCGCGATTCCCTCGCGGATCACGGCCATGATCTCGCCCGGGTCCGACTTGATCTCGCGCCGCACGAGGCGGCGAGCGATGGCCATCACCAGCTCGAGAATTTCTTCCTCCACCTGCGCGTCGAGGCGCTCGAGCGGCGCCGCCAGCCCGGCCAGCAGCGCATCGACCTGCGCGCCGCGGCGGCGGATCTCGCCCTGGGCGGCTTGCAGGCCATCCGCATGGCCGGCAGCCCGGCCGGCCTTGCGCGCCTCCTCCTCGATGGCTTCCAGGCGCCCCGCGGTGAGCGGCCCGCTGGCCGAGCCTTCCTGGCCCACCGCCGGCAGGTTCCAGGGCCGGGCCTGCGCGCCGGAGATGACCCGGTCGCCGATCGAGGGCGCGGCCTGCGCGGCTGCCGCCGTCGTCGCGCCCGCGCGGCTGGCTTGCCGGCTGTCGTCAGACATATTCCTCTCCGCCGCGGCCGCCCAGCGCGATGTCGCCGTTCTCGCCCATCCGCCGCACGGTCGCCAGGATCTCCTTTTGCGCGGTCTCCACGTCGCTCACGCGCACCGGGCCCTTCGCCTCCAGGTCGTCGCGCAGCATCTCGGCGGCGCGCTTGGACATGTTCTTGAAGATTTTCTCGCGCACCGCGCTGTCCGCGCCCTTCAGGGCGATCACGAGCTTGTCGCCGGTGACCTCGCGCAGCACCGTCTGCATCGAGCGGTCGTCCATCTCGGCGAGGTTCTCGAAGGTGAACATCAGCTCCTGGATCTTGCCGCCCAGGTCGGCGTCCGACTTGCCGATCTGCTCGATGACGCGCAGCTCCATGTTCGAGTCGAGGAAGTTCATGATGTTGGCGGCGTTCTTCAGGCCGCCCATCACCGAGGACTTGTGCGTGTTGTTGACCGCAAACTGCTTCTCGAGGATCTGGTCGAGTTCCTCCAGCGCGTTCGGCTGCACCGTGTCCAGCGTGGCGATGCGCATCACGATCTCGGGCTGCACCCGTTCGGGCAGGAAAGAGAGCACTTCCGCGCCCTGGTCGGGGTCCAGGAAGGAAAGCACGATGGCGATGATCTGCGGGTGCTCGAGGCGGATCATGTCGGCCACCGAGCGCGCGTCCATCCACTTGAGCGCCTCCAGGCCCTTGGAACTGCGGCCCGTCAGGATGCGGTCGATGACGCCGCCGGCCTTGTCTTCGCCCAGCGCGCTGATCAGCACCTTGCGCACATACTCGTCGCTGCCCACGCCCAGCGCGGTCTGCTCGCTGACGGTGTCCACGAACTCCTTGAGCACGCCGTTCATGTCCTGGCGGGAGATGGTCTGCAGCGAGGCCATCGCCATGCCGATGCGCTGTACCTCCTTGGGGCCCATGTGCTTGAGCACGCCGGCGGCATTGTCCTCGCCGAGGCTCATCAGCAGCACGGCGGCGCGGTCCGTTCCGGTGAGCGACATGACTTTACTGGTTTCCATCGGAAGCCACCCATTGCTTGACGACCTGCGCGACCCGCTTGGGATCCTCGCGCACCATGTTCTGGGCCACCTTCAGCGCGTCGTCGCCGTCATCCGAAGGCTTCCTTGCCGAACCCTGGGCCGCGGGCAGTCCCGGCGGGCTGGCGTCGCCGACCTGCGGCACGGCGCCGCCGGCGGGCAATGCCGCCATCGGGCGTCGCGCCG
>Ga0102943_1000943_pt1 | contig 18600 bp, 19 predicted proteins | sample SalPonC_black_MG_FD_78174 | JGI IMG/M metagenome (GOLD analysis project Ga0102943, IMG submission 78174) | Salt pond soil microbial communities from South San Francisco under conditions of wetland restoration - Salt Pond MetaG... | ecosystem: Environmental > Aquatic > Marine > Intertidal zone >...
AAAGTAGTGAGATATGAGGTTTGAGGTTTGAGTAGTGAGAAAAAAATATCAAATTAGCTTCTCTCAATACTCATAACTCACCCCTCATAACTTTCATAATTTGTTGTGCCCGCCAGGGCATGGGTGTTATATGAAAGCCGCCAGTGCGCAGTCATCAGCTAACTGCTAACCGCTGATAGCTAACAGCTAATAGCTTTCATTTTTGTTGTGGCGGCAGGCCATGGCCGTTATTAAAATACGTTTTCATCAAGAATCAACGCAATCAGGGAGATCATCCCCACCAGTTCTCCTTTTTCTTCCACCGGTGCCCGGCGGATACCCGCCCGGTAGATAAGCCGCACCGCATAGCGGATATCCATATCCACTGGTACCGTGATCACCGGTTTGGTCATGACTTCATACACATTCACCTCATCCAGGGACCGTCCCGGCAGTATCGCGCCCTTGATAATATCCTGGGATACCAGTATGCCCCAGGCATCATCTGCATGCCGTTTGTTCACCAGAAGAGAAAACACCTTGTTTTCCTTCATCTTTTGGACTGCTTCGCGGGTGGTGGCCATGCCGTCAATGGAAATGATACCTTTGTGCATCACATCCCTGACCCGAATGATTCTGGTTTTATCCGGTTCCATAAGTTGCCTTCCTTGAAAAAAGTGATACTCTGATAAAAATTTAGAGGTAACTGTCCCTGGCCTTCTGCTTGAATTTTTCCATCTGGCTTTCCAGACCCACCACATGCTCCACCGGCAGCATGAACGCAATGCCGGTACCGGGCTTGCCGAATTCTCCGGCGGTTTTTATGACGGTCAACAGTTTTTCCGCCACATGTTCTTCCGCCAGCAGCATAATGATATCGGTCTGGGCTTCCAGGGTCAGGCCGAAAAATGTTTTTGCCTCTTTGATGCCGGTCCCTCTGGCGGGAATGATGGTGGCCCCGGTGGCCCCTTCTTTTTTGACGGCATCGACAACCTTGTCTGTAATTTCAGCTTTTACACTGGTTAAAATAAGTTTAAACCGCATAGGTTTTCTCCGCTGTTCTGGTTTTACGATGGGTCATCCATACGGCCAGCCGGGCATAACCCAGCACCGATATGATGGGAAACAGGCTGGCAAAGGCAATGAGCCCGAACCCGTCCAGGGCGGGATTGCGGCCCGGCACGGTGGATGCCAGGCCAAGGCCCAGGGCCGCCACCAGGGGCACGGTCACGGTGGAGGTGGTGACCCCGCCGGAATCATAGGCCAGTGCGATGATATTTTTCGGGGATACCAGGGTCAACAAAATTACCATGATATACCCCACAAGAATGTACAGGTAAAGGGGGGTACCGGTGACAATACGGAAGGTACCGAGGCTGATGCCTGCAGCCACCCCGATGGCGACGGTAATGCGCAGGCCCCACTGGCTGATGGTCCCCATGGACACTTCACTGGCCTTGTAGGCCACGGCAATGAGGGAGGGCTCGGCAATGGTGGTGGCAAATCCGATCATGGCGGCAAACAGATACACCCATCCATAAGCGGTCCAGTCTGCCAGAGCCGGTTGATCCGGGGTGCCGTAAATAAACACCGGGTCGGACAACTGGGCCGCCATGATTTTGCCCAGGGGAAACAAGGCTTTTTCCAGTCCGGCCAGAAACAGGGCCAACCCGATCACCACATATACACCGCCCACGAGCACACGGCCCAGGTGGGGAATGGGCTGGCGCAACACCAGCAGCTGAAATCCCCCGATCAAAAGAATGATCGGCAGCACATCCCTGCCGGTGGCCACCAGGATTTTTCCGAAATCCAGTAAAAATTCCAAGGGGGATTCCCTCCTGTTATCAGTTAAAAATCAGCAGCCCGTATCCCATGACAAAAATCATGGGCAGCAAAGAGGCGAACGCGATAAGTCCAAACCCGTCCAGGAGTGGACTTCTGCCCTGGATGGAGGATGCCAGACCTACCCCCAGGGCTGCCACCAGGGGCACGGTGATGGTGGATGTGGTCACCCCGCCGGCATCATAGGCAATACCGATAATCTCTTTGGGCGCGACAATGGTCATGAGCATCACCACCACATATCCGCCAATGATCAGAAAATGAATGGGCCAGCCTTTGAGGATACGGATGACCCCCACCAGGATGGCCAGGCCCACGGAAACCGCTACACTGATACGAAGCCCTAAGGCATAGGTGTTCAAAGATTTTTGATCCGGATCGATCAATCCGCCTTTGCCTGCGATATCAGCTGCTTCGGCTGCCACGGCAATCAGGGCCGGCTCGGCAATAGTGGTAGAAAACCCCAGGGCAAAGGCAAACACCAGCAGCCACAACAGGCTGCCTTTTCTGGCCAGGGCATAGGCCATGGCTTCACCAATGGGAAACAGCCCCATTTCAAGCCCCTGGACAAACAGAACCAGCCCCGCCACCACCAGCAGTGCGCCAAAAATCACCTCACCCAGTTCGGGCAGGGGTTGTCTGATAACAACAAGCTGAAAAAATGCGATCACCAGGATAATGGGCAGCAAATCCATTACAGCGGTTTTTATTTTTTGAAAAATAAAGGGTAAAATTTTCATGAGGTCATGCTGGTGCCCGTTGTCGGTACTACCTTTGTTGTCATTTTTCCTGCCAGGCAGCCGGAGCCGGCTCTTATCATCGGTTTCTGCGGCTCACCGGATCTGATGGCTTTATGCATCCTAAAGTTGGACCTTTTTTTTGTCAAGGCTTTATCACATTCAAAAAAATTTCCTATCCAGCACGTGGTCCTTTTTTTGAAAAACCGTTGGCCCGAAATACGCGGTATGGTATACAACAGGTGAATAACCGAATTGGCAGAAATAAACAAGGATAACACAGATGCTCAAAACCATGGCAACCCAGCTGACCCTTATTTTTAAAACGGGCAGAAAAAAAAGCAATGGGTGGATTCTGATCAAATTCGTATTGGTACTGGTATTTCTGTTTACCTTGTTCTCGGTGCTGTTTCATGTCCTGATGGTGTATGAAGGCCGGCAATACAGCTGGGTAACCGGATTTTACTGGACCTTGACCACCATGTCCACCCTGGGCTTCGGTGACATTACCTTTCACAGTGATGCGGGCCGTCTTTTTTCCATAGTGGTCTTGTTCAGCGGCATTGTTTTTCTGCTGGTGATGCTGCCTTTTACCTTTATCCAGTTCTTTTATGCCCCTTGGCTGGAGGAACAGAACAAGGCACGGGCACCAAGGGCTGTCCCCGGGAACATGTCCGGGCATGTGATTCTCACCCATTTTGATGCCGTGGCGGTCACGCTCATTGAAAAACTCAACCAATACGGATTTGCCTATGTGATTCTCACCCCCGGGCTGCAGGATGCCCTGGATTTATATGACCAGGGCTACCGTGTGGTGGTGGGGGAACTGGATGACCCGGAAACTTACCGCCGCCTTCGCATTGACCAGGCCGCACTGGTAGCGGTATTAAATGATGATATCGCCAGCACCAATATTATTTACACCATCCGGGAAATCAATGATCGGGTAAAAACCGTAACCAATGCCGACCTGAAAGATTCCCTGGACATTCTCAAACTGGCCGGCAGCACCCATGTTTTCCAATTCACCCAGATGCTGGGCAGAGCGCTTTCCCGCCGGGTATTTGGAATCAACATGCAGGCCAATATCATCGGGCAGTTCGATGACCTGCTGATTGCCGAAGCCCCGGTCATGCGGACCTGGCTTCAGGGGAAGACCATGGCGGAAAGCCGGTTGCGGGAAAATTGTGGTGTGACGGCTGTCGGGGTCTGGGAACAGGGCAAATTTCACATTCCATCCCCTGACACCCGGATCACGGAGTCCACAGTGCTGGTACTGGCCGGCACCAAAGAACAGCTGGAACAGTTTGATGGCACCATCGTTGCAGCGGATATATCACAGAATGATACAAGCAGTCCGGTGGTGGTGCTGGGAGGCGGCCGGGTGGGCCAGGCAGTGGCTGAAGCCCTGCGTGTCCGGAGGGTTTCGCATTGCGTGGTGGAAAAAAAACCCGGCATTGCAGACAAGCACCCAAACTTTATCCATGGTAGTGCTGCCGACCGCAATACCCTGTTCGAAGCAGGTCTTGAAAACACCCCGTCAATCATCATTACCACCCATGACGACAACCTGAACATCTATCTGACCATCTACTGCCGCCGTCTGCGGCCGGATGTGCAGATCATCAGCCGGGCAAGCCTGGACAGAAACATCAACACCATGCACCGGGCCGGTGCCAATCTGGTGATGTCCTTCAGTTCCCTGCTGACCACCACCATCATGAACCTGATTCAACCCCAGAAGATGCTCATGCTTTCCGAAGGCCTCAATGTGTTCAGAATGCCGCTGCATGCCAGGCTGGAAAACAGATCCTTGATTGACATCCAGATCAGGGAAAACACCGGATGCAGTGTTGTGGCAGTCAAAAAAAACGAAAATCTGATCATCAATCCGGATCCGGCCATTGTCCTTGAAAAAGGGGATGAACTGGTACTCATCGGCACTGCGGATGCAGAAAAAATGTTCATCGAAAAATATCCGGCAGCATCGGTATAGGTATCACCATTACCCTTATGATTTTACGGCTGCTGCAGGGGGATGTCCCATTTTTTCATGAATTTCCACACCAAGGTCCGGCTTTTACCGATACGCCGGGCCACTTCTGCCTTGTTCCACCGGCATTGTGTCAGCAGATCCACCAAAGTTTCCCTGGTCAGATTTTTTTGGCCCTGATCAGGTGATGCCGGGTACGGGACGGTTTCTCCGGCATGTTCGGCAGCATCCTGGAGTTCCGCCGGCAGATCGGTTTGGTCAATATAATCGGTCCTGCAGACCACAAAGGCATGTTCAATGGCATTTTCCAGTTCCCGAACATTACCGGGCCACAGGTGGGACATGAGGATTTTCATGGTCCCCGGTGAAACCCCTTTGATTTGTTTGTTTTCCCGCTTACCGGTTTTTTGGACAAAATGCTCCGCCAGCAGAGGGATATCCGGCTTCCGATCCCGGAGAGGGGGCATCTGGATGGTGAACACCTTGAGCCGGTAGAACAGATCTTCCCTGAAAAACCCCTTTCTGGTCAAATCCGTCAGGTCCTTGTTGGTGGCCGCAATAATCCGTATATCGATCTTGCGTTTTCTGGTGTCCCCCACCCGTTCGATCTCGCGTTCCTGGAGGACCCGCAACAGTTTCACCTGCATATAAGGGGTCAACTCCCCGATTTCATCCAAAAAAATGGTGCCGGTATCGGCCTGTTCAAACCGGCCCACACGTTCCTTGTGCGCCCCGGTAAAAGCCCCTTTGACATGACCGAAAAGCTCACTTTCCAGAAGGGTTTCCGACAGTGCGGAACAATTGACGATTACCAGGGGGCGCTGGTCTTTGGAAGCATTGAAATGAATGGCTTTGGCCACCAGCTCCTTACCAGTGCCGCTTTCTCCCTGAATCAACACGGTGGCCCGGCTGTCTGCGGCAGCACGAATAGCATCAAACACATTCTGCATGGCAGAACTTTTGCCAATGATATTACCCAGGTTATAGGCCTGCTGCAGCTGGCGCCGTGCATCATCCGCCCTCTTTTGTGCCAGGGAAAGTGCGGTAAGATCCGTTATGGTTTCAACGATTCCCAGAATCTGTCCCTGGTCATCTTTTGCCAGGCGGGCATTTTTGATCACCGGCACATCATACCCGTCTTTGTGCCGGACAAAGCATTCCTTTGCCTCTGTGCGGCCATGAACCATGACCCCGCAGGCGTGGATATCAGCCGGGCATTGTTTGCCGTAGCACCGGCTGCATTTGAGAATGTCACATCCTCTGCCCACCGCCTCAAGAGCGGAAAAGCCGGAAATGTTTTCCATGGCCTGGTTCCAGGAGGTGATAATTCCCTGGTCATCCAGGGTGAACAATCCTTCTGCCATGGTGTCAATGATCTGGTTTAAGAAATGGACATTCCACAGTTCATGGGTTTTCACAAGTTGTTACTCCATCGGGCTGATTGCCGGGATCAGCTGGTAATAGCGTGTGTGCTTTCGGCATACAGCCGCCTGAATCAGTTCTTCTTCTGCAGTTTTTCAAAACCTCTTATTTGCATACCTTGAACGTTAGCACCGGGAATTTTTTTTGTCAAACACGGCTTTCAAACTTTTATAGCCTCCATAACGTTACCGTTATACGCTGAAACAGAAATATGATAAGGTAACGGCATTTTGCAGTCTGTATTGTGCTGTGTGAACAAAGGCAAAACCGGTTTCCGCCATGAGTTGCACACGGTTTATACGGCACGGGTTTTTCTGGCATGAATCTTGATTTGCTCAATCTCATGTGTAGCAGTACCGATGCAGACACACAAAGCAAAAGGATACCCAAAAAATGGACATCACAGAATTTGCACCTGGTGTAAAAGACAAAGTGGCACTGGTGGATTTCAGTGCACCCTGGTGCGGACCATGCAGGCAGATGGTGCCGGTCATCAGTAAGCTGACAGAAAAATACAAAAGCAGGGCAGCCATTGTGGAAATCAACATCGATTCTCAGCCTGCGGCGGCAACCCACTACATGGTCCAGAGTATCCCCACCCTGATTTTGTTCGATCAGGGCAGGGAAATAATGCGGTTTGTGGGAATCCAGTCACTGGAAACCCTGGAAAACAACTTAGATGCTGTTCTGAAAAACAAATCACAGCGCAGATGACGCGCCAGGAGGAACTATGGGCAGATGTGCGAACCATCCGGAAAGACAAACCAGTTATCTTTGCATGAAACACAATATCTATTTGTGCGACCAGTGCCTCACATGCCGTGATCCGGATATTTACTGTAAATTCCGATCGTCATGTCCCATCCATTTTGTAACCAAAAAAGGGTTTGACGACACTGACACCCAACACACATTTACAAAGGAAAACCTCTCATGATAAAAGCGTTGACATATATTCAAAAAAACCTGGTATGGACCATCCCGGTTTCCATGGGAGCCGGTCTTATTTTCGGCTACCTGTTTGATGCGAGCGCATTGAAGCAGTTCATTATTCCGGTTACCTTTGTCATGGTTTATCCCATGATGGTAACCCTGAATGTCAAAACCATTTTCAAGGGCCGTGATCTCAAGCTCCAGACCGCCACCCAGGTGATCAATTTTGTCCTTGTACCGCTGCTGGCATTTTTTATCGGCAAGCTGCTGCTGTCGGGTCAGGATCCCAAATACGGCCTCTGGGCGGTGGGACTGTTTCTCATCGGGGTTCTCCCGACCTCCGGCATGACCATTTCCTGGACCGGGTTTGCAAAAGGCAGTAAGGAAGCAGCCATCAAAATGGTGGTTTTCGGACTGGTTATCGGGTCCCTGGCCGCACCTGTTTATACAAAGGTGTTCATGGGGACAACCATCGAAGTCCATATGCTCCATATGTTCAAACAGATTGCCATTTTTGTGTTTCTGCCCCTTGTGGTGGGACTTTTAACCCAGACCTATGGCATAAAAAAATATGGCCAAAAAGAGTGGAATGAAAAGATAAAGCCCAAATTCCCGCCATTTTCAGCGCTGGGGGTTGTACTCATCGCATTTCTGGCCATCTCCCTCAAGGCAAAGCATATTATTGCCAATCCAGGAGATATCCTCATTATTCTGATCCCGCTGGTTATTTTTTACCTGATCTCCTATGTTCTGCTGACCATTGCCGGCCGATTCCTCTTTGACCGGGAAGATGCCATTGCCATGGTGTTCGGGGTTGTCATGCGGGACCTTTCCATCGCGTTGGCCATTGCCATGACCGCCTTTGGGAAAGAAGGTCTGACGATTGCCCTGTTGATCTCTCTGGCCTATATCATCCAGATCCAGTCTGCCGCCTGGTATGTCAAATTTGTCAATGTCATGTTCGGACCGCCAACACCGATCGCAGCCGCGAAAACAGATGCCGAACACCAAGAACAAAGCAAAGACCTGGACATTTCCGGGTCAATGATGATTGATATCAAAAAAATCCTTTTTGCCACTGATCTGTCACCCACTGCCCGGCATGCGGTAAAATATGCCTGCAGTATCGGAAACCAATACAATGCCACTGTTTATGCTGTGCATGTTGTGCCCGATATCCTGGATGAATACTCTTCCGGAGCCGGCGTCAATCTGCTGGGAAAAATAAACAAAAAAGAGAGGGAGACCCTGAACCGCGAAAATATCGAGGCAGCCAAAAAAGCCATGCACAAACGGATGCGGATCACCTCCCAGAAAGTGCTGTCACAAATTCCCCATTGCCCGTTGTCGGAAAACCGTATCATTGTCACTGCCGGTGATCCGGTGAATGAAATTGCAAGCATCGCCCGGGAAGGTGGTTTCGATCTGATTATCATGGGCACCCATGGCCATGGAGAGTTCGAAAAAATGATGCTGGGAAGCACAGCCAGCGGCGTTATGTCAAAATCCAGTGTTCCGGTACTGGTGGCACGGCCGTCTTAAAAACACCCCTGTCCTGGCGGACACAACAAAGAATGGCCAGGGCTGGACCGGATGCAACGCATCTGCCAACCCTGGCCCGCTGCTGTTCAGATTAATCAGACCGGGGCTTGTACCCCATGGGCAGCTTTTTGAACCGGCCGCCATGGATAATGGGATCTCCTTCATACCCCAGGGCCTTGAAATCGATATAGTCGGTTTTGTCGATGAGATGGTCCACATCCCGTCCCTTTGATTTCATATAGGAAAAATCGGTTCCCTTGTGGGCGAGGGCCTTGAAATCCACCTCCCGGTTGTCCTGGTGGCACCGGTTGCAGGTCTGGTCGCCTTTGAGGCTTTCATGGCACTGCACACAGGACAATGCCATGTCCGCGGGCATGACTTCATGGTTGATCCGCCAGTACATCCAGGTCTCTTTCCATTCATACGTCCCGCTGTACGGCAGGCCCACTGCTTTCATGCCTGACTGGAACGCTTTTTCCCAGTCCAGATTTTTCCAGTAGGCATTGGGATCGTTCTTGTCTTTGGGATACAGGTGGGGCACCAGCACATGGGCATGATCTGCGTCGATGGCCTGAATGCCTTTCATGATCTTGAAGGCGGTGATCTTGGAACCCGGGTCATTGATGGACCCCACGGGATCGGTCAGCGTGATGACGTCTGCCGCCAGATCCACTTTGTCTCCCATGAGCACCCGGTCCATATACCCGGAATACCAGGCATAATCCGGCATCCCGGATTCCACCCACTTGAATTCCCCTTTTTTCCAGTTATAGTCGGGCTGGCCGTACTTGTCTTTTTTCACTTCCCGTTTCTTGTCGCCGGCCTGAGACCAGTCCCACCAGGTTTTTGTGGGTTTGCACTTGGCATAGACCGGTGCATGGCAGACATTACAGGCCACGGTTTTACTGTGGTCGTTGAGATGATGATCCAGCAGACCGCCGCTGTAATGCGGGGTTTGAGAATGGCAGCTTTCACAGTTCACCACCCCTTCAGCCACGGGAACGGATGAGCTTTTCCCCGAGATCTTATGATTCCGGGTCTTGTGACATTCCGCACAGGCAAAATCATATCCCCCCATGTGAATGTCGCAGTTCCGGTCCGGGGTCAGCAGCTGCCGTGACAGGTCTGCATGCTTTATGGCCTCTCCGCCCCCCCCATTGAAATGGCAGGTCCCGCAGGTGGCCCGGGAGGAATGGCCCACATTCTGTGCCACGAGTTTCAAATCCACCTCTTCTTTAGGCCACCCCGCACCCGGTGGCGGGGGATCTTTTTTGTAGGTGCCGGTGGTATCATGACACACCAGGCAGTCGATTCTGGTTTTATCGGTAAAATCAAATGATGCATCTTTCCATCCATATCCGGCATGACAGGTTGTGCAACGAGCCTCGTTGCTGATGGGGCTGATTCAGAAATTGTTCAGGGCTGTCGTCCCCTTGCCATGCAGAATATCCTTTCGATGCCCCGTGGTGTAGGGGGACGGTCCCCGCCACAGCCAGTGGGCGGTTTTAAGCATGTCCTCGCCCTGGGTGTCATGGCATTCCAGACAGGCTTTGGTGACCTGAATCGGGTCCGGGTTGTCCGGCAGTTTCACCAGTTCCTTGTGGTCCGGCACATGCTGAAGGTGGCACCCTTTGCAGTCCACCGGTCCTTTGGCTTTCTGCTGGTGACATGCGATGCACTGCTGGTGATACGCCGCCTTGAGTCCGATGCGCTCCGGATAATCCGGATTGAAGCTGTCCTGATGGCAGGCGGAACACCTTGTGGTTTCCAGGGCATTTTCATCCTTTGGCCGGAAATGGTGGCACTGGGTGCAGTCATTGACCAGGGCTGCATGGCGCTTGTGGGCAAACCGCACCGGTTCGTAATGGTCTTCTCTTTCCTTGATGATGGGACTGTCCAGCAGAAAATAGACATGTGATACATCGTCTAAAGAAATCCCTGCATCCATCAGGCAGATACGCCGGCTAATCTGACAGTCATCCTCATATTCCTTGACGAAAGGAACCGTTTCCTTTGCCCGTTCCCTGGCTTGTTCCTGGTCCGGCGCCTGCCAGACCTCAGCCGCACAAACGCCTGCCAGCAAAGGGATCAGGCAGGTGCAAAACATTATCTTTTTTATCATGAAGATACCTCCTTGGGTGCCTGTAATACGGGCAGATAGGTAACAACCACTCTATAAATGAACATCAGGGTCGCGATCAGGCCCAGTGTGACCAGAATTTCCGATGGAGACGGGAAATACCCGCTTTCCGTCAACGGGGACCGGTACCCGACAATAAATACGTTGACCCGGTTGAGCACCACGCCGCCCACGATCAGGGCCGCGGCCGTGAACACGCCCCGGGCCGACTGCCGCACCGTTTTGAACAGCAGCATGACCCAGGGAAGCATCACCCCGAACAGCAGTTCCACCACAAAAGCATTGGTCTGATAGGTGCCGTCCAGCAGATAGATCCAGGTGCCCCGCACGGCCATGTCCCCGATCTTGAGCAGCAGGTAGATCCCCAATAGATAAATGGTAATCCGGGTCAGCGGCGCCAGGATGTGCATTTCAGAATTCAGCTTGAATGATGCCGTGGCCAGAGTGGTTTCAAAGACCACCATGGGATATCCCACGGCAATGGCGGAGACAAGAAACAGCAGCGGCAGGATGGGGGTGTACCACAAGGGATGCAGCTTGGTGGGGGCCACCAGCATGAGCGACCCTAAACTGGATTGGTGCATGCAGGACAGCACCACGCCCAGAATGATGAACACCCACATGACCTTCCCCAGCATCCGGTCCGCTGCCTGTAAAAAATTATCCACCAGGCGGTTCAGGCCTGACAGGATCCCGGGCAGGTTGACCCGGCCTTTAAACTGCTCGGCCACGATGGGCAGAAACTCGATGTACAGCACCGTGAGATAGATCATCACGCACATGGCCACCTCGAACAGCACGGAATTGAAGTTCCAGTAAAACATGGGTTTCCAGATGGCCCAGGACCGGCCGATATCCACCAGCAGGCCGATGACCACAAAGGTATAGCCCAAAACAGCGGTCAACAGGGCCGGCCGGGTGACGGGTTCGTAATAGTGACGGCCGAAAATATGGGCCAGGGCCGCCGTGGTGAAGCCACCGGCGGCCAGGGCCACGCCCGTGGCCACATCAATGCCCACCCAGATGCCCCAGGGCCTGGCATTGGTCAGATTGGTGACATACCCGATGCCCCCGGTGAACCGGGCGATAATGGCCACAGCACCGGCAAACATGAACACCAGCATCACCAGGACCCCGGGAGTCCACAGGGGCCGTTTCAGAGGACGAGCCGCATGTTGCATCAGACACCTCCTTTGTCCGGGTGGTTGTCATTTTTGTTGAACCAGGCCATAAGCCCCCCGAGCGCCCCGAACAGCAGAATGGGAGACCACAGATAGCTGAACAGCGAATGCTGAATGGTTTCAGACAATTTCGGGGACGGGGTTTCCGGCAGAATCGGCAGGTTCACCTGCTCGAAGGGCACCCCTGACAGATACATCCAGGACGTGCCCCCCACTTCCTTTTCCCCGTAAATATGCTGCAGATACCGGACCGGGTTGTCTTTGAGCCGTTTTTTCGCCACTTCCAGCAGCGTGTCCCGTCTGCCGAAGGTGATGGCTTCCGTGGGACAGATGGTGGCACACCCCGGAACGCCCCCTTCCGCTAAAATCCGGTCATAACAGAACGTGCATTTCATCACCCGGGGGGTGATGGGATCATGATATTCATACGCCGGAATCTCGAAGGGACAGGCCACCATGCAGTACCGGCACCCGATACACTTGGTCACATCATATCTGACCGTGCCGTTCTCCTCCTTGGTCAGAGCCCCCACAATACAGGCGGACACGCATGCCGGATCCTGGCAGTGCATGCACTGGACCTTGGCATAGGTGGGTACGGGCTTGTCATAGACATCCACCTTACCGGTATAATACCGGTTGACAACAGTATATGCCTTATCATCCGGCCGCCGGTCCTTTTCAAAAATGGTACACTGGCAGTTGACCCGCTCCGGCTCCGGCAGATCATTGACCTTTGCGCAGGCTTCTTCACACTTGCGGCACCCCACGCACCTTGTCAGGTCCACCAGGCACCCGAAGGGATCAGGGGGGGCCTTGGACTGCCATGCATGGGCGGAATGGGGCCGGACAGCGGCAGCTGCCCCGGCAGCACCCATGAACCTGAAAAAATGCCTTCTGGTGATGTGCATGTTTCCTCCTTTTTTTGATTATTTATGGTAACCGTCTTTACCTTTACCCTGTATTTTCATCATAATGCCTTGGTCCTTTTTTGATACCGATGCAGATACCGTCCCGGGTCTGCCGCTGGTACAGGATTTCATCATTGGACCTGAGAATGATGATGGTCAGCTGTTTCGCCACGTCCGCATCCGCCAGTCTTGCCTCCAGAACATCCCCGGTATCCATGCCAGTGAGGCAGGCGCTGCATTTGAGCAGATCCATGGGGGATACCACCCCTTTGAGATCCAGTGTAATTTTTGCCGTCATACCAGCTCCAATGAACCGTGTTTCTGCCGGTTTCCCGGCACAGGTATACCAGCATGTGAAATGCAACCCGTATGCCCGGCTGACCTCCAACAAAAAATCCACTTTAACCTGTTGATTTCAATTAAAATTTTAAAAAAACTGGCCTGGTTGTTGACCCACACATATGTTAAATGGTATATAAACACCTGTTAAAATTTAACTATATTTTAACAGGTGTTTACCCACAAACCACAGGGGGGCATACCGGTGAAAGAACATGACATGAACATCTTCTGGAAAAAGATCGTCAACACCATCAATGACGGGCTCATGTTCATCGGACCTGAGGGGCGGATCATCATGGTGAACAAGGCGTTTGAAACCCTTACCGGGTATGGTGCGAACCAGGCCGTCGGCATGCCCTGCACCATGCTGGGGTGTGACGCCTGCGAGCGGTTCATGCAGACCAGCACCAATACGATCTGGTGCAAACTGTTTGAACCGGGCCAGCAGGACATGAAAAAATGCCGCTGCCTGATCCGGCGCAATGACGGCTGTTTTCTGCCGGTATTGAAAAACGCCGCTGTTCTGCGGGATGAAAACCAGGCGGTCATGGGCGTGGTGGAAACCCTCACCGACATATCAGAACTGGCCAAGCTGGATGAAAAGGTCCATCTTTTGTCCAGGCAGTATGACCGGGACGAGGATTTTTGCGGCATTGTGGGCCGGTCCCGAACCATGCGCCAGGTGTTTGACATGGTCAAAAAAGCGGCGGAAAGCACGGCACCGGTCATCATTTTGGGAGAAAGCGGCACCGGCAAGGAACTGGTGGCCAATGCCATTCACCTTTGCGGCGCCCGGAAAAACGGTCCCTTTGTCCAGCTCAACTGTGCTGCTTTGAATGAGGCGGTGCTGGAAAGTGAATTGTTCGGGCATGCCAAAGGCGCGTTCACCGGTGCCTTTACCAGCCGCATCGGCCGGTTTGAGGCAGCCAACCAGGGGGATATTTTTTTAGATGAAATCGGGGATATTCCCATCTCTTTACAGACCAAACTGCTCCGGGTCCTGGAATACGGGCGGTTTGAACGGGTGGGAGATATGACACCCATCCGGACGGATGCCCGCATCATCACCGCCACCAACAAAAACCTGGAGGATCTGATCCGGCAGGAAAAATTCCGGCAGGATCTGTTTTTCCGGATCAATGTCATCCCTATTCACCTGCCGCCCCTGCGGGAGAGAAAACAGGATATCCCGCTGCTGATCACCACGTTTCTGCAGCGCCTCAACACAAAGACCGGCAAGGCCATAAAAGGCGTGGACAACCAGACCCTGAACCTGTTCATGGACTATCCCTGGCCGGGCAACATCAGGGAGCTGAAAAATGCGCTGGAGTATGCCTTTGTGGTGGCGGACACCACCTTTATCGGGCGACACCACCTTCCCAGGCACCTGACGGATGATAACATCCCGGACCAGGCACCTGGTTTTCTCAGGGACACACCCCCCTCTGTACCTGATGAAAAAACCGCCCTGATCCAGGCATTGAAACAGGCAAACGGCAACCAGACCCAGGCGGCCCGGCTGCTCAACATCACCCGGGTGACGGTGTGGAACCGCATGAAAAAACACGGCATCGACCTGAAGCGGGTGCTGTCGGCATAGGCTGTTTGTTTGACAAATTTTTCTTTAGAACATCAGTGGATCACAAAAAAAATTTACGCATCCTGTATCTGCGCAGAAATCTCAAACCGGGGCGGGTTGAGGATATTGCGTTTCACCGTGCACAGACCCGCGGTTTTCTCCACTGCTGATCTGTATTTTTTCGGAAATCCGGGCGGCAGGCTGATCTGGATATGAACGGTTTCAATAAGGTGGGTCTGTTCATTTCTGTCAAAGGAAAGGGACATTTTCATGCCCGTGGTATCGATGTTACGCTCTTCGCAAAAGTATATCACATAAATGCCGGCACAGGTTCCCATGGCAGACAAAAACAGATCAAAGGGTTCCGGTGCACTGCCGTCTCCCCCCTCATCTTTGGGTTGATCTGTTTCAATTGAGAATCCTTTGTACAGGGAAACAACCTTTTTATTACCGGGAAATGAAATCTCCATGGTCATCAGCACATCTCCTTTATCAATGGCATATCAACACTAGCGTTCAACATCAGACGTCAAAATATCCTTTTTTCCCTTTTTTGTAAAATCAATCTTCACCGCTGTTGGGCAGGAATCCCGGGGCAGCTCCTGGCGGTATCAAGCTGTCCCAGGATCCCTATGGCAGTTCAGATTCTGGAGGTAAGTAAATGCCTTTACTCTATCTGATCACCGCCAATTCAGGAATGCATAGTTTGTGCCATACCACATTAATATATACCTGTTTTTTCCACGGGCACCGTAATCCTCGATCAGACAACGATTTCAAAAACAGCAGTGATGAATCGGTCGGCAAGTATGGCTGCCGTAGATCCCCCGTAGCAAATAGAACAGATCCCAGACCCCTGAAACCGTTACCCTTTCATATTGGTAACGTTATATAACGTCACACCAATCATGATACCATAGGCAACAGCCGCCATTCACAAACCGTTGCAAACATGCAAACCCCGTTGTTTGATAGATATGAAAAACGCGACTGTCTTTTCATTCAGTGTGTGGCAGGGAATTTGCAATTTCAAACCCAGGACAATTTTTACCGCAATCATTATTGTAAGGAGAGGACCATGCATGCTACGATTCAAAAACCCATAGACGAAATTATCCGCCATATCCAGCCCAAAGAAAAAGTGTTTGTGGTGGGATGCAACAACTGCGCATGGAAATGTCATTCCGGCGGCGAAGATGAAACAGAAGTGATGGCCAAACGTCTGTCCGACAGGGGAATCGATGTGGTAGGGTATACTGTGCCCGGCCCCCGGGGCATGTCTTTGTGCAAGCTGTCCAATACCAGAAAAGTGTTGCGGGAAGACTATGCCGAACAGGTCGAAGTGGCGGATTCATTCCTGGTGCTCGGGTGCGGCCAAGGGGTTCACACCGTGATTGATGCCACAGAGGACGCCATGGTGCATCCCGGATGTGACACCATTTTTGGCGGGGAAACCGTTTCCGACACAGACATTGAAGAATTCTGTTCCCTCTGCGGTAAGTGCGTTATTGAATTTACCGGCGGGCTTTGCCCCATGACCCTGTGCGCCAAACAGCTGCTCAACGGACCGTGCGGAGGGGCTGAAAACGGACATTGCGAAGTGGATGCCGACCGGTCCTGCGGATGGATCCTGATCTATGAGCGCCTCAAAAAGCTGAACCGCACCCACCTGCTGGATCCCTTTCAACCCCCGAAAAACAATGCCAGATGGGGTCGGCCCCGATCCCTGAAGGTCAGCCCCTTCCAGGCAACCTTTTATGCAAACGGCACCCGTGTCACCGTGAGCAACCAGGATTAGACCCTGCATCGTCCATAACACTTACCCACAGCTTATCCACACGAGAATATAAGGAGTTTTTCATGAAACTGACAACTTTATTCGACAAAGGTGATTTTGTTATTACCGGCGAAGTAGGCCCTATAAAAGGCGCCATCAACAGGGACAAAAGCATTGAACCGGGGTGTGCCATAGAAGCCCTGTCATTGCAGCAGCATGTCCATGCGGTGAACGTCACCGACAATCAGTCTGCTGTCATGCGGCTAGGATCCCTGGCCGCCAGTGTCCGGCTCAAAGCCGCAGGCATTGAACCGGTGTACCAGCTCACCTGCCGGGACAGAAACCGACTGGCCCTGCAGTCCGACCTGCTCACCGCCTATTCCCTCGGCATTGACAATGTGCTGCTTCTCACCGGGGACCACATCCATCTTGGTGATCACAAGGAAGCCAAACCGGTATTTGATCTGGATTCGGTCCAGCTCATCCAAATGGCAAAAGGGCTGAGTGAGGGGTGGGATATCACAGGCAGCCCCATTGAAAACAATATTGACATGGCATTCGCCGCGGTGGTGAACCCCAATTTTGAACCCCTGGATCTTCAGCTTATGAAAATGGGGAAAAAAATCGATGCCGGCGCGGATTTTTTCCAGACCCAGGCGGTGTACGATCTGGGCATTTTTGAACAATTTGCTGAAAAAATCCAGTCTTTTAACTGCCCTGTCCAGGTGGGTGTGGTGGTGTTGAAATCCCCTGAAATGGGCCGCTACATGAATCAAAATGTCTCAGGCATCCATGTGCCGGAACACTGGATTGAAGAAATCGGATCTGTGGAAAAAAAAGACCGTAAGAAAAAGGCCGCTGAAATGACCGGCCGATTTTTACAGCAGATAAAACCCCTGGTACAGGGGGTCCATATCATGCCCCTGGGATGGACAGACATTGTTCCGGACATCCTTGATTATGCGGAAATACGCAAATAAACACCCTGCCCCGCATATAGGAAGCTGGGCGATCCCCGGCTCGGCTTCCTGTCCTCATAATGCCGCAAGGTCATGTGGTTCGTTCCATATCGATGAAGATTTCTGAAAGATTGAACCGATTTGCGGCATCAAAGTGTATCAGCGGGTCATTACTTTTTCAGCAACCATTTCTGGATATTTGCCATAGGCATGCCAGGTTTTTGATTGTTCTATGCAGCACGCTTTCCCGGGCCTTGCCCCTGGTGGTGTCCTGTGCCCGGCTCGAGATCTGCGGGTGCCTGTCTGCATAAGAACAGTGAAGTGCAGCCACCCGCTATCTGTTTGGGATCATCCCGGCAAATTTTACCAGGCTCCCTCCGGATCTGACGGTCCGTTCACAGGACACCACCAGGGGCTCCCCATAGCGGGTACGCTGCTATGGCAACTATCCAGACCATTTAATAAAGCTTGACAATCAAGCAGCTTTCCCTGTATGTTGCTATTAAGGTAGCAACTATTAATTTTTTACCGTCCATTTTTGTCAGGAGTGCCACAGTGGAAGACAGATCCAGACTCAGGGACCTTGGATTTTCCCAGTATGAGGCCGCCTGTTACATGGCCCTGGTGGGAAACCATCCGGTGAACGGCTCCCGGCTGAGCAAGATATCCGGCATTGCCAGGTCCCGGATTTATGATGTGCTGCGCAGTTTGACAGCCAAAGGGTTTGTCGTTGAAGTCAACACCGGCCTGTATGCACCCCTGCCGGCAGATGAACTGGTGCGGCGGCTGCGGCACAATTTTGAAACCACTATCCAGGCATTTGAAAACGAAATCGCCAAGGCAGGGCGGCAGGATGTTTTTGAATTCATTTGGACGTTAACCGGGTATGACAATGTCATGGAAAAAGCCCGGCACATGATCCAGGATGCAACAACAGAAATTTATGCCCGGCTGTTTCCCGAGGCGGACCGACACCTGAGCAATGACCTTATCCAGGCGGAAAAAAGAGGGGTGGCCATCCGGTATATTGCCATGGGAGACATTCCCCACAGATTTGCGGTACAGGTCACCCATCCGGACCATGAAAATCTCATCCAGACCATCGGGGGGCGGTCTTTTGACATCATCACCGACAAGAACGAAGCCCTGGTGGGCATTTTTGAAGTGGGAAACGAAGATGATTCCCCCATCAACTGGACCCGAAACCAATGGTTTGTAGTGGCCAACCGAGACAGCCTGCGTCACGATTTTTACCACTGT
>Ga0102943_1000946_pt1 | contig 18582 bp, 16 predicted proteins | sample SalPonC_black_MG_FD_78174 | JGI IMG/M metagenome (GOLD analysis project Ga0102943, IMG submission 78174) | Salt pond soil microbial communities from South San Francisco under conditions of wetland restoration - Salt Pond MetaG... | ecosystem: Environmental > Aquatic > Marine > Intertidal zone >...
ACGGCAAAAGTGCCCCTTTTTGAATCTCGAACCAAAATGTGAATTTCTTGATCACAAATCAAAAAAATGTTAGTCAGAGATCAGAAAGTTATCCACATTACTATAAACGGTTTAAATTATTGCCAGACAGAGATTTATAAACTTTATATTAGAATTGTAAAATTTCACTTGACAGCCCGCAACATTTGCGTAACAGTGATATAACATTAATTCTAGCAGATTGAAATTTTTTGGAAAACTTTTCCACAAGTTATCCACACATATAATCTAATGCACATTTGCCGAATAAACCAACGAATTGAAAAGAAAATTCAATGGTTTAGTCAAGGTTGTTATTGAGGAGGGGAGACTACGAACCGGGGATTGCCATCAAGGTCTTTAAAAAGGTGGGAGTTGGGAAATTGCCCCCTGGTTCTTTGAAGCACATTTTCTGCTGTTTTATCATTACACTCAAGGTAAAGAGCGGCATTTTGTGAAGCTGCAAAGCTTATTATTGATGAATAAAGTGTCATCGGTTTTACATGGAAAAGTGCGAGTGATGGTTCGTATTCTGTCACCTGCTTATGTATCTCACTTTTTTCACTCTCAGTGATATAGGGAGGATTTGATATAATAATATCCCAGGGATTCTGCTTAATGTCGTGAAGTGTATCCAATTCCAATATATTTGCCTGGAAGAAATCGACATCCACTTCATTCAGCTCGGCATTTTTCTGTGCTTGTTGTACGGCCTTTTCTGAAAGATCAAGTCCTGCACAGTACCATTGTGGATTTTTTTGTTTGATGGCAATGGGTATACAACCGCTCCCGGTTCCAATATCCAGAAGATTTAAATTCTCCTTCTTCTTGTCATTGAAATGTTCAAGAAGAAGATCTACGAGTTGTTCTGTTTCAATCCGCGGAATCAGGACATCCGGGTTTACAGATATCGTAGCATCCATGAATTGAGCTGTACCTGTTATATATTGAAGCGGTTCATAGGCTGCCCGGCGTTTTACAAGAGGCCGTATTTTGTCGAGCTCCTTGCTGGAGAGAGGTCGTTCGAATTGCAGGTAGAGATCAAGACGTTTGCAGCCAAGTGCTTCAGCTACAATCCACTCAATGCTTAGTCTTGGATCGGGTACGTTCCTCTTTTCAAAATAGCCCGTAGCCCACTCCAGCATGGACAATACTGTCCATACTTGGTCAGATCCACTCATACATGCTTACCCTTAACCCTCTTCCTCGCTTTCGGCGGTTTCGTTATCATCAACCTCTTCCTGGAGAGATAGTCCAAAGCGTTTGGAGAAATCCATGATAAAATCCACAAGATCCGATTCAACATTCTTCTCTTCAGTTAGAGAACTGCCCCTGAATCCCATCCGGCCGCCGGCTTTTTTCATCTCAATGCGGTTGTGAGCGTTCGTGCATTCAATAATGCAGGTAACGGTTATTGTTGCGTTGATCTGTTTTTCAAACTGTTCGTATACGGAAACAAAAACCAAATCATTGCCTTCAGTTGCCTCATATTTATAAAGGTATTTAGGCTCATGCTCTTCAAACAATTTTAATGGTAATCTTCTCAGCGTGTCATTCGGACCGTAGACAAGATATTTTGTTACTGTACTCATATTTTAAAAGTCCCTGTTGAATTGAAAAAAAAGGCAAAATTTCAGGAGGAATAAAAGCCTTAATACAACAATTGTCAAATTTGTATTGTAAAGAATATTTTGGCAGCATGTAAAGCTGATTTATTTTATACTTTTTTGATGCAATGCCAGAGTAAAAATTTACGTTATGCCTACAAATAGATAAATTATTCTTATATGAAAAAACTTTTCGCGTATTTAGCTCTGTTATGCTTTATCCTAATGCTCATTCCGTCTACTCAATTGTTTGCACAAACACTTGAACCGGAAGTTCAGGAGGTGGAGCGAAACTTATCTAACATTCAGAGTGAGTATAATTCGGGTTTCGGGTTTAATGTAGTTATGAATAATTTTGGATTCGGTGCAGGTGCCGAATACCGGAAAGTCGTGGGTGTCAGTACCGAAGTAATGGCAAGCTTACGAATCGGGGGATTACGCGATGCAAGTGAACAAACCTTTACTGATTATTTCTTTGGCCAGCAGATTATACCGAATAAATATCAGCGGGCGTTTGCCTTCCCTATGCTTTTAGGATTAAGACACCGTTTTTTTTCAAACATCATTCAGGATGATTATCGATTTTTTGTGAGTGCTTCCATCGGGCCTGTTGCATCTTTTTCCTATCCATACTTTAAGGATAATAATGACAACGGATACCGCGAGCAGTTCTCCAATTACTTTGAATCGGTTAATGATATCTTTACAGGCTGGAGCAACGGAGACTGGCATTTAGGTGGAGCGGGTGAGATGAAAATTGGACTGGATATTGGTAGAAACTTTTCCAGGCTTAGCTCCATTGAGTTCGGTTATTACTTTTATTACTTCCCCGATGGAATTCAGATCATGATGCCTAATCAACCCGTAACAGAAATCAACCCTGAGACGGGACGCGAACAGTTTATTGTTGATCCGGACACCGGCGACCTTGTTTTACAACCCTACTTTGATGATCAAAAATTCTTTGGTACGCCCCAGATCACGTTTACATTTGGATGGCTTTGGTAATAGTTAGAATATCAAGTTTTAGTTCGTTTACGTTTACTATCTGATAATTGATGTTCTGTTTCATTATTTACGAGGATATTTGAAAGATCATTGTTAGAAGCCTTTTCGGCGATATCTGTTTCCAGTTTTATTTTTATTAATTCATCCTGATCCCGGTTTTTATATATCACCTTACTAATCTTCTCTGATAGTTTTTTAAGCTCTGAGTGTTTCATTTTTCTCCACGCAACATCGAGTCCAAAAACGGCTACGGCAAGAATAATCCAGGATGTAAAAAATGCAGCAAAAGCTAGTGGTGTAGCAAGATCCAATGTGGCAGTAGATATTATTGTAACTACAAGGGCTAAAATAAATCCATAGGAAGCCCCTTCCGTGTATGAACCCCCCAAACCTACTCTTTGACTTAGATTGATTCGAGTTGTTGTGTTGAAGGTTGATACATTTAGAACCGTTTCAATACCGCTCATACTCATATGTCTCCATTCAAGTCGCTTTGGGTCTTCTGTAATTTTTCCATATGACCCAAAATAATTCCGAAGGTCAGAACAGATATTATCCCATATTTCGGAGGTCATTTTTACGGGCACTTCTCTCTCTTCAAAAAGATGCGTTGAATTAATATCAGATGATTGTACAGCATGATCTTGTTCAAACTCAAATGCGGCCGCATGCAAGTATTCTTTTTTCAGACCTACCTCATTGCCAATTTTTTCAAGTTCAGTAAGAGTAAACCCTTTTGAAGATTCAAGGTCTGCTTTGAAATCTTCATTTTGCAGTTTTGTTGCTTTATTGATGATCTTTTTGAGCTGATCTTCTGAATATTTTTTTTCTGCCATACTGATAAGATTAATTGGGTCCGTAGTTAGTCAATAATCAGTAACTACTTTAATAATTGAATTCGTTTCAATCATAAAACCATCTCTTCGGAATAAGTGTCCAAAAAGTTTCAGATCAAATCACCGGTTCCACTTTATGCTAACTGTATTTAACAGTACATTACAGTGATGTAAAATTAACTAACAAAAGTAATACTATGAGTTTAATTGAAGATATTCATGCGAGGCAAATTTTGGATTCGCGGGGAAATCCAACTGTAGAAGTAGATGTATCCCTGAGTAATGGAATTTTGGGACGTGCGGCTGTTCCTTCCGGCGCCTCAACGGGCGTATACGAAGCCGTTGAATTAAGAGATCAAGACAAAGATTATTTTCTTGGTAAAAGTGTAAAAAAGGCTGTTGACAATGTGAACGGTCCGATTGCCGATGAACTTGTTGGTTACCCGGCTTACCTGCAGACGGAGATCGACCAGATCATGCTGCAGCTTGATGGAACTCCCAATAAATCGAAGCTGGGGGCCAATGCAATTCTGGGTGTATCTATGGCGGTTGCAAAAGCGGCAGCTCAAACCACCGGCCTCCCTTTATGGAGATACCTTGGCGGAGTCAATGCTAAAGTACTCCCGCTGCCTATGATGAACATTATCAATGGTGGTTCACATGCGGATAACAATGTCGATCCGCAAGAATTTATGATTATGCCGTCAGGCGCTAAAAATTACAGCCAGGCTGTTCAAATGGGTGCTGAGATTTTCCATAATCTCAAAAAAGTTCTTTCCTCTAAAGGATACAACACATCTGTAGGAGATGAGGGCGGATTTGCACCGGATTTGAAATCGAATGAGGAAGCAGTTGAAGTGATTCTCACTGCTATTGAAAAAGCCGGCTATACTCCGGGCGAAGAAGTTCTGATTGCACTCGATCCCGCGGCTTCAGAATTTTATAATAAAGAAGATGGCGTGTATGAGTTCAAATGGAGTGACGGCTCCAAAAGAGATTCTGATGAGATGGTGGAGTACTGGACCGAATGGGCCGAGAAATATCCAATCATTTCCATCGAAGACGGAATGGATGAAGACGATTGGGATGGCTGGAAAAAACTGACTGATTCCATCGGGGATAAAGTACAGCTTGTTGGAGATGACCTGTTTGTAACGAACACAAGCAGGCTGGCTGATGGTATCAGCAAGGGAGTTGGAAACTCTATCCTCATTAAAGTAAACCAGATTGGAACGCTTACTGAAACACTCGATGCCATCGAGATGGCTCATAAAAATGATTACACGGCCGTGATCTCGCACAGGTCCGGTGAAACAGAGGATACGACGATCGCCGATATTGCTGTGGCTACAAATGCCGGTCAGATTAAAACCGGGTCTATGAGCCGAACCGACCGAATTGCCAAGTACAATCAACTTCTGCGAATTGAGGAAGAACTTGGAGACAGCGCCCTTTTTCTCGGCAAAGATGTGTTTGGATTTTAAAACCAGTCGTGAGTCTTGAGATTTGAGTCGTGAGTAAATTTATTAGTAGGCCGGTCAGCCTGGCCGGCCTATTAATCCCTATATTTAGAAATAATTCATTTTTTGAATCCTAATTGTTGTGTAACGGACAGGCTGTCCGTTGTACTCGTACTCAAATCTCATTTATTAAATGCGAATCAATCGACTTAAACTTCAATTTTTTCGGAATCATGAAGAGACTGAAGTTCGATTTGCACCGCACTTAAACCTTTTTACAGGTTCTAATGGTGCCGGCAAAACGAATCTGATTGATGCCATACACTATCTTTGCATGACCCGAAGTTTTGTAGCTTCGAGTGATCAGTATGTTGCCCATCATGATGAAAAATATTTTATGATTGACGGCGACTTCGAAGGAGAGATTCGATCATCCTTTAAAGTAAGTTGCAGCTATTCGCGCGGCGAAGGAAAAAAAATATTCGTGAATGACAGTCCCCTGGTTCGTCTCTCAGATTTGATTGGCATGATACCCGTTGTGGTACTGAGCCCGGAAGATCGAAAATTGACGAGTGAAGGCCCTGCTGAACGCCGAACTTTTCTTGACAGCATGATCAGCCAGATATCCCCAAAATATCTTAGGGATCTGATCAAGTTCAGGAAAATCAGGAAACAAAGGAATAAATTACTGCAAGAATACCAGGGTCCGTTGTCGATGTTAAAGTCGTACCTTGAGCCGTGGGATGTTCAGCTTGCTCAAATCGGATCGGCTATTATTTTTAAGCGGGCAGAGGTTTTGGAGAAATTCAAGGAATACCTGGCGATTCAATATCAAAGCATCACAGGTTTGAATTTAGAACCTACCCTGCGATATGAATCGATCTGTGATGAGTACGATTCACATGAGCAGATTCATGAAGAGTATGTGAAACAGATAGAAAGCAATTTTGAAAAAGAGGCGGAACGTGAACAAACCATCATCGGTCCGCACAGAGACGAAGTTGTTTTTTACCTGGGGGATATTGAACTTCGTAATTATGGATCACAAGGTCAGCATCGGCTGTTCTCTATGGCATTGAAGATGGCTCAACTTTTTTATTATTCAGATGAGCTGGATGATCTTCCAATAATGCTTCTTGATGACGTTTTTGGGAATTTAGATCAACAAAAAATTGATGTAATAACCGAGGCGCTGACGAAACATTCAGGACAGACGTTTATAACATCTGCCTCGGAGAGACCATTTGACCAGGAGATGTTTAAAGGATCTGAACAAAATGTATGGTTTACAGTAGAAAATGGAACAGTAAGTAGTAAATTCTGATATGGCATTTGGTAGAAAACCAAAATCGCTGGATAAACTTCTGCGGGAATTCATGGATAAAATTCCGCAAAAAACCGAGATGAAAAGAGGGCTCGTACTCCACTACTGGCCCGAAGTTGTGGGAGATAAAATTGATGCTGTAACAGAGAAGGTAAAATTTGATGGTTCAAAACTAATTGTTGTCGTGAAAAACGAAGCCTGGAGATATGAAATTCATTCAAATCGCTATTCGATAGCTAAGCGGTTGAACGACAAAGTGAATGCGGATGTGGTCAAAGATATTATTGTTCGAACATGAAATAATTATGCATATTTGCAGATAATATGAGTTTCTTAAGTACCATAACAGAGCGGGTACGCGGTCTTTTTTCGGATGAGAAAGAACCGGGAATAGATGAATCTGACAACTATCAAGCGCAAAATCGTGAGAAGATCATTGCTTTTAGTATTGCGTTTTTTATATCTGTCTGCCTTTGGTTTATCGTGAATTTAAGCCGCGATTTCACCGTTACGATCCAGGTTCCAATTCAGGTTGCGAGTGTACCGGAGGATGAAATTGTAAGCAGCGAAGTACCTGAAAATGCAACGGTAAATGTATCCGGTGAAGGGTGGAATATAATCTCTGTTTATAACAATCCGCCCAGGGTCTTACTTACTGCCCAAAGCGAAGAGATAAATCTGTCGGAACAGATGCGAAATCAAATTGGAGCTTTCTCTGATCTCAATATTATCCAGGTACAACCGACAACAGTTACAATCCGGACAGAAGAAAAAGCGACAAAAAGAGTACCGATTGTAAGCAACATACAACTAAATTTACGAGAGAGATTCGGCCTTTTGAATGAACCGGTAATGACACCCGATAGCGTGACTGTTTCCGGCACATCTTCCGCTATTGATACAGTAACTGAGTGGCGAACTGAGGGGATTCAATTTGACAATCTGAATACTGATATCCAACGAAATATAGCGCTTGAAGAACCGGGCCAGGGACTATCTATTGATTTGGAAACGGTAAACTACCAAGCCCGGGTTGCAGAGTTTACGGAAGCCGAAGTTCGTGTTCCCATTCGCACTGTGAATCTACCGGCGGGCCGGGCTGTTACCTACAATCCATCGTCTATAACGGTTCGGTTTGATGTACCAATCGATCAATATTCCCAAATCAGGGATATTCGGCCTTTTCAGGCTTATGTAGATTATTCTGTGATCGAAGAGGACGATTCGGGTCGGATTCAACCGGAAATAGAAGTTGTAAATACCGACTTTAATATTCGTATCAGAAGTTTTCAGCCGCAAAGGGTATCCTATTTCCGGATTGTTCCGGAGTAGATTTAACTATTAGTTTCAGTAGGATGATCGGTCTTCCGTTGGAAAGGTTTATGCTTTCGTTTATTGAGGCGAAAACACACTTTTTCATCCCCCATTGCCCCCTTCGAAGGGGGACACTCCTTCACAGAATCTTAACTCGTACTCATTTAGTTTAACTTTCAGTTTCCACCGTTTCATCAAATGGGCTGAGTATATCTTCAACCGTTCGAGCATTTGGAAAAAATTTCAGAATTTCAAGTAACACTTCATCCACCAACACATCGGGGCAGGAAGCACCTGACGTGAGTGCAATCCGAAGATTGGGTTGATCCAAAGGTAACCAGTCGCTTGTTGTAAGCATCTCTTTTTCCCACTGATTGAAGTGACGTATCTGTTTGGGAGATTCAAACTCACCGGCATCCCGAATATGATATGTGGGACAGTACTCCTCAAGAATCTCCACAAGGTGCATGGTGTTAGAGGAGTTATATCCGCCAACAACAATTGCCAGTTCCGGATCTGCATTGGCTAAAGCGTATGTAGCAGACTGATTTTCATTGGTGGCGTAGCAAAGTGTATCGGATGTATCGGCAAAATGATCGAGCACATCGCTCTCTCCAAACCGCTCGGCAGCAGCTTTTTTCAGGATCTCCATCACTTCCTGTGTTTCGGTAGCAAGCATGGTAGTTTGATTGATTACGCCGAAATATTTGAGATCTTCAAGCGGATTGAAACCATCAGTACTTTTATGCCCGAAATGGAATTCAAAATCTTCAAGGGGACGTTTTTCAGTCATGATATCCGCAAGGATCTGAGCCTCCGCCGGATTTAAAACAACTACTACCGGTGAATGGTCGGCACTATGCGAAAATGTTGCTCGTGTCTCCTCATGCTGATGTTTCCCATGAACCACCAAGCTGTATCCCTTCTTGCCAAGCTGTTTTCCACGGTTCCAGACTTTTTCTACGAAGGGGCAGGTTGTATTGTATTCATATGGATCAATCCCCTTTTTCTTTAATTTATCCTGAATTTCAAGGGTCGTTCCAAATGCCGGAACGATTACAACATCATCCGAATCCAATGAGTCAATAGGAATGTTTTCTGTCCCGTCCGTTTCAAAAAGGAACTTTACACCCCGTTTCTGAAGATCTTCATTCACTGTTGGATTGTGAATCATTTCACTGAGAAGATAGATATCCTTATCGGCATTCTGTTCAACTGTTTTGTAAGCGATATCGATAGCATTCTCCACTCCGTAACAGAAACCAAAATGTCTTGGAATCAGGAAAGAAACCGGTCCGAAATTGAGTGTAGTTGGGGTGAGATCTTTCTTACGGGGATCGGTAATTTTATTCGCCTCCTTCACCTTTCGGATTACGGGAGACTGGTACATAACTGGAATATCAAACTTCTTTCGTGCCATGAATCAAATCTTTTTCGAATTAACGTGTAAAGATAAGGAATGTTTGGAAGTAACATAGAGAGCAACGGAAAGATTCACTTCCCCGGTTATGAAAAAATTTTGGATTGGATGGAGTAAATAATTCGGTCAGCTAAGTTCAACACAATAAATATATTTTCCCTCTATTGGGAGAGTATATTTTGGATTTTAGAGAGTAAAAGAAATCTCATTGAGTAGTAGTATATCCCGTAAATAACCGTATCTTTAAAGCTTAATTATTGACGATTCCCCATTAACCTGTCCTTTCGGTTCTATTTTTGCCTCTCTTCAGCAAGTTCACTTCTGAATATTCGTAAAACGCGCTTTGGCCGGGAAAGTATCTCCCAAATTTTTTTTAAAACAAGAATGGAGTGATGTGCGTGGTGAATGCCAAAAAACAAATTTAACAGGACAATTATCTATGAATAATGTTTCTTTTTCAAAGCTGGGAATCCAGCCCGAAATACTTAAAGCTATTAGCGAAATGGGCTTTGAGGCACCAACAACCATCCAGGAAAAGTGTATTCCGGCAATTCTCTCTGGTGCTGATGTAGTGGGGCAGGCTCAAACCGGAACGGGAAAAACGGCTGCATTCGCAATTCCGGCAATTCAAATGGCAAATACCGGTTCAAAAATTCCAACTGTTTTGATTTTAACTCCTACACGTGAGTTGGCTATCCAGGTAACAGGCGAGCTGATCAAACTTGCTAGATTTACGGACGGGGTCTACACAGTACCGGTTTATGGCGGGCAACCGATCAATCGACAGTTCAAAGCATTGAAAAAAGGTGCACAGATTGTGGTTGGAACACCCGGCCGGATTATAGATCATCTGAAACGCGGAACTCTTAAGCTGAATAACCTGAAATTTGTAGTGCTTGATGAAGCCGACGAAATGCTGAATATGGGTTTTCGGGAGGATCTTGAAAAAATTCTGAGTTACAGCTCAGAAAAATCTCAAACTGTGATGTTTTCAGCGACTGTTCCAAAGGCGATTCGACAGATTATGAATAAATGGATGCATCAACCCGAAATGGTGAAAGTAGAAGGGAAGGCCGAAACCGCATCGGGTATTGAACAGTATGTGATGGAAGTGCGCGATTCGGTGCGGACAGAAGCTGTTACCCGCGTAATGGATATGGGTAACTTTAATCTCGCATTGATTTTCTGTAATACAAAACGTCTTTGTGATTCACTCGTTCAGGATTTGCAGGCACGCGGATATTCATCAGATGCACTTCATGGCGATATGCGCCAACAAGTGCGGGATAAAGTGATGAATAAATTCCGAACCGGCCAAATTGATATGCTGGTGGCTACCGATGTTGCCGCACGCGGACTGGATGTTGAGAATGTAGATGTGGTATTCAATTACGATATCCCCCAGGATCCGGAATATTATGTGCACAGAATTGGGCGCACGGGAAGAATGGGACGCACTGGAATAGCTATAACATTTGCCTCGGGAAATAAAAGAAAACGGATTCGGTATATTGAGAAAATGATACGCACGCAATTGCTGCCACTTCCAATGCCTTCCACGCATGAAGTAAAGCAATCGCAGATTGGAAATCACCTCGATGAAGTGATTGAAACTCTTCAAGCCGGTGGTTTGCGATCTTACATCGAACGTCTTGAATCCATAGCCGAAGGTGATTTTACACCTATTGAGATTGCCGCAGCGTTATTTAAGATGAAAGTGAATAAGAATTGATGGTTCAGTGCTGAGATATGAGATTTGAGTAGAGAGACTCTCCTAATAAGTTTGATTGAAATTTACAACTCACGACTCAAGTCTCAGAACTCATGACTATCTTCTAATTCCCAACAAAGAAAACAGCATTTGCTATCAACAGTTTGCCATTTTCCCAGAAACCACGGTAAAGAGGATTATCAATAAAATAGATCACCTGTCCGGAACCATGTGGCTGCACTCCAAACGACAGGGTGTTTTCAAGTTCCTGTTTTGCCCTGTAACCGGCAAATCCACTGATGTTGGCTTCCGAAGATTGAACGGTTCCAACGTTCCATCCTGTATCTAAATATTCATAAGTATCTTCATCTGTTTTCAATGAGTAGTAAAATTCTTCGTAGCCATATGCCAGGGGATGTGAATTATCAACCGAAGTTTTAAAAATGGAACCGGGGACTCGAGAACTGGCCCTGTTTCGGGTTCTGTCTTCATATGGCCGTAGCATCTCTTCATTGGTAGGTTCGCCCTCTTGGTTTACTTTCTGCTGAAGCTGGAATCCATCTCGGCCGGAAAGAATTCGATTTGTGTTTCCAAAGGTTATTAGTTTTCCGCCGCTGCTTGTCCAGGAGCTGATATTTTCAATCGCCTGATCCGTAAGAATGCCGGAATAATAACCGGATGGCAGGATAAGGACATTAAAGGAATTGAGGTCCGTTGACATCAAATTATTTGTGTTCAGGAGCGTAGCCGGATAGTTAAGCTGCTGATCAAAAAAGTGCCAGATTTCACCGGCGTTCAAAGAGGAGGTTCCTTCGCCAATCAACAAAGCAACTTTGGGTTCCTCAATATACTCAACATTGCCAGATCCGAAATCCGATCCGCTATCTACATATCCACCGGGAGAACCGTAGAGAGATCTATGATGTTTACGGGCCGCATTTTGGATGATCTCATCGAAGGTATCATCAAGTTCACCGTTATTATTTCGTGTAATAACAAGCGACCCTTTTTTAAAGGTGTTTCCACCGATTTCAAAATCAACCGTTGAAAATCTGCTTTTTACGCCCATTTTGGTAATCTCTGCCAGGAATCGAGCGTCATCAAGAGAATTCCATTTCAAAATGTAGGCATATGGATGATCTGATCCTGTAAAGTCGGATGATCTGAAATCATCGGCTTTAATATTCATTTCAGGATTGATCCGGCTCTCCAATGCATATCCCTCCAGGCCATACCGGTAGTGGGCATCCCACGCGGTGATGTCGTAAGTCAACGAATCGGAAAGTTCCGGATTTGGCTCAAATAAAACTCTCACAAAATTTCCCTGAGGCTGATAGGCACTTACAATAATATCATCCTCAGAAATAGAAACACGTTCGGTTTCTCCCGTGGAATAATCGTAACCATCCAGGGTCCGATCTTCGCCTGCTGTTCCATATTCGATCAGGTTGTTATCTAAATCAGAAAGAAGATCATAGATTTTGTCGGGATGACTGTCTGCTTTAATAACAAATGTTTTATACTCTCCTGTGGGATTTTCCTCTGCTTCATTGAAGTATCGCTGAAATTCTTCAATCAGGCGATCGGCATGTTGAGAGGCGACCTCAAGGGTAGACATCCCCGTGGTGTAATGGTGCATCAGGCGATCTTTTAACGTGAGTGTATCTCCTTCCGCTTTTTGAATGGCGAGCCCGGCGCTGCCACCTCCAGCCTGTTCGTAGGTCATGCCGATAGCACCGTGAAATGTGGGCCATGTATCGCCATAGCTTGGATAGAAGAGATCAAATCGCTCTTTGGTGAAATAGAGCCAGCCCTCTTCATCAAAATATTTAATGTGATTTTCCCCGATTGTGGTCTGGAATTCACGTTGCCAATCGGTAATTACTTGATGAAATGGTTCGGCAGCCGGAGCAAAATAGTAAGGACTGTTGTATCCCTGTTCATGGTAATCCACATGAATGTGGGGATACCACTGTTTATAGATTTCAAAACGCTGTTGGGTTTCTTTCTGAATCTGCCACGCCCAATCGCGGTTCAAATCAAAAAGGTAGTGATTGGAGCGTCCACCGGGCCAGGGTTCATCGTGTTCCCGGGCAATAGGGGAAGCATCCGGACTTACACCTGCCACCTGTTTGTACCAGTTTACGTATCGGTCGCGTCCGTCCGGGTTAATCATTGGATCTAATATCACGACTGTGTTCTGAAGCCAGTTTTTAGCTTCACGGTTGCCGGGCTGAACTAATTCATACAAGGTTTTTAGTGCAGCTTCACTGCTTGAAGTTTCATTTCCATGTACGTTATAACTCAGCCATACGATCGCTTTTTGGTTTTCTGTAATTTCTCCCTCTTGAAGCCCGATCATTCGCAGGTTGTTAGAGCGTATCTCCTCGATATTCTCATGATTTTCAGGGGTTGTTACGATCAGGTAAACAAGCTCGCGATGCTCGTAGGTTTCCCCGTATGAATGAATGGTAGCTAAGTTTGATTCTTCTGCAACGTGTGAAACATAATCCAGGACATTATGGTGATGTGTCCAACGCTGACCAAGTTCATATCCAAGATAGTCTTCAGGGGATTGAAGTTGAGCAAATATAGGTGAGGCTATAGAAGAGAAAAGTAGTAAAAAACTGATGAGCCAAGCCCTTTTTTTCATGGTAAAGAGGAAAGTTTTATAGAATTAATTCGATGACAAAAATCGGCATAACTTACTTAAATCGCGAGTTTGCTAAAAGTAGTAACTTACAATATTAAGGAGAGTGATTTTATGGAGAGAATTAAAAAACCGGATCAATCTATTCTTGAAAATAGGAACAGATGATCCGGTAAAGTGTTATTTATTTAATTAAGTGTATAATCCAGCGTGATTTCCGCGTTTAGTACTTTTGACACAGGGCATCCTGCTTTGGCACCATTTGCAAGTTCATCGAATTCATCATCCGAAATATCCGGTACGCTGGCATCCAGCTTAAGATTTATTTTTGTTATCGCCCAACCGTCGTCTACCTGGTCGAGACTCAAAACGGCTTTGGTTTCAATAGAATCGGCGGTATAACCCGCTTGTTCGAGGGCCACACTTAGAGCCATGGCATAGCAACCGGCATGTGCAGCTGCTATAAGCTCTTCCGGATTTGTGCCTTTGGTTCCGTCTTCATTTTCAAACCTTAATTTCAGGGAGTAGGGCAGATCTACAAATGCCTTGCTATGAGGTGTTGTTAATTTTCCTGATCCTTCAGTTCCTGATCCATTCCAAACTGCTTCTGCTGTACGTTTCATAATTGTTGGTTAGTTATGATTTTATGTTATGATTTAGTGTCTCTAAGGAAACCTCAATTTCTGCTTTACACTTACCAAAAAATGCTCATTTACACGTAGTACACTGCACTTTTTAGGGCTTTGCGCGACTTGAACTTGACGTTTTCTTAGGGCACTATGAATTGTCTTACAAGTATGATTATTCATTTATCGGAAGATAGTATCAAAAGAGCATTTGCAACATCTCTTTCACCTTTGTGATCAAATTGAAAGTTATCACTCGGGTAATTCACAATTCCATTTTCGTTCCTGTTTCTGATCCACATAGAGGTTGAACCGCCTCCATCCAAATTCAATGCATATTCAGAACCGAGTTGCTTTAAAAAATCAGTCAGTTCTAGGATTGTCATTCCGTATGCCTGGAACGATCTTCCATCAATTGTAACCAAAAAGAGACGCTTGTCGTTTGATATGGCAACTGCTGTCCTTGGGTGGCGATTTTGATGGAAGGAGTTGTTACTAAACGATTGAGCCTCACTATCATAAATCAATAGAGGCCCGGAGGTTAAAATATTTTCAAATGGCAATGTTTTCCATCCCTCTTCCGGTCTTTTCAAAATTTGGATGGGCTCCTTATATGACCACCCCAAGGCCCCGCGTTCATTGAACGGATTTCGATTTGTGTGACCTTCGTGAATGACTTTCCCATCCACCTTCAGGAAAACGACTGAACCACCCGCTTCTCGGTTGAAAAATGAACCATTAATGGCGGCAAGGGCATCATTTGAGGATGCAAACTCACTCGTCTTAAGTAAACTATCTTTATGGAAAGCTACTTTAAGCGGCATATCCACGCTATCTAAATAGACCTCAATCAGGTTAACGTTTTGCTTTGAATCAAAGAAATATTCACCGCTGTAATTTTTCCAATAGATTCCGGTATCGAGTCTTTCTGTGGCCCAACTTAGATCTGTTTTCTCAAGCTTGGTTGAAGATTGAGCCTTTAATCCCGGATCTGAAAAAACAAATAGAGCAGCCAGGACATACGATGCCGCAATGAAGAAATATATTCGGAACGCCTGTTTCAAAATATGTTAAGTCGTTGTTTTTATTTAAACCCGTGATTTTATTCTAAAGAACTTAAAAAAGGTTCTACAAGCAGTAATGGCTCTCTTTAGTTAATGTAAACAAAAAAGAATCAGTTTGAGATCGAATTCTCAGAAACCTTGCCAAAAAAGATCCGTAATGAAGTTTATAAGTGTTAAGGAATTAAGTTTTGAATCAAAAAAAGATGGTAAAATGAAAGGAAAAAAACTATGGATCACACTACTGGTAATCATTGTGTTGAGCAGCGGTGCCTTTTACTTCTTACAGGGTGATGCGTCATCAGAAGAGGGACAGGAAGATCCATTCGTAGTAGCCGAAACCGGGACTGTGGTGGAAAAAGCACTGGCAGTCGGTACCATTGAGCCGGAGAATGAAATTGAAATCAAGTCAAAGATTTCGGGTGTGGTGAGTCAAATTTTTGCTCAGCCCGGCGAATATGTTTCAGAAGGTCAGCCTCTGATTGAAGTTAAACCCGACCCTACGCCACTTGAGCTTGCAGAAGCAAAGCGAAACCTGGAGCGTACTCAGATTGAGAAGAAGAGTCTTGAAAGTGAAATGCAGCGAATGCAAAAGCTGATGGACCAGGAGCTTGTTTCTGTACAGGAATATGAACAACTCGAGCAGGAATACGAGGACGTAAAGATTCGTCTTCAAATCAGCCAGGAACGGCTTGATCTTTTGGAGTCGGGCAGAGTTTCTATCGGAGATACAGTCATTGAATCCGTGATTCGAGCACCGGTTGACGGATATATTCTCGAGAAAATGGTAGACATTGGAGAACCCGTTGTTCCGCTGACTTCATACCAGGCCGGGACCGCCCTGATGAGCATCGCAGGAATGGATAAATTGCTGTTTGAAGGCACTGTTGATGAAATCGATGTTGGCAAAATGCAGGAGGGTATGGCCGCTGAAATTAAAATTGGTGCACTGCCCGACGCAGTCGTTTACGGAGAAGTATCCAGGATTTCGCTGAAAGCAACTCAGGAAGATAATGCTACCGTTTTTCCGGTTGAGATCACTATTACCGATACAAATGGGGTAACGCTCAGAGCCGGGTATTCTGCAAACGCTGATATCATTATTGAGCAGGTGGAAAATGTGATAACGATTCCTGAACGGGTCATTACCATGAAAGACGGTAAGAATCTTATAGAGGTACCCGGCGAGGAACCGGGAAGCCGTGTAGAGAAGGAGATTGAACTCGGCCTCAGCGATGCGATTACCGTTGCTGTAACAGAAGGACTTTCCGAGGGTGATAAAGTATTTGAACGTCCCGTTCGAACTTTGACCGTTAGATAGAAAATTCCCCCTTTGAAGGGGGAAAGTGATATGAGCGTTCAGAGAATGAACCCGGGGGATGTTCCGCTATACTACGTTAACACCCCTCTGTCCCGATTAAAAATCAATCAAATTTAAATACAGAGCTTTAATAATCATCCATGTCCATCCTGAGTCTTTTTACAGATCTCTTCCGAAACCTGAATCAGCAGCGGTTAAGGAGCTTCCTCACCATATTTGGAATCATGTGGGGAACGGCTACTCTGATTCTGCTTCTGGCTTTTGGTGTGGGGTTCCGTGATCAAACCGTACTCAACATGCGTGGCATGGGAGATCAGCTTGCCATTATGTTCCCGGGTCAAACTACCCAGGCGTATGAAGGTTACGGTGTGGGCCGTCCGATTCGTTTCCGTGAAGCCGATGCTTGGATGCTCAAGCAGCAAATTCCGGCGATAGATATTGTCCTGCCTGAGTATATGCAAAATCTCCAGATTTCGTATGGAGAGAAACGACGGAATTCATCCGTGGGTGGTGTCTATCCGGAATACCAGGGGGTTCGCAATATGTATGAACAACCGGGGGGACGATGGCTGAATGAGGATGATATTGAAGACCAAAGACGAGTGATTTTCTTGGGTAACCGGCTGGCCCAAAATTTGTTTGAAGAAGATGAAGATCCGATAGGGAAAAAAGTTTTTATGCAGGATACTCCTTTCACTGTAATTGGTATACTTGCCGAGAAGATTCAAAACTCATCGTATTCACAGCAGGACCAGGACCGTGCATTTATTCCGGCCAGCACATTTTCAACCATGATGGGAACCGATATTGTCAACAATATCATCTACACTCCAGAAGATCCGGCTTTGGCGGAGAGCATTCGAACGCAAGTATACGAAGTGATGGGCCGAAAACACCGGTTCGACCCATCCGATACCGATGCCATTGGCCTTTGGGATACGAATGAGTTTTGGTCGTTTATCGATATCATGTTTTTGGGAATCAACGGATTTTTAGGTTTGATCGGATTTTTTACACTTGCCGTTGGAGGTATCGGGGTGGCCAATATTATGTTTGTGGTGGTTCAGGAGCGTATGAAGGAGATTGGCATACGTCGATCGGTTGGAGCACGTCGGCACCACATTATGGGTCAGTTTTTCCTTGAGACTTTCTTAATAATAGGTCTTGGAGCGGGCGCAGGTTATGGAATTGGGTGGCTTCTGGTTCAGGCAACGCAAAATATTCCGATTAAAGAGTTTGTAGGTGCTCCCTATTTCTCACCGGAAGTAGGATTGATCGCGTTTGGGGTTTTAGGATTTGTAGGATTTGCTGCCGGGATGCTGCCTGCATGGCGAGCTTCACGGTTGGATATTGTAGAATGTTTGAGGAGATAATATGTGGCGAAATTTATTCAGGGAATTCTTTACAGATCTTGGTAAACAGAAACTGAGATCCTTCTTAACACTTTTAGCTATCGCCTGGGGTACATTGTCGGTCGTTCTGCTGTTGGCATTTGGACGCGGTTTGGGAACCAGCATGATGGAGGGGATGCTGGGTGCCGGCAACCAGGTGATTGTGATTTATGGCGGACAAACCAGCATGAACTACGAAGGCCTTGGAATTGGCCGGGCCATACGTTTCACTGTAGATGATGTAGATCTGATTGAACGCGCTGTGCCTGATGTTCAATATTCGAGTCCGCAATATGGACGGTGGGGAGCTACCATCGAATATGGAGATGTTCGGACCAATACCTACATGGAGGGCGTAGATCCTGATTTTGAGATCATGAGGACAATGTATCCGGCGGAGGGAGGTCGATTTATTAATGAAAAAGATGTAGACGAAATGCGTCGTGTACTTTTTTTGGGTGATGAAATTTCAGAACGAATATTCCAGGATGAGGACCCGGTGGGAAAAGAGGTGATGTTGAATGATACACCATTCACAGTTATTGGGATCATGCAGTCCAAAATGCAGACATCCATGAATAATGGTCCCGATGCTGATCGTGCCATCATCCCATATACGACATATAAAAATATTTATGGCGACCGAAATGTCGGCTCCATCTTGATTCGGCCGAATGATCCAAGCAAACAGGAGGATATCAAAGAAGCCGTTACCAATATTTTTTCGGCAAAGTATAAATTCGATCCCGCAGACGAACAGGCGATGCCGATGTGGGATTTTATTGAAATGGAGCAGATGAATCAGAATGTTGCAACCGGACTGGAGATCTTTTTA
>Ga0102943_1000950_pt1 | contig 18555 bp, 15 predicted proteins | sample SalPonC_black_MG_FD_78174 | JGI IMG/M metagenome (GOLD analysis project Ga0102943, IMG submission 78174) | Salt pond soil microbial communities from South San Francisco under conditions of wetland restoration - Salt Pond MetaG... | ecosystem: Environmental > Aquatic > Marine > Intertidal zone >...
AAGGTCATGTTGGCCAGCACCGGCAACGCGCGCGGCAGTGAATCATTGGCGTCGCCGTTGTTGTCGCCTTCGATACCCTGGTCGCCGTCGTCGGTGTACTGCTTGGCCACCAGGTACTGAACGCGACCCTGCCAGCCCTGGGTCCAGTCGAGGCTGTCGTCACCGATGCCGGTGAGCACAAGATACCTGGCGTTGACCGTGCCGCCAAAGAACTCGACGCCGTCGTCCGAGTTGAGGTGAACCTGCACGAACTCCACCGTGGTGCCGTCGCCCACGCCCTGGAATGCAATGCCGTTGAGTTCGTTTTCTTCGTTGAACAGGATGCCTGCATTGGCCACCACGACGTAGCGCAGCACGCCGCTGCTGTCGTGCGGATCGTTGCCGCCGTAGGTGCCGGAGTTGCCCTCACCCTGCGCGGTACAAGGGTCGACGCCCTCGGCACAGCCGTTGATCGGCGCGCGTCCGTTGATCACCAGGCCGCCCCACTCGCCGCGTCCCTGGGCCAGCGGACCGCGCATGACGATGGGATTCGCGACGGTGCCTTCGGCGAATACCTGGCCGCCCTGCTGGACGACGAAGGTGTCGGTATCACCAAGCGTGCCGCCGACCAGTTCGGTATTCGGCTCGATGGTCACGGAACCACCGTCTGCCACCACGAGCTGCCCCTGGATCAACCAGGTGGTTTCGTTGGTCAACGTGATGTCGTCGGTGATGGGCGTGCCGCCGACAATGCAGGATCCTGGAATACCGGAGTCGATTGCAAAATCAGGACAGCTTGAGAACACTTCGTCGACCACGCACTGCTGCGCGGTGAGGTTGGAGAAGGTGTCGATGGTGCCGGCGCCGTCGATGCCGTCGTAATCGAGTACGGCATTGCCGCAGCTGTTGAACGTCAGCGTCGCGCTACCCCAGACGACGTTGTCGGGGTTACCGATGCCGGGCGGGCCGAACGTGCCGCCGGAAAATTCGAAGAAGGTGAGCTCGGCGGAGTTGCTGTTGGGATCGATCGCCGGGACGTCGGAAAGCAGCCAGACCGGCTCGCCGTCGCGATAGGTAAACCACTGGACCAGCACGGCGGGCGCAAAATCGCCTGCTGCATTATTGTTCTCCAGCACATCGATGATGAGGCCACGGCTTGCACCACCGCCCTCACCCCAGTTTCCGGAAAACGTATCGTTGACAACGAATGCGTTGGCGGAACCGAGCATGCCGGCGCCAATCGCAAACGCCAGCGCGTTACGGGTTAGATTATTGAACATGTTGAACGATCTCCTGCTGATGAATTGAATATGGTTCGGCGGCAACCGACCCATGTCGAGACGCCGACCAGCAAAGCCTAGGCGGTCTCGATTTCAATCCAATGAAGCCCGGGTTGCAGATTGATGACAGGGGTCCGCGGTCGGGCCGAAAAGCGGTCATGCCGGGGGTTTGCGAAGACGCTTCGGCGTCTGAGCGCTTCCGAACGATTGACGCGACCGCTACAGGAAGTTGTAGGTCAGCCCGAGGCTGAGCGTGCGGCCGTTACGATATTGCTGAGTGGTTTCCGGGCCCTGCCTGATCCGGAACTCGGCATCCAGCAGGTTGCCGAATTTGGCCTTGAAGGAAACGTGATCACTGGCACGCCAGCGAAATACCAAATCGAGCTCGGCGGTCCCCTGCTCGAGCTTGTCCGGCGCGCCAAGCACGCCGACTTCGGCAATCCGTTCGCCGACAAAGTTGTAGAGCACCGTGGCCTCGATGCCGCGATCCGGATCATCGTAGCCGGCCTGCAGATTGATGATCAGCGGGGACTGGCCCTGGAGTTCACGCGAGGTCGATGTCAGGATGCCGCGGTCTTCCGGGGCAATCGTGATTTCGGATTCGATGATCGACAGGTTGCCGGCGAGATAGAAACGCTCGAGCAACGGTCTGCGGCCGATCCAGTCACCGACGAAGCCAAGCGATTTGCGCCCTTCCAGCTCCACGCCGAAGTTCTCCGCCTCAGCGGCGTTGGCGTAGCTCAGACGTTGTTCCACACCCGGCTGCACCGTGAGTTCGATCGGCCGATCGATGAGCTTGTAGAACACGCCCAGCGAAAGGAGTTCATCGGACGAAGGATAGAATTCCCAGCGTGCATCGACATGCTGTACGTCCGAAGGCAGCAGATCGGCGTTTCCGATCACTTCCCGCTCCAGCACCGGATCGGTGAACGGCGCCGGCGAGAGCTCCTTGAAGTCCGGTCGAATTATGGTTTCTGCATAGCTCAGACGCAGTTGCTGGCGGTCGGTGATCAGCCAGGTCAGCGAGGCGGCCGGAAACAGGTCTTCGGTGCCCAGTTCGGAAACGACCGGCGGGGCGTTGGGGTCGAACAGCGCAAACGTCGTCACGTCCTGGCGCCAGTCTTCGACGCGCAAGCCGCCGGCCAGCCGGAGGGTGTCGGCAATAGTGAAATCCAGATTGCCGTAGACGGCGTCGATATCCAGCGCCGCCGTATAGGTATCGGTATTCCGGGTGATTTCCTGCAACGAGACCCCGTCCGGCCCGATGTTCTCGGGCGTGAAGATTTCCTCCAGCGACTGCGCCCGGCGCTGCTCGAAGGTCAGCCGGGAGATGTTTTCGAACGTGAACCGGCGGATCGACGAATCGCGTTTCTTCTCCAGCACCCGGTAGCCCCCGCTCAGCTCTCCGGCCAGCCAGTCACCGGCGGCAAACGGTACGAACAGGTCTCCGCCGAAATCGACCGCACGATCATTCAGCCTGGAGAACCGGCGGACGTTCGAATCGGCGCGGCGGGAAAAGATGAAGCCGGCCTGCGAATCCGGGTCGAATCGATACCGTCGGGTGTCCGGCGTGTCCAGGCTTGCCCGCGATTCCGAATAATCCCACTCCAGCCGGGTCTCGTTGAGAAACGGAAAGATATGCCGGCCCTCGGCCTGATTGGCGATGAGCTGGCGCTCCTCCCACTGGAGCTGGTTGATCTTGATGATGCCGTCTTCGTCGAGATTGAAGCCCACCCGGCTCGTGGCTTCGTCCTCGGTCTGGCGAAGCACCATCGACGTCAGGTTCAATGAGTGCAGGTCGGCATAATTGACTCCTCCGGTCAGAAAGCCGCTAAGTCCCACCGTTCGCGTGGTCCTTTCGATCGTGAAGCTGTCATTGGAACGAAGCGAGCCGTCGCCGAGCGGGATGAAGGTGTTGCGCTGCTCGGTTCGACTGCGCCATTCATCGTCCCAGAGAATCGAGCCGGTCAGTCCGGCGTTGAACGCGTTGCCGAAGTCGAACCGCTTTCCGCCCTCGATCGAGACGCCGCGGTCGGGGCCGACCCGCTTCCGGTCGATATCGTAGATGTTGGAAAACGACTCGCCCAGCGTCTCGAGTTCTTCCTCGGTGATGCCGTCGGGGTTGAAGAAATTGGCCACGCCCGGCAACTGCCGGCCGTCTGCAGTGGCATCGGCGATGGGGCCCGGCAAGGCGCGCGCGCCATCGTCGAAGCCAGTGAAGTCGCGGTCGCCGCCGTCGTAGGTCAAGCCTTTCTCGAATGTTGTGCCCTCGCGGTAGCCGCCGGAGATGCCGATGGAGAAGAAATCCTCTTCGGGAACGCCGCGCGTGCGGATCTCGACCGTGCCGCCGCCAAAGTCTCCGGGCATATCGGGTGAATAGCCCTTCTGCACGCTAATCGAGCGAATCACACCGGTCGGAAAGAGGTCCAGCGGCACAACCTTGCGGGTCGGATCCGGGCTGGGTACGTTGGCGCCGTTCAGCAAAGTCGACGAGTAGCGTTCGCCGAGCCCCCGGATGAAGATGAACTGGCCGTCGACCAGGGTCAGACCGGTAACGCGCGACAAGGCGCTGCCGACATCGCTGTCGCCGGCACGCGCGATCTGTTCGGCGCCCAGCACGTTGGCGACGCTGGCTGTCTTTCGCTGTTCGTCGATCACAGAGGAAAGACTGCCCTCGATGAACGGTTCGATGACCACGAACTCGGCCAGTTCCAGACCGGCCGGCGGGAGTTCGAAATTGCGCTCGGTGGTTTCGTCTGCGGCAATGCCCACGCCTTCGACGGTGCGGGTCGCGAATTCGGCGTGCAGCACCGAGACCGCGTACTCGCCCACCGGCACCTCGGCCTCGAATCTTCCGTCATCGTCGGTGCGCAATTCGACCGGCGTGCCGGAAATGAAGACCCGGGCCTCGGCGATCGGCGCGCCGTCTTCGGTCGACACCACGCGCCCGCTCAACACGCCGCTGCCCTGTTCGGCATCCATCTCGGTCGGTGCGCCGGCGGTGCCGACGTCGGCCTGCGATTCGCCGTAGGAACTCTCGATGCTGACCATGGCACGGCGTTCGGGACCGGTCAGCGTGATGATGACCTGGACGATTTCGCCGGGCCTCAGGGTCATCGGCAATGCCGTCAGCGCCTGGGCGTTGTCGAAGACAGTCAGCCGGTCGGCCGCGGGCGCCAGCGTCTGACGCCAGATGCCGTTCTCTGTTCGCCCGGTCGCGTCATCGAAGCGGACGATCAGATCGTCGACCGGCCGGCCGCCTTCAAACACGACGACCTCGAGTTGCGCAGGTTCGGTTATCGAAACCTGCGGCGATTCTTCGGCTGCGGCGTCCTGTGCCTTCGCCGGCGACGTAAGCGCAATGCCCACGGCCATCAGCAGCAGGCCAAGCAGCATGCCGGCGCGGGTCAAGACGGAATCTCTCATGATTTCAACCGCACATCCAGGGGCTTTCCGCACACTGCTCCATGGCACGGCGAAGCTCGACCGCGCGGCGGAACAGGTCGCTGCGGGTGAGCTGCTGCAGGTGTTGCTCGGCGCGCTCGAACTCACCCGACTTGAACAGCGCGTAGGCCAGCGCGTAGCGGATGTCTTCATCCGAAAGCAGGCCGACGCGGGCGAGGTCCCGCTCCATGCCGGCGGCCTGCTCGAAGCGACTGAGCTCGAGGAAGATGGCCAGTCGCTGCTTGAGTTTCTTGGGCTGATCGATAACCCGGGCGTTCAGTGACAAGGCCTGAATCAGCCAGCCGGCACGCTTGTAGAGCTCGGCGGCATCCGAGGCCAGCCCGTTGTCGTACAGCGCAGTGGTGCGCATCACGTCGGCGGCCGCAAGCTCACGCCCCTGGTCGAGGTAGACGTGCGATAACACCTTGCCCAGCATCACGTTATCCGGCGCGCTCAGGCGCGCCCTCTCGAGAATCACCGCGGCCTGCCGGTACTGCCCGGTTTCGCGCAGCGCGTTGCCGATGGCGACCGCGTCGTCGCTGGTCGCCAGGCCGCCTTCGAGGAACTGCAACCCCTGGTCGGCGGCTTCCTGGTAGAGCCCCTGGTCGACCAGCAAAAATACCTGTCTGCGCGCGAAGTCGCCGGCACGATCCGGAAATTCCGCCCGACCCTGACCGAGCACGCGCCAGGCGGCGGCGTAGTTTTCGAGTTCCCAGTGGGCCTGGGCGCGCATCAGGAACACCGAAGGTACGCGCGTGTTCTCCGGCCCGGCGTTGTCCAGCGCCTCCAGGGTCTTGTCGTAGAGTTGCTGGCCGAAATACGCCTGCGCCAGGTACAGCCAGACGACCGGCTGGTCCTGGCCTGCGGCGAGAGCGTCCTCGAATTCGGCGGCTGCCAGCGGCAGCTCGTCCAGATTCAGTGCGACCAGGCCGGCCAGCGTGTGGTATCGGGCCAGGTCGATTTCTTCGGCAGCGGTATCGACCCGGGCCAGGATATTGCGCGCACGCTGAAAATTGCCGTCGCCGATCAGCACAGCGGCCAGCGACAGAAATTCGACCGGCGCCTGTGGATCTTGCATTTCCGCTGAATCGGCTTCTTGCCGGCTCGAGCCTACAACCGGTGCGGCCAGGCCGGTGAACAACATGAGAAGAATCAGTACGCGCATGGCCAGGCTAAAAATCCGGCGATCAGCTCAGGTCGAACCGGACCCGCTGACGGGCCCAGACCTTGACGTTGCGGCCCTGGTACTGGGCCGGCTCGAAGCGCCAGTTGCGCACACCCTGCAGCGCGGCATCCTCGAACACGCCGGACGGGCTGGCTTCGAGTACCTGGACCTTCTCGATCTCGCCGGTCGCGCTGATCAGCAGGGAGAGTACGACGTAGCCTTCCACGCCCTTCGAGCGTGCCGTCTTCGGATACTGCAGCGGCGCCTGATAGGTTGGACGGGGCGGGCTGTCGACCGAGTCGTCGGTCATGACCACGTCGCGGGTATCCCCCAGGAGCTGGTCCTGCAGGTCGTTCAGGTCCGAGGCGCTGAATCCGGGCAGGCCGAAGTCAATGCCCGACAGCGAACTGTCCAGGCTCACCATGGGCGGCGACGGCTCGCTCGAACGCTTGCGCGGCGGCGGCTCGCGCTGCGGCTTCGGCGGCGGCGGGGGCGGCTGCTGCTTCTGAACCGCAAATGAAGCGTCGGTTCTGACCTGGTCCCGATCCGGCGCCTCTGAAAGGCTGTTGATGACCAGCAGCGTGCCCACCACCAGCACAGTGCCGGCGATCATGGACAGCAGGCCCGCGCTGAGAGACTTCCATCCGCCGATAACGAGCACGGGTTGTCCGAGTGAAGAAGTGTCTTTAGCCATTTCATTGCTCGTCATTTCAATACTCCTTGAGTCATGTGCGCGGCAGCATCCGCGCCAAATGCTTCGCGCCGATCAGCCGGCGCCGGCTTCGCCCACGGTCGCCACGCCCACGTCCTGGGCGCCGGCGCGGCGGGCCTGGTCGACCACTTCGACGAGCCGTCCGGCCGGCACCTGGTCATCGGTGACCACAAGCACCGAACCGGAGGCCGACGAGGCCAGCAGATCGCGGATCCGGCTCTGGATAACCCAGACGCGAACCGGCTGGCCGTCGAGGTAGACGTCGCCGGCGTTATCGATATAGAGCCTGATCGCCTTGGTCGAAGCGGCGGTCGCGGTCGACGCGCTGGGGCGATTCAGGTCCAGTTTCATGTCCTTGACGAAAGTGGTCGAGACCATGAAGAAGATCAGCAGAATGAACACCATGTCGATCAGCGGTGAAATATCGACACGCTGTTCGGTATCCGTGCGCTCACGAAATCTCATTGATAAGCCTCCAGCGCCGTGCCGGCGCACAGCAGATCCTTTATCTGGGCAAGTTCATGGCGTATGACGGAAGCCTTGCGGTCGAGCATGCCGCCGATGATCAGGCCGGGAATGGCCACCGCCAGCCCCATCTGCGTCGTGAAAAGCGCCTGCGAAATGCCCCCGGCTATGCCGCCGGACTGGGCGAACAGCGACATGTCGCCGAGCGAATCGAACGTCTCGATCATGCCCACCACCGTGCCCAGCAGCCCGGTCAGCGGGGCCACCGCCACGATGGTGACAATGAGGGTGTGGAACCTTTTTGTGGCTGCTTCCAGTTCGGCGAAGGCATCGTCGAGATGACGCCTGAGATGTTCCGGCTTCCGGCGCGCGATATGCAGGCCCTGCAATACAGCCTGATCCAGCAGACCCTTGGGCTTGCGCAGATGTTTTTCGGCCGCCACGCGGTGAATGAGACGCCGCACCGAGCGCACCGAGCCGCGTTTGAGCGTGGCGTACCGGTAACCGATAGCGAACCACAGGACAATGGTGGCTGCGATCAGCGGCGGCATCACGTAACCGCCGACTTCGAAAAAGTACGCCAGGTCGTTGAGCAAGTTCGCCGACATCTCAGGCGGTCTCGTTCGCCCCGGGCTGCTGACTGTCGCTGAACTGGTTGATCACGCGCAGCGCGGCCTGCTCCATGTCGTCCTTGATGCGCTCGGCCCAGCCGGAAAGCAGGTTACCGAACAGCAGCATCGGGATCGCCACGATAAGACCGAGTTCGGTGGTCACCAGCGCAATAGAGATACCACCGGACAGCAACTTGGGATCGCCCGTGCCGAACTCGGTGATCACATCGAAAGTGGCGATCATGCCGGTGACGGTGCCGAGCAGACCCAACAGCGGCGACACCGCCGCGATCACGATGATCAGTGCCCCGAACCGGTTCAAGTGCGAGTTCTCGTGCAGGATGGATTCCGACACGATGTCCTCGACATGTTCTCGATCGCGATCCAGGTTCCGGATGGTCGCGCTGACCACGCGTGCCGTCGATCCCTTCTTGCGCTTCAGCACTTCGAGTGCGGCATCGCGGTCGCCGCGCTTGACGTGGCCCGAGACGGCGTCGAGAATCCTGTCGGTCGAGGCCCCCGCGCGCTGCAGGAAGACCACGCGCAGAATGACGAGGACGAGGCCGACCAGGCCGAGGAAAAAGATGATCCAGCCGATAACGCCGCCGGAACTCACCGTCTCGAACAACCCCTTGGCGGTCTTTTTCTCGACCTCGGCGTTGAGCGATTCGAACAGGAAGATCGGCAGCGGATCGGGCATCTGCCCGGATGCCAATGCCTGAGCCTGTCCGGCCGTTTCGGTGTTCCAGATCTTGAGTTCACCATCGCCGGCAGGGGCCAGCGCCCCGTCGCCCCGCGGGCTCAAGCCAAAGGCCGCAACGTTGCCGACATGAATGATGTCACCGTCGACCCGGGTGCCGTCGGCCAGGAAGAATTCGCCGGCTTCGCGCCAGACCCCATGGCCCCTGGCGAGAAATTCAAGCGCCGCATCGAACAGCCTTTTGACATCTTCCGCACCGGGTGCCTGGTCTCCTAGATCGGCTGACCATGCGTCTTCCAAAGTGAAGTCGGCCTGGGTGAAGGTCGCGGCGAGCAGATCGGTATTTTCGCGCGCGGCCTCAACGGCACGCTCGGATTCGAACACCAGGTCCTCCAGCCGGTCGGCACGGCTTCTCATTTCGACGACCTCGGCCTCGAGCAAGCGGATGTCCGACTGCAGCCGCGACTTCTCGGACTGAACGGTTTCTTCCATCTCGGCCAGCCGCTGCTCGAGATCGCGTTTCTGGCCCTGCAAGAAAGCAAATTCGCGCTGGTAGGCCTGCTCCAGCGACGGCTGCTGTTGTTCGGGCGCCGGCGGCTGGGCCGTTGACCGGTCCGCTTCGTCGACCGACTGCGATGCGGGATCGACCGGATCTGCAGGCCGGCGCTCATCCTGGGCATCGACAATGCCGGGTTGCATCAGCGCGAACACGGCAAACGCAAGTGCATTGAAAAACTTCATGAGCCCGAGCCCATCTGGATGCTGCCGTTGGGCAGCTTGAAATAGCCCGTGCGAATCTGCTTCTTGAGCGAATCGAACAATTCGTCGATCTGCTCGCGTTCGGCGCCGCCCTCGGCGACGGTGAAGTCCCAGTCGTCGCCGGTTCGAGTCACGAAGCCGCTGCGGCCGTCGCGTGTCTGGAAGTAGATCGCGAGGGCACCGATCTTGGCGATATCGGCCAGCACCCGGTCACCACCAAGCGGAATGACCTGGCTGTACAGGCCGTTGTCGCGCGTGATGCGCAGCTCGTCCTCGTACAAACGCCAGAGCCGATTGACGGCGCGCGGCGGGTCGATGGCACCCGAATCGATCTGGCTGCGAATCTCTTCAAGTGCGGTGAGACGATCATCGCGCTTGAACGGGAAGCCTTGGCGCACCCGGATTTCCATGCCGTCGATGATCCCGTAGGCCACCGGAATCAGGGCCTCGCCGGCCACCCCGGCTTCCCTTGCCCGTTCGCGGTTTTGCTCGAGGTCCTGATCCAATTGGCGGATACGCAGTTCCTCGCGCCGCCGCGTCGCTTCGAGGTCGCCCTTCTGGGCCGCCAGCGAGTTCATCTCCGCCCGATGTTGTTCCTGCATCCGGTTGAGTTCGGTATTCAGCGATTCGACCTGGCCTCGAAGGCTCACCAGTTCTTCGGCGAGTGCATCCAGGGAAGCTTGCGAATCCTGAGCGGCCGCGGGCGCCAGCGCGAATGCCAGCATGGCGACAGGCGCCAGGCGGGAAAGACTGTTGAACATTAAACCTCCACTATCGGTAATTACCGGCGAAATGACCGACGAAATGGCCGACAAAAATGCGCTGTCGTGCCAGTGACGGCATTGTCGGCGGCGAAGATTTCACGGCCGTGACTGGAAGGTGACAGAAATGTTGCAGGTGGCTGGTTATTTGGTTATTTGGTTATTTGGTTATTTGGTTGTTGGCTGGTTGGCTGGTTGGCTGGTCGGGGGTCGGGGGTCGGGCTTCGGGGGTCGAAATTTGACCGGATTACAGCAGGCCGCTGGTGGGTTTCCTTTCCTGGGATGGTCTTTACCTGTTCTTAATGCGAATCATTTGCATTTCGATTCGAGATAAGGTATATTGAATTCGTCCATACACGAAAGCATTGTCGGAGAGAACGATGTTCGAGTATCAATTCAGCAAGATTGAGCGCGTCTGGCTTCTTGGGCTTCGACTGGTCTGGGCGCACCGGGGAAATCCGGGCGTGATCGCACTGGTCGACAGGCTTTACGTGGAGGCGGGAATGACCCCGTGCGGCGCCAGGCTGCGCGCCCTCCTTCTCGGCCTTGAGAACGCCGGCGCCGATCACCTTTATATCGAGCGCTACGACGCCCCGGGCCTGACCGGCGCCGAACGCGACCTTCTCGGCGCGCTCAAGGCAAGCTACCTGGACGAGCCGCTCGAAGCCGAAGCCGCACTGGGTGCGCTGCTGCCGCCCGGAAAAACCGACGCAGTCATGGGTATCGTCGAATCCATCACGGGGCATAAAAGCCGCTCAATACTCGGACCCGTTCGGGAAACGGGGATGTTCGGCTTTTCGACCGCCGTCGCCCATTGACACAGGCACAGGCGTCGCTCGATATCGGATCCCTTTTCGCCCGTGCCTCGCACCGTGGGACTGCCCCCAGATGACCCTGCCCCTCGCCAGCCGAATCCACCGCCGGGCGCAGAGCCACCGACGAACCGCTGGCCCGAGTTCGTAGCTGGAGCGGCCCGGTTTTTCTGAAGGTAGCCCAGCGAGCGCCCGTCGACCTCCGGCATCGGCAGGTCCAGGGCCAGCTACATCATCGTCGGCGCCAGGCCGGCCGTATTCCCTTAGGCGTCCAGGCGGTCTGCGCGCAGCGTGTCGATTGTGATCAGGATGATATTGGAGCCCGGGGCCGTCTGCGCCCGCTGGCATCCGGCCATAAACACGAGTCCGCCCCCCAGAACCAGGACAGTCACCAGCGTCCGCAGAGCCGTCCGGCTCACGAATTCGCTCTCAGCCGGCAGACCGCAATGCACAGGAAATTAACTCTGGCTCGACTGAATTTCATTGGCTGCCTCCACTCAAGGTTGGTTGATGGGCGATCGCACTGCTCGAGCCCACGATCGCGAATTCCCGTATCCCGGGCGTCTGCCACCGAATCCCGCAGTGAAAAAGAAAAATCGGCTGCGCCAAAGTATACTGGCATGCCGTTTAGCCGGAATAGATCTCGACATGACCATACCGGCCAAGCCCTGGATTAAGCGGATCGCTCGCGCACTCAACCACAGGATTGGACTCATGCCTGAAACCGACTACGCAAAGCGCGTCGAGCAGGAACTGAAGAACTACTCCGAAGACATCGACGTCCACCAGCTTCCTGAAATTTTCCACTACTGGTCGAATCGATACATAAGACCATGGTTCGAGCAGGCGGGTACCACACATCCCGAGGATCTGTTCGCCAGGTACATGGTCAAGGCCGCAAAGACTGCCGAATCCGAGTGCGCATGGTTCCTGAGTATCGGCGCAGGCAATTGCGACGCCGAGGCGGCCATTGCAAGCGACCTGATCTCGCGCGGACTCGAGAATTTCAGGCTCGTGTGCCTGGACATCAATCCAGACATGCTCCGGCGCGGCAGGGAACACGCCCGAAATGCCGGTGTGCTCGACCACCTCGAATTCCACCAGGCCGACTTCAATTTCTACGAGCCGGAGCGAACCTTCGACGCCGTCATCGCCAACCAGTGCCTGCATCACGTCACGGAACTGGAAAACCTGTTCGACGCGATCGAGTCCTGTCTGTCACCCAGGGGTTTGTTCATCACCTCCGACATGATCGGACGCAACGGACACCAGCGTTGGCCCGAGGCGCTGTCGATCGTCGAGGATCTTTGGCGCGAACTGCCCGACCGATACAAGTTCAACCACCAGATGCAGCGGCTGGAGCAGCCCTTCGTCAATCACGACTGTTCCGCCGAGAGCTTCGAGGGCATCCGGGCCCAGGATATCCTGCCGCTCCTGATCGAACGGTTTTCCTTCCACGTGTTCATCGCGTTCGGCAACGTGGTCGACATCTTCATCGACCGGGGATTCGGTCACAACTTCGACGCCAACAGCGAGGACGATCGCAAGTTCATCGACCGAGTGCATGCGATCGACGAGCAAGGCTTCCGTGAGGGAACGCTGACGCCGACCCACATGGTCGCCGTGATGTCACACCGGGACAACCCCGCCGACAGCCCGATCATGGCCCGCGGACTTGATCCGGCCGCGTGCATCCGACCTAGCGACGCCTCGGAGAACACCTGAGGAATCTTTTTTGATCGGCCGGGACTTGCGGAAGCTCCGATCGGCCATGAGGCCGCCCTGCCGACTGGCGCGCGTCACTGGATATAGCCCAGCGATCTCAGTTTTTGAATGGTTTCGTCGTCGAGGTCCTCGGTCATCTCCGAACCCCTGACGGCATCCTCGAGCACATCGCAGGGATCGCCGCGGGCAAGCGTCGACATCGCCTCGAACAGTTCGCCGGCAAGCGCCGGATCATCGAGAATCCGATCCTGCGTCTCATCGGGGTCTTCGGCAAGATCGAACAGGCTTTCGGAGAAATCCGGCGGGGGACATTCCACGATCAATTTATGGTCGCCCTTTCGAGCGCCCATCATGAACCGGTCCCGCTCGGTCATGGCAGTGAATATCAGCAGCCGATCGGCCGGCTGGGTGTCGAGCAGGCTGTATCCATCGTACGTGGAGACGCCGTCGGCCTGCGCCAGATCGGCGAGCGTCGGAAGAATGTCGGTATTCATGTGCAGCCCGGAAACCCTGACCTGCCCCTCATGTCCGTCTGGCATGCGCATCAGGAAAGGCACATGAATGACTTTCTCATGCACCGTCTCGTGCCTGAACCGCCCGTGCTCGCCAAAATATTCCCCGTGATCCGCGGTCAGGATGACCAGCGTCCGGTCGGAAACGTCGTGTTTCTCGAGCAAGTCCAGCACCGCGGCAAACAGCCTGTCGGCAAGCAGCACCTCGCCGTCGTACAACTCGCGCACGCGCGCCTGATCGCGCAGATTCTCCGCCTCCGGTCGCGGACCGCTGTCAGTCAGGAAAGGGCCGTTATAGTCGGACGAATAGAGATGCGATGCAAAGTCCCGCGCAACATAAGGCGCATGCGGTGAGATGAAGTGCACCCAGCCGAAAAAAGGTTCACCGGAAACCTCGCCAAGCGCCTCATCGGCGCGCTCCAGAACCTTCGTGTCTTCGGGGTCGTTGAGAATTTCGTAGCGCTCGAAACCTTTGTCGAAGAAGCGCTCTTCTACCAGTTGAACGTTATTGAATATTCCGAATGTCCGGTAGCCGGCCGACTGAAGGATCTCTGCCAGCCGTGGCTGGTCACCCAGTTTCCAGCCGCGGAATACGCGAAAGGGATACCGCCCTGTGAACGCCGACGCGAACGATGTCGGCGTGGCTTGCGCCGCGACGTAGAAATTCTCCAGAACGAGCCCGTCTTCGGCCCAGCGGTCTATGTTCGGAGTCAACGGTCTTTCGTTTCCGTAAACGCCTAGCGCATCGGCGCGCAGCGCATCGAAACTTACTATCAGGATATTCGTCTCGGGGGAGAAATCGGAAAACTCGCCAGCCAGATCTATCTCGGAACCGCCTCGTTCGTCGCCGTTGCAGGCCGCAAGAAAAACCAGCGCTCCTGTCATGACAGTCTTCCTGATCAGATTCACTGCAACTCCTTCGATTCAATGATTGAGAATAAGACCGCTTCGGCAAGTCATGCTGATCCATCCATTGGGTATCCTAGACGTTCCGCAACCGGTCCGGCAAGCGCTTCGATCCGCTTGATTTCGGCGCTTGAGAAGGCCGGCTTGTAATACTCCGGCGCTGTCAACTGATCAACGTAATGTGCGCGAATCGCATCAAAGGGCTCGGCCGGCAGTCGACAGTGATCAAGCAAACGATCGATCTGCCTGCTGGGTTGATCGCAAAGATCCTCGTAGCGCACGAACTCGACGACGTTCCGAACCAGCGGATTGCGCTCGAACTGATCGAGCGCGAACCCGTATACGCTTGACCAGTAGCCCGCCCAACCGCCAACCTTGTCATCGTGCGACCAGCAGTTCTGGATATCCGCCGCAGCATCATGGTCGCCGACATTGATGCAACGCCTGCCCGGACCGAACTCGAAATGTCCGGACATTCGAAGCTGAAGCGCGACGCGCCGGTCCTCGCCTGCCAGCCGGTCGAACAATCGATCCTGTTTGACCAGCGAAGCAACATGATTGACCGGGTGGCGCACCGGGACGATGACCCGCGCATCCGGGTAAAGCTTGAGAATGTAAGCCAATCGGGTCAGATTGTAATTGCCCTTGGTCAGGTAGCGCGACGCGCCCCGCACGAGCAGTAGCTTGCGAACGTGTTCGCTGTGAAAACGCTCGAATTCGGGGTTGTGCGTCTCGGCGGTCAGCACCTGGTCAACTCTCGGCTCGTGCAGATCGCTGAAGAACGTCATCCAGATCAGTTCCTCCACCGCTTCCGGGCTTTCCGGCGTCACCATGATTCGATCGCGATGCGCCCGCTCGACCGGCTCGACCCAACCGGCGCCGGTTCGATTGCCAAGCCAATTGCGCCAATACGGCGTGTAGACGTTGGGGAAATCGCTGTAGCGATGCGCCGTGACATCCGGATGATGGGAAAGCATCTCGGTGAGAATCGTCGTTCCGGAACGAGCAACGCCCGCAATGAAAATGGGCCGATCCACCTCGAGCGCCCGGAGTTCGTCGCCCAGCACAGCCGATTCCAGCCTGGAAAGCTGTCGCCATGCCGACGCTGTTGCCGCAAAAAACTTGCTCTTCCAGAAAAGGGCCGACGGGACATGCCGACGGCGGGATCGACGCTCTGGAGACTTGCTGTGACCCATGTTGATTGGCGTTCCCTGCGTTCTCTGCTCGGACGGCGAAAGCCGATTCCATATTCAGTCGCTGTCTGGCGCGACCTTGAGGAAGCAACAGCTGGTTCTTCTTGCCGGACGCGTATGATGCTGGCCAGCAATTGTAGTGAAACCCACGCGGGGAACGGGCGCTTTCTCTGGACAAGGACGCCGCATCGGCCGTTAAGGCGCGTATGGCTGATGCTCTGACGTTCGCAATAATAATGTCCGGCTACACTACAATCAGCGGATAAGGCCTCGTCGGACACCCGCGGCGGCGATCCGCTCGACTGCTGCCCGGCCGAATTCCGTCTGGCGCACCGGGTGCCACAACGCACGGAACCTCAATCGGGCAACGCATGATCGAAGACATTCGAATCAGTTTGAGCGACGGCGAAAGCGCCGCATTCGACCTGGCCATCATCGGCGCAGGCCCTGCCGGAATCACGCTGGCGCGCGAGCTTTCCGGTCGCGGTCTCAGGATCGCACTTCTGGAAGCAGGCGGCATGGATGCACCCGGGCCGGAGGCCCGCGCCTTGTACGACGGCGACGTCGTCGGGCTTCCGTATCCACTTGCTGCATCGCGGCAGCGCTTTTTCGGCGGCACGAGCAACCACTGGGGCGGCTGGTGTCGTCCGATGGACCCGCTGGATTTCGAGGACCGGGCGTGGATGCCGCTTGGCGGATGGCCGTTGAGCCGCGAGGACCTGGACGAGTTTTACGCCCGTGCCCACGGCGTCCTGGAGATAGACAGCGACGACTACCAGGTCACGCAGCACACCGAGGCCGGCACAACGCTCCCCGCCGACGAGCGCACGGGCTTCAGGAATTCGGCATTCCGATTCAGCCCGCCGCTGCGCTTTCGCTCGGCGTTCGCCGACGAACTGGCTGCGAGCGAGGATGTGACCGTGTTTCTGAACGCCACCGTCGTGAATCTCGAGCATGATTCGGGCACCGTAGGCGCGGCCACGGTACGCACCCTGGAAGGCGCCGAGTACCGTATCCGCGCCGGGCGATTCGTTCTTGCCACCGGCGGACTGGAAGTCCCTCGGCTGCTGCTGCATACTAAAAGCGGAGAGCTGCCCGCGCTCGGAAACCGATCCGGATTCGTCGGTCGCTGCTTCATGGAGCACTTCGGATACACGCCGGGTTACCTGCTGACGCGCGCCGGCCTGAAGTATTTCCGACATGCCGATATCAACGGCCATTCAATCATGCCGGTTCTGGCCCCGAGGCCGGAATTGATCCGGGCCAAACAGCTCAACAATTGCTGCGTCCTGCTGACCGCGGCCGAGCCGGATGCCGACTGGCCGCCGGGTGCGCTGAAGACGCCGGGCCTCGCCCGCAACCTCGGCCCATCGGCCTGGCGCTACCGGGTCACGATGATCAACGAGCCGACGCCCAACCCCGAAAGCCGGGTAACACTTTCCGACTCGCGCGATGCACTGGGCATGTGCAGGCTGGTCCTGGACTGGCAGATCATGCAGCGCGACCTCGACAGCGTCGAGCGCACCGTGCGCGAACTGGTTCGCTGGCTCGGGCGGGACGGGTTGGGTCGGGTGCAGTTTTCGCGCCCCATATCGCCCGAGACAACCGAAAGATTCACCGGCGGCATGCACCACATGGGGACCGCGCGCATGAGCGCCGATCCGGAGCACGGCGTCGTCGACACGGATTGCAAGGTACACGGCACCAGTAACCTGTATGTCGCTTCAAGCGCCGTTTTTTCAGCGTCGGGCTACTCCAATCCGACCTTGAGCATCGTGGCGCTCTCGCTGCGGCTCGCTGAACACCTGAAGGAGGCAAGGGCATGAGACGACGCCGGTTCATTGCGATGACGGGCGGGAGCATCGGCCTGGTGGGCGCGGGCGCCGCCGGCGGTCTCTGGCTTTTCTGTCCCGGCCCGTCCAGCGTCAGCACGGCCAGCGCCCAGATCGACGAAATCGCCCGTTCGATGACCGGCGCGGCGAGTGCGGGCCGCGCATGGCTGACCGCGAATCCCGGCGCGCAGCCGCGCGATCTGATCCTCGAGGCGCTCGCGATTCGGCCCGGGTCGCAGATCGATCGGGATGCCCTCGTCGCCTCGCTTGCCGAGCGGGTGGAGCTGGAATTTGCCGAAGACCTGATCCACGAGCATGACAGCTGGATACTGTCGCAAACCGAGACGCACCTCGCCGCCCTGCATGTTTCCCTGATGGGCAACCTGGCCAGCGAAGGCACCGAGCCCAGCTTCGACACCGCGCCCGAGGCGGAACTCGTATCCCTGGAGCGGTTCGATCCCCAGGCGGTCGTCCAGGGCGAGCCCATCAGCCATCCCAGCCTGCCCGAGAACGTCATCTGGTTCGCCACCGCCGCGGCACCTCCGCCTCGCTTCAGGGTGTTCATGGACGGGCAATCGATGCCGATCAACGCCAATGCCAGCGGTTTCTCGGTTCAGGTACCGGATTCGGTCAGGTACCAGTTGTTCGAACGCCCCGGAGAACACCCCATTTGGCTTTACGATCCAGTCGTGAATCGCCGGCAGAGGCTGGGTATTTTCACGATCCGGCCCGCCATTGCCCAGACCGAAGGATTCTGCGAGGTCGAGGCGTGGGGCCCACAACAGACGACCGCGGGATCGACGTTCAACGAACAGCCCGACGGGGCGTCCGCGTTCTGGATCCGGATCGGGTGTTTCCCGGATTCAACTGTGGTGACGCTGGCCGGCTCCGAAATCGCGACGACCTTGCGACCCGCCGACCGCCTGATCACCACGCACATAGAGGATCACGACCTGTACCGCGAGCCCGGCCGCTACCCGGTCATGCTCGTGGATACCGAAACGGGACAGACTCAATTGGTCGGAGAACTGCTGGTCACACCCTGAGTCCGCCATCTCGAGCACAATGACCGTAGCAAGCACGAAGGTTCGTGATGCTAAACTTCGGGATCTTTAACCCTCGATCAACGCGACCAAACGGATGAACATCATTACCCGAATCTTGAGCGGTTTCTTTCTTGCGGCCCTCGCAGCGCCTGCCACCGCCTACATCGGCCCCGGGTCCGGCATCAGCCTGCTCGGCGGCATCTGGACCGTCCTTGTCGGCTTCGTGCTGGTACTGGGCGCCATCCTGTTCTGGCCGATCCGCTATATGATCAAGCGGATTCGCGCCAAAAAAACGCCGACACCGGTCGAGGACGCGAACAATCCGACCCAGACCGGCCGCGACGGCGAATAAGCCTCGCTTCGAACGCATGACTGGAATCCGATTGATGCCGCTGACACGACATTTGGGCTCGGCAATGCTGATTTGCGTGGGCCTCGTCCTCGCCGGCTGCGGCGCCGACCCCGAGCCGGCCGAACAACGGGTGGTGATCCTCGGCTTCGACGGCATGGATCCGGTGCTGGCACAGCGCTGGATGGACGAAGGCAAGCTGCCGAACTTCAGCCGCCTGGCCGAATCCGGTCATTTCCAGCCGCTGGGCACCAGCAATCCGCCCCAATCGCCGGTCGCCTGGTCGGATTTCGCCACCGGCGAG
>Ga0102943_1000953_pt1 | contig 18541 bp, 19 predicted proteins | sample SalPonC_black_MG_FD_78174 | JGI IMG/M metagenome (GOLD analysis project Ga0102943, IMG submission 78174) | Salt pond soil microbial communities from South San Francisco under conditions of wetland restoration - Salt Pond MetaG... | ecosystem: Environmental > Aquatic > Marine > Intertidal zone >...
ACATATTCAGCGCATGGAAGAAGATTTCAGGTATTACCCCAAAGGGGCGTATCAGGAGAATGCGGAAGTCAGGTGGGCGTTGATTTCCGCTACCATGATCGATTATCTGGGGGTGAAATCGGTGTTGACAAACATCATGGATATCACCGACTCCAAAGAGGTGGAACATTTTTTGCGGATCCAGGACAAGATGACCTCCCTGGGACGGGTAACCGCGGGTATTGCCCATGAAATCCGCAATCCTTTGTCCGGTATCTATATTTATCTCAAAGCCCTGAAAAAGATTTACAATGAGATGGGGGATATCACAAAAGTGGTGTCCATCATTGATAAAATAGAACTGGCATCGGATAAGATTGAATCCATCATCAAGCGGGTCATGGATTTTTCAAAGCCGGGCGAGCCCAGGTTCATTTTTGCCAACATCAACACCTATATCGATGAGGTCACCAAGCTTACCGCCGTAACCCTGCGCAAAAATGGGATACAGTTTGTCAAACACCTGGATCCGGACATGCCGGAATGTTATGTGGAACCCCACCTTATTGAACAGGTGATTCTCAACCTGATCACCAATGCAGCAGAGGCCATGAAAAATTTTTCCGGGGAAAAGCAGATCCAATTGTCCACCACCAGTACTGCCGACCATGTCATCATTCAGGTCAAAGACACAGGTCCGGGAATTCCCATATCACGGCAGGGCAAAGTGTTTGATCCCTTTTATACCACAAAGTCCAATTCATCCGGCATCGGATTGAGCATCTGTCACCGCATCATCCTGGACCATGGCGGGGCGCTCAAGCTCAGCTCCGCTGAAAACAAAGGCAGCCGGTTCACCATTGAACTGCCGTTGAAAACCAGAAACAACAGCAGGAAAACCAGCGAAGGCAGCAAGGGGTGATGCGCTACAGTATTGCCATTGTGGATGATGAGCAGACCATCCGGGACGGCCTGGATATGGTGCTGGCAGACACCTATGATCTATCCCTGTACAAAGATGCGGAAAATTTTGCTGCAGCCCTGTCAGACAAGGTGCCGGACCTGGTTCTCATGGACATCGGCCTGCCCGGTATGAGCGGTATTGAAGCCCTGGAAATTGTCAAGGCACAGCATCCTGGATTGCCCGTTATCATGATTACGGCGTTTGAAGATATCCAGATGGTGATTCAGTCCATGAAACTGGGGGCCTTTGATTTCATACTCAAGCCCATCAACCCAGACCTGCTGGAATTAACTGTCCAGAAGGCAATTTCTTCTATTGCCCTGGTCAAGGAGGTTCAGCTTCTACAGGAAAAATTTCTCCGACAAAATGAACCGTGCTTTATCGGAGAGAGCAAAAATATCGCGGATGTCATGGATTTTGTCAACATGGTGTCCAGCAGCCCGGATACCCCCATCATGATTCTCGGAGAGACAGGGACCGGCAAGGAGTTGATCGCCAAAGCCATCCATGCCAGAAGTCCGGTGTTCCAGGGGCCGTTTGTGGCAGTGAACTGTTCCGCCTTTCCGGAAGAGCTGCTGGAATCCGAGCTGTTCGGGTATGAGGCTGGTGCGTTTTCCGGGGCCAGACACCAGGGCAAAAAAGGGTTTATCGAAGAAGCCCACAAAGGCACCCTGTTTCTGGATGAGGTGGCAGACCTGAGTCCAGCCGGCCAGGCCAAGCTGCTCAGATTCCTGGAAAACGGCGAATTTTACAAAGTGGGGGGCACCCGTACCTACCGGGTATCCACCCGGGTGGTGTCTGCCACCAACAAGCACCTGGATGATCTGGTGGCAGCAGGCAGGTTCCGAAAAGATCTGTATTTCCGGCTCTGTGTTGTCAGGGCCAATATTCCCTCTTTGAACGAACGGCCTGATGACATTCTGCCCCTGGCCAAGTATTTTTTGCTGCAGTTCAATGAAAAATTTTCCAAATCTTTGAAAGGGTTTACAAAAGATGCCAGACAGTGCCTGACATCCCACACCTTTACCGGCAATGTCAGGGAACTGAAAAACATTGTGGAACGGGCCGTGCTGGTGGCAAAAAATGATCTGGTGGATACGCCGGAGCTGGGGCTCTTGCCGGACACATCCGGACGCGCAGCCCCTGTTCATCTGTCACACCAGACCCTGGAAAACAGCTCTGAAGGGTATGAGCACACGGTTTTCATACCTGACAAGGGCCTGGCGCTGGGAGATCTTTTGTCAGACATGGCGCATGCCTATATGGCCAAAGCCCTGGAGCAGACCGGAGGCAATGAAAGCCAGGCGGCAAGGCTTTTGTACATGAACCACCACACCTTCCGTTACCGCTGGAAAAAATTGAACAAAAAAAGTTAGGCCTTCTGGATTCCCACAGGCTGTTTCATCAAGGTCAACAGCGTCTTGAACCGAAAGGCGGTACATGTTTTTTTCATGGGGTTTTCATGGCCTGGTCGTTATCTGCCAGTATATCTGCCATATCCGCTATACCGATGGACAATCTTATCATGTCCGGGGTTTGTCAAAGGCCGGGATGCGGCAGGTCAGTGCTTCAGCTGAAAACAGGGCCATGGGATTCAAAACCCGGCAGCTGCCCTCTGGTTGCGGCCGGTCAATGGTTCAGCTGAAACTGATCAATGGCCTGGTCCCGCAGGTACTGCCCGATGGGAATGGCGGAAGTGGCAGCCGGAGACGGGGCATTGCATACATGCAGAGACCGCGGGCTTCTGGCAAATAGAAAATCGTGCACCAGGCTGCCGTCCTTCATGACAGCCTGGGCCCTGATGCCGGCAGGCCATGGCAGAAGATCTTTCAGGGTTAAAGATGGACAGTATTTGCGGATTCGCTTCAGATATCCGGATTTCCACACAGAATCCATCTGTTCTTTGATGCCTGACCCCAGGTTTTTTGCCATGACTTTCCAGAATCCGGGAAAAGAAATCATGTCTGCGATATCTGTGGTATCCATGTTCATGCGGCCATAGCCTTCCCGCTTGAAACCCATCACTGCGTTGGGTCCCACGGTGATGCTGCCGTCAATCATGGGGGTCAGGTGTACCCCGAGAAACGGCAGATCCGGGTCGGGAATGGGGTAGATGAGATGGGAGACAATGTGTGACCGAAGGGTGGGAAGCCGATAATATTCCCCCCGGAAAGGGATAATGGCAAAATCAATGGGTATATGCATCTTTTTTGCCAGACGGTCGGCCATAAGCCCACCGCAGGCTATCACATATCTGGTGAAAAAAGCCTGGTGTCGGGTGGACAGAACCACCTGGTCAGAAGATTCTTTCACATTGATGATGTCCTGTCCGGTCTTGGTTTCACCCCCCAGGGCCTGGAAAAGGGCCGCCATTTTTTGTGTGATTTTACCAAAGTCACAGATAGCGGTTGCCGGCACCATTAGCGCCCCAAGGCCCTGTATTTGGGGTTCCCGTCGGGCCAGTTCCTGTCGGTCAATCCGGTGCACCTGGATCTTGTTTTTGACACAGCGCTTTTCCAGGGCCTGCATCCGTTCCACCTCCACGGCATTGGTGGCAACCAGCAGCTTGCCGCATCGTGTAAAGGGCAGGTTATGTTCCGAGCAGAAATCGATGGTGGCCCGGGAGCCCCGGCGGCAGAAATCCGCCTTGAGGCTGCCTGGCTGATAATAGACACCAGCATGGATGACCCCGGAGTTGTGGCCGGTCTGGTGGGCCGCAAACCGGTTTTCTTTTTCCAGCAGCAAAATATCGGCATCGGTAAATTGTTTTTTGAGTGCCAGTGCCGTGGATACCCCTACAATGCCACCGCCGATCACTGTGATGTCATAATGCTTTACCATATATCTCCTGGTTGATGATCAATGCATTCACATGTGGAAATGATAGTACCAGGGGGGCAGGAAATCAAGGCATGTCTGCTTTGTCTGGATATTTGCCATACGCATGCCGGGTTTTCGATCTCTCTGTGCAGCAATCTGTTTCAAGCCCCGCCCCAGGTGGTGTCCCCATAGAAGCGCACGCGCCTAAGCCATTATGCAGTGCTGTGGGGATGCAGCAGTTGCAAAAAGGCCTTTGTCGTGTCCCAGCACCCCAGTTATTTTTGGCTTCCTGGTTGACCTGGGCTTTGCAATGGTTGTATAAATGGATGAAATATATGGGTTGACAGGTTTGTTATTTTACAAAAATATGGCAATTCCCTTGCTTGTATTCAGGACATCTGCAAGGCGTTGTACATCATATGGAGAATGCAGTATGCGCAATTTGGATTTTTGGAACCGCCATTCTAGCCAATATCTGGAAATGGCATTTGAAACCGCATATAAGGAGGTGCTTCACCATCCAGATGGATATGGCAGGCGGGTTGGCGACTGCGGTGATATGGTGGAATTTTTTGTCAAATTGTCTGACCACCGACTGGCGCATATTTCATTCACTGCCCAGGGGTGTTTGAACACCACTGCCTGCTGCAATACGGTGGTGGCCCTTGCCCGGGGGAAAACCATTGACCAGGCCTGGGAAATTACCCCGGAAGATGTGAAAGATTATCTCAGAACCCTGCCTGAAGATCATGAACATTGTGCACAACTGGCAGTGGGTGGATTTTATCTGGCATTGTCAGATTATCAGGCAAAATGGAAAAAAACGGAAAAAACAGCATAGCCCGCTGGTTATACCCTGAGGATTAGAAAATTTGCGAATTTTTGCAATGGTTCAAAAGCAGGGTGTTTGAACAATCCCCACATTTGCTTTTTTTTCTTGACATGTTGAACTCAAATTGCTGTTTTTGCAGATATTTTTTTTGCAGCCTTTGTCTGGCATGGTTTCTGCTCTATGAACCAAGAGTATGGACCAGGTGTCAATTTTTTTTACAGCGGGGTTTGCAAAGGCCGTATGAAAAAAACCAGGGTTTCATCACCCCAGATCATGTTTGTGGATAATGATTCGCTTGTCAGGGATTCTTTAAAGCTTTTTTTTGGCAATGGCCCCACAAATTTTTTGATATTCAAATCAGGAGAAGAAGGGCTCAATTCCCTGAAATACCAGAAAATCGATGTGGTGGTGTGTGATTATTTTCTGCCGGATATGGATGGCATTCAGTTTTTAGATCAGGTGGGAAAACAGCGTTCCGGGGTGTTTCGGGTGCTCATGGCCACACTGATAAGTGATGAACTCAGAAAAGAAATCCAGAAGGCCGGCATTGACAGGGTCATTGAAAAACCGCTGACCGTAGCGTCTCTGGATACTATCATTGATGAACTGACCTGTCATAAAAGACCTGGAACAGAATAGTACAAAGACCATAAAACAATACAAACAGACAAAAACACGTAAGGATGCGGAGAGACATATGGGAGAAAAAACATCATGGGACTGGCACACAGAATTGAAAGAAGTTCCGGTTAAGGAATGGGAATCCCGCTTTAACTGGGTTCAGGCCCCCCGGGTGAGCAGGGATGGAGAGCGCATCGCAGCTATTGTGAACCTGGATGAGATGGCGTTTAATGTCTGTGTGAACGGGGATATCTGGGAAGATGAATACGAAAAGGTATGGTGCCTTACCCCTTATGCAGACAAAGGATTTGCCGCATTTGTGGCCAAAGATGAAGAGTGGACCATGAATGTGGACGGCACAGAATGGTCCAACTGGTTTGATTTTTTATGGGACATGAAAATCAGTCCGAACGGTGATTTTATAGGGGCTGCCTTTCAGACCGATTCGGAATATGGAATGGTTGTAAATGATGTGCCCTGGGAAGACCGGTATGAAAACATAAGCGGTGCTGTAATGGCACCCAACGGGATATCCGCGGCTGTTGTCCAGATGGCATCCATGGCTGCCGCAGATGTGGATGCCTTTAAAAAAGGGATTTTCAGTATTGCCTGCAACGGCAAAGCCCGGGCAGCCAGGTTTTTAAATGCCTGGGATATCAGTTTTGATAAAGCTGCGCAAAATATTGCCTGTACCGTCCGTCTGGACAGAGAAGCCTATACCATTGTCCAGAACGATACGGTATGGGATAACCGTTTTGAATCTGCATGGAAAGCGGCATTTCTTGATGAAAAAACCCTGGTGGCACCGGTGCGCAGTAATGGCAAATGGCAATTGTACAAAAACAACACCCCTTTCTGGGCAGGTGCCTATGACCAGCTCTGGCACCTGGCGGTGTCCCCGGCAGGAGAAGAGATTGCCGCCATTGTGTCCACCCCTTACGGCCGCTGGACCGTTGCAGTGAATGACAGGATGTGGCAGCACTCCTGGGACACCATGGTGTCTGATATCCATTTTTCCCGGGACGGGTCCTGCCTGGCTGCTGTGTATAAACACAAAGGGGCCTGGGACCTGGCGGTCAATCAGACACCGTGGCAGATGGGGGCCGACAAGGTTTTTGTTCCCAGCATCAGTCCGGACGGCAGTGTGGTGGCTGTGGTGGTGGAAAAAAACAGCACCTGTCAGCTGGTGGTCAACAACCGGGTCATGGCCTCGGGCTTCAGCTTTATGGCAGATCCGGTCATCAGTCCGGATGGAGCACAGGTGATGCTCAAGGCAATGGAAAACGGGGTGTATAAACGGCAGATCTTCCGTGTGTAACCCTTTTCCTGTCATGCAAGGAAATATTTTTCAAAGGAGTGTGCAATGAACAGTTTTATCGCCTTTATCATGGGGCCCATGGTCTGGATATCGGCCATTATATTTGTGGGGGGGCTGTTGTTCAAATGTATCAGCATTATTCAGTCTGTGCGGCAGAAAGAACCCCATATTTTTTCCTATATGACCGTGAAACACAGCCTGCGGTCCATCGGGGCCTGGCTGGTGCCGTTTTTTCCCAAAAGCACCCGGCTGCGGCCGGTGTATTACACGATCTCCTATCTGTTTCACATCCTCTTGTTTGTGGTCCCTTTGTTTCTGGCATCCCACATCGTTCTGATCAATGAAGCGTTTCAGGTATCATGGCCGGCACTCAATGACAGCCTGGCAGACTGGCTGACCCTGCTGGTGATTGCGGCCCTGATCTTTTTTGCCGTGCGCAGGCAGATGGTGCCGGAGATCACATACCTGACCTCGGCAACTGATTATCTGTTGATTCTGCTGGTGCTTCTGCCCTTTGTCACAGGCTTTATCGCCTATCACCAGTGGTTTGCCTACAGATGGATGGCGGTGGCCCATGTGCTGTCAGGGGAACTGATGCTGATTATCATCCCGTTTTCCCGGTTTTCCCATATGCTCACAGCACCGCTGACCCGGGCCTATATGGGATCAGAATTCGGTAATGTCAGACATGCCCGGGACTGGTAGGAGGAAAAACCAATGCAAACACAGGACAATACCATGACAGAAAATCCCAGAGAAACGTCAGATAAGAAACCGGAAAAAGCCACAGATCCTGCCATTGAATCCGGCCTGGAAAGACTGACCCCGGAACGGATTCAAAAAACCATCAACCAGGTGCTGGAACAGGAAACCGGTCCCAGGTTCAAGGCCTATGTGGAAACCTGTATGCGGTGCGGGCTATGTGCCGATGCTTGCAGCTATTTTTTGTCCAATGACCGAGATCCCTATTTTATGCCGGCTGCCAAGGTGAAAAACACCATCTGGGAGATGCTGGCAAAAAAAGGAAATGTGTCCAAAGATTTTTTGCGGCAGGCGGTGCGCATATCCCATCTGGAATGCAATGTCTGCAAACGGTGTGCCATGTACTGCCCATTCGGCATTGACATCGCCTATATGATGCTGCTGGTGCGCCGCATCTGCCACAAACTGGAAATCACCCCCCAGTATATCCAGGACACGGTGAATTCCCATTCCGTTACCCTGAACCAGATGTGGGTCAAGGATGATGAGTGGATCGATACCCTGCAGTGGCAGGAGGAGGATGCCAGAGATGAATTTGAAAATCTGCAGATCCCTCTGGACAAGGTGGGGGCGGATATCATGTATTCGGTGATTGCCCCGGAACCCAAGTTTCAGGCCGGTCTGATTTACCAGGCTGCCACCTTGATGCACGCAGCAGGGATAGACTGGACCATGCCCTCCACCCCGGGATGGGACAACAGCAACATGGCCATGTACACCGGGGACAATGAAATTTCCGGCAGGATCGCCCGGGCATTTTTTGAAACCGCGGCAAAGCTGCGCGTCAAGCGCATTGTCATGGGAGAATGCGGCCATGCATTCCGGTCGGTGTATGATATGGGAAACCGCTGGAATTCCTGGGTCATGCCGCCTTTTGAGGTGGTTCATGCCCTGGCTTTCTACCATGAACTGCTCACGGAAGGCAGAATCACCATTACAGAAAAATACAAGAAAAAAGTGACCCTGCACGATCCCTGCAATGTATCCAGGGGCAGGGGGCTGCATGACAAGGCCAGACAGGTGGTGAACATGGTGTGTGAAGATTTTGTGGATATGGTGCCCAACCGGGAACACAACTATTGCTGCGGTGCCGGCGGCGGGGTCATCAACTGCGGCCCTCCCTACAAAGGCGAGCGTATGCAGAACAACAAAAACAAAGCGGAACAGCTGGCAGCTACAGGGGCTGAGGTGCTCATCGCCCCCTGCCATAACTGCCACAGCGGGCTGGAGGATATTATCCAGCACTATGACCTTAAAATGGAGATCAAATTCCTGGGAGATCTGATTTATGAAACCATGGAAAAGAAAATCTATACACCAGGGGAATAAAATGAAAAAATGGACCATATCTACAATTGTGCTGATGCTGTTGTCTGCAGCAGGGTGGATGGTTGTCTTTGCCCAGGAGGACCCATATCTGGAACGGCTGGACAATTGGGCATTTGAAACTCCCAGAAGGCCGGGGGCTGTGTTCAGCCATGATGACCACATCATGGACCTGGATGATGACTGCAGCATCTGTCACCATGTATATGAAGACGGCGAACTGGTGCCCGGTGAAAGCAGCGAGGACTATTACTGTTCCGACTGCCACGGCCTGACCGCTTCATTTGACAACAATATGCCCCTGGAAGCCGCCTATCACAACCTGTGCAGGGACTGCCACTTTGACAGGGGAAAAGGCCCTGTTCTGTGTGGGGAATGCCACATCAAAGAATAAGGAGGGACCATGGCAAAAAAAATTATGATCGTGGATGATGATCCTGCTGTTACCCGGTATCTGGAGGCCCTGTTTACGGACAACGGATATGAGACCTGTATGGCAGATGACGGCAAACAGGCCATGGATGTGTTTTTGGCCCAGAAGCCCGACCTGATCACCCTGGATCTGGAAATGCCGGAAGAGTGGGGACCCCGGTTTTTCAGAAAAATTTCCAAAAAAGGGTTTACAACCCCGGTGATCGTCATATCCGGTCTTTCCGGGCGCAAACATTCCATACCCAAGGCAGAAGGCTTTTTTGCCAAGCCTTTTGATGCAGATGAAGTCCTGGAAAAAGTCAGGCAGGTGTTGGGCAGGTGAGCATAAGAAAATCCCTGCTGTACCATCAGGCAAAACAGATGGACATTGACCTGAAAGCAGGCCATCCGGATGAGAAAAGTTATGTTTACAAAAATACTCTTTGCCTTCAATGTATCCACTGCACGTGATGCAGCAGCAAAAATCGCCTTTGAACTGGCACAGAAATATGCCGCAGAACTGACCTTGTTGCATGTGTTCGAAGTGCCCTCCCGGGGTGCCAGTCAGCTGGTGAACTTTCATACCACAGGCCGGGAGGCAGAACCTGGTCCCGATTATGTTGACTGGATAAAACAAAAGATGCAGACCACCTGTGCGGACCTGGCGGATAAATACGCCACGCCGGTGTATGCGGCCAAAGCCGGGATACCGTCCACGGAAATCCTGGGCCTGGCCAGAGATATGGACGCAGACTGTATCATCATGGGGACCCATGCCAGGCAGGATGATACCGCTGCTGAACGGTTCCGGGGCATTGTGGGCAACACCACGCAGAATGTGGCCCAGCAGGCCAAATGCCCGGTAATGATCATCTCCCGGCCTTGTGAGACCAGTTTCTGGTATTTTAACCAGATCATATTCGGTACCGATTTTTCCAAAGCATCCCTGGCTGCATTCCAGTTTGCCTATAAAATGGCGCGCCATATCGGGTGCAAACTGCATCTGTTCCATGCCCTGGATATGCAGGTATCCCAGGCCGGGATTCCGCCGGGGCAAAAATTCATTGAAACCCGCATTGCAGAGGCCAAAGCCGAAATCCAGGAACAGTATGTGTCTTTGATGGACAATTTTGACAATTTTGAGATTACGGTATGGGAAGGGATCCCCTATGTGGAGCTGCTCAAATATGCCAGAGAAATCAGCGGGGACCTTATTGTAATGGCCCATCACACACGCGAGCTGGCTCCGGATGAAGCCCTTTTCGGTTCCACGGTGGAACAGGTGGTGCTACGTTCCGCCTGTCCTGTTGTCAGTGTGAAACGCCCGGACAATTTTTAACCATACAGACGGGCTATCATCAGCCAGCCAGGTTGAAGTTGCCATTGCCATCCCCAAAAAAACATCTGACATTTGACACAATTGGTTTTATTGTTATGATTATGACAATGTTCACATGACCAATGTGAAGCCCATGCAAGGGAGGGGGGTATTATGGCAAAATGGATGACAATAAGTGATGCCGTAGATGCATTCGGGCTGTATGACCTGTTCACTGAAATCGTGGATTCATACAGCGCGGAAATGGATGACCAGAGTTCTGTTGCATCGGAATTGCTGGATCTGCTGGAAGAACACGATGAAGCGTATGAATTTTCTGCAGACCCGGACGGGGATTATGCCGACAGTTTTGAGCGGAACCTGCGGGAGGCCATTGGGGTAATTTTTGAAGAATACGACCTGGGAGATCTGCCGGAAGATGAATTTCTGGATACAGCCGTGGATGAGGATGAGCTGGATGATATCTATGTGGATAAATTTGAAGACGGCATAAAGCCACACAGGATGGATATGGGAAGCTTTGATGGGGAAGACGAGGAAGATGATGCAGATTCAGCAGTTTAGATACAGCGCAGACAATCTGGGGTACCTGGTTTTTTCAAAAGATACAGGTATTGCCATTGATGCCGGTGCGGTTGCAGACATGACAGATTTTGCCCAAAAAAACCATATCACCATAGCATTTGTCACAAACACCCATCTGCACCATGACCATATCACCGGCAATGACCAGGTACGGGAAAAAACCGGGGCGGTTTTTCTGGACTGCAGGAAATTTTCAGACAACCAGCAGATTCAGCTGGGACAAGAAGCAGTAACCGTTTTGACCACACCGGGTCATACCCATGATGCGGTGTGTTTTGCAGCGGATGATTTTCTGGTGACCGGCGACACCCTGTTCAACGGCACGGTGGGAAATTGTTTTTCAGGCGATCTGGAGGCGTTTTACCATTCTTTGAGAAAACTGATGGCATTTGCCGGTCAGACAAAGATTTTTTCCGGCCATGATTATGTGGCGGAATCTCTGGAAATTGCTGAAGCCATTGATCCTGACAATCCGGATATCAGGCCCTACCGGGAAAAATATGATCCTGACCTGGTGGTGTCCACACTGGCGGAGGAACTGCTGGTGAACCCTTTTCTGCGGTTCAATGCACCGGCAATGATCAAAAAACTGCAGCAGCGCAATTTTCCCTGCAACACCGAAAAACAGCGGTTCATCTCCCTGATGGAAGCATTTTAACATGGGGGATGACCCGGCACTTTCTGTTTCCCTGGCGTTTGTCAAGACAGCTGAAAAAAATGCGTTGACGGCATTGTACAAGGATGCCGGATGGTGGGATGAAAGCTGTGAAAACCACCCTGGGTTTTTGGACCATGTGGTGGCAAATTCCGCTGTGTTTGTGGGTGCTTTTTGTGAAAAAAAGATGATCGGCATGGGACGGGCCCTTTCGGATCTGACAAGTGATGCTTATATTCAGGATGTCACTGTTTTACAGGAATACCGGGGCAAAGGTATCGGCAAAAAAATTATAAAAAAACTGATCACCGGTCTTAAAGACCATGGTGTGGACTGGATCGGCCTGATTGGAGAACCCAATACCCGCAGATTTTATGAAAATCTGGGATTTGAGGAACTGTCAGGCCATATCCCGTACAGATTAAAGGATTGAATATATATGTATACCAGGAGTGAAAATTGTTCGCTTGACCTCAATCAGACCATCTCCTTTCCAACGGCAGGCAGGTTTGCACTGCCTGACCGGCAGATGGTGCAGATCTATATCGACAAATATGCGCCCATGTCCTGTGAATACAATTTTGCCAACCTTTTCTCCTGGCAGGAGGCATATCAATATACCTGGCGGCTCTACAAGGGACGGCTGGTGATATATGACGGGGTGAACCAGTGCGCATTCATGCCTTTAGGGGAACCACTGCCGCCGGAGGAACTGGCAGGCCTGTGCCGGGAACTGCTGCTCACCGGCCTGGAATCTGGTATAGGGCTGGTGACTGACAGATATCTGGACCAGTATCCTGAGAGTGACCACTATTTTTCTGTGACCCCGGAACGTGATTATGCGGAATATATCTACGCTGTTGACAGTTTGTGCCAGTTGAACAGTGAGAAACTTCACAAAAAGAAAAACCTGATTTCACAGTTTGAGCGCCTGTATCCCGCATATGAAATCCAGGTGCTGTCAAAGAAAAACCAGGATGCTGCCCGGGCTTTTTCACGGGATCTGCTGTACGGGCAGGGGGGGCTGTCCCAGACCCTTGAGGCGGAATTCATGGCCATGGAAAAAGCCTTTGACAACTTTGAGGACTTAGGCCTTGAGGGACTGGCCCTCATGGTGGACAACCAGATGGCGGCTTTTTCCATTTTCAGCCAGCTGAACCCTTCCACCTATAATGTGCAGTTTGAAAAATCAGACTTTGATTTCAAAGGGGCGGCCCAGGTCATCAACCAGCAGACCGCCCTTTTTTTACGGGACAAATGTGAATACATCAACCGGGAGCAGGATCTGGGAATCAGGGGACTGCGCCAGGCAAAAATGTCCTATGAGCCGGAAAAACTGCTGGTTCCCCATACCTTGCGTTTGCGGCGCAGCTGATGCATCACACCTACAACCCGGTTTTAAGCCGCTCCCAGTAGCGTTCATATACCAGGATAGCATCCCCCACATCGGTCTGGAATTCCCCTTTTTCTACCGCTTCAGGGTCCGGAAAAATGGTGGGATTGTTTTTGAGTGCTTGGGGCATCATACCCACAGCAGTGCGGTTGGCAGGGGCATATCCGATATATTCACACACCAGCAGGGCGTTTTCAGGTGCCAGGATAAAATCGATAAAGGCCAAAGCTTCTTTTTTGTTTCGGGCCTCTTTGGGGATCACCATGGAATCCACCCAGAAAATCGCCCCTTCTTCAGGATAGGCATACTGGATGGCAGGAAACTCCCGGGCCGCCATATAGGCTTCTCCGTTCCAGACCATGCCGGCCCATGCTTCCAGGTTGAGCAGCGGCTGTTTGGGGGAATCGCCTGAAAACACCCGGATATTGGGCATGAGCGACCGGATGGATTCATATGCCATCCGGATGTGGTCAGGGTCTGTGTCGTTCACGGAAAACCCGTTGATGATCAGGCCGACCCCCAGCACCTCCCGCACATCATCATTCATCACCAGGCGGTTCTTGAATTCAGGTCGCCACAGATCTTTCCAGGACCGCATTTTTTCAGGCGCTACCTGGTCTTTGTTAAAGGCCAGGGCCGTGGATCCCCAAACATAGGGAATGGAATAGGTGTTCCCGGGATCATAGGGTTTATCCAAAAGTACAGGGTCCAGGTGTTTGAAATTGGCAAGACGTTCATGATCAATGGGGCTGAGCAGTCCTTCCTTGCGCATTTTGTGAACAAAATAGGTGGAGGGAAACACCACATCATACCCTTTTCCCCGGGTGAGCTTCACCTTGGCATACATGGATTCATTGCTGTCATAGGTGGCATAGACAACCTTGATGCCGGTTTTTTCCTCAAACGCCGTCAGCACTTCATCCGGCATATATTCGGTCCAGTTGTACACAAAAAGGGTCCGGTTTCCAGCAGAGGCCAGGCCAGGTATCAGGAGCAGGCACAAAATGACGGTCCATTTTTTCATTTTTTTTTCTCCTTTATCAAAAAATGGGCAACCATAACAGCTGCCAGGGTTAAAACAAACAAAATGGTGCACAAAGCATTGACTTCAGGGGTTACCCCCAATTTTACCATGGAATAGATCTTTAAGGGAAGGATTTCAAATCCCGGTCCTGTGACAAAAAAACTGATGATCACATCATCCAGGGACAGGGTAAAGCTCAGCAGCCATCCTGCCAGCACTGCCGGCAGAATCATGGGAAAAACGATTTTAAAAAACACCGCATGCTCTCTGGCCCCCAGGTCCCTTGCCGCATCCACGACAGCCGGATCAAATCCTGCGATCCTGGCATGCACCAGTACAATGACAAAGGGCAGACAAAATGTGATATGGGCCACCAGCAGGGTAAAAAAACCGGGATGGATGCCAACGGTCACAAAGAGCATGAGCAGGCTGATGCCCATGACAATATCCGGGCTCATCATCACGGAATATACCAGGCTGAAAAATATTTTTTTGCCGGCAAACCGGTACCAGGCAACGGCAAAGGCTCCCAGAGTGCCCATGGTGGTTGCTGCCAGGCTGGAAACAAACGCCACGGTCAGAGAATTGACAAATGCATCCAGAAGGTACTGGTTTTCCAGGAGGCTGGCATACCAGGTCAGGGAGAAACCCTGCCATGCTGAGGTATACCGGGCCTGGTTAAAGGAAAAGACCATCAGCACCAGCAGCGGGCCATACAAAAATGCAAACACGCATGATACCCAGGATATGCCGATCCAGCGTTTCATGACGTCTGGCTCCGATTGAACCGGGTGGACACGAAAAAATAGATCCCCAGCATCACCACCATGAGCAGCAGCAAAAACACACTGGCAGCAGATCCAAAAGGCCAGTTACCGGCGGTGAGAAACTGATTTTTAATGAAGTTTCCCACCAGCATGGTTTTGGCGCCTCCCAAAAGATCCGGGATGTAAAACAAGCCCATGGCCGGTAAAAACACCATGATGCACCCGGCCATGACACCGGGTAAAGACAACGGCAGCACCACATGCACAAACACCTGGAAACTGTTGGCCCCAAGATCCCGGGCCGCTTCCATCAGCCGGGTGTCCATTTTTTCCAGCACGGCATACAAGGGCAGGATCATGAACGGCAAAAGAGAATACACCAGTCCCACATACACGGCAAGATCCGTGTACAGCAGGGAAAGCGGCTCATTAATAAGGCCGGCAGCCGCAAGAACCGTGTTGATGATGCCGTTGGCTTTCATGAGGATCACCAGGGCGTAGGTCCTGATCAATGAGGATGTCCAGAAGGGGATGATCACCATCATGAGCAGCAAGGGGCGCCGGTGTCTGGCAGCCCGGGACAGAAACCAGGCAAAGGGATACCCGATACCCAGGCACAAAAGGGTGGTGTTGAAGGAATATACCAGAGAATTTTTCAGCACCTTTGCATACACCGGATCCACAAGTTCCCGGTAATGGTCCAGGGTAAGGGGCCAGGTGAAAAAAGAGCTGATGTCGCGGGTCAGAAAACTGATGCCCACCACCATGAGGCCCGGTGCCAGAACAAAAAGGGCAAACCAGGTCATGTTCAAAAAAATGGCAAAGCGTTTGAATCCCTGTTTCTCATTCATGGGGCAGGGTCACCTCCCATCCTTTTATCCAGGAAATACAGACCCTTTCGTTGACATCATAAAAAATGTCCTGGTCATCTTCATTGAAAAACTGGGTAACAAAAATGTCCTGTCCATTTTCCAGCCGGATGATCAGGTCCACGGTGGTTCCCTTGTAAATCATCTCTTTTACCTGACCGGGCAGAAATCCTTTGGGACACTGATCGTTGGTCCGTTCCACGGTCATGTCCTCGGGACGTAACAGCACCTTGACCGCCTGGTCATTTTTGAAATTGCGCCGGTTCTGGACCATCTTTGAAACCCCCTGGATCCGGATCTCCATGTCCGGCCCCGTGGTGCTGGTCACCCGGGCATCAAATATATTGCTTTCTCCCACAAAATCCGCCACAAACAGGTTCACCGGGGTCTCATAGATCTCTTTGGGGGTGCCTGTCTGCTGGATACACCCGTTGTGCATCACCACGATCCGGTCCGAAAGGGTGAGGGCTTCTTCCTGGTCATGGGTGACAAAGACAAAGGTGATGCCGAGTTTCTGGTGCAAATGGCGCAGATCCAGGCGCATCTGCTTGCGCAGTTTGTAGTCCAGGGCACTCAAAGGTTCGTCCAGCAAAAGGATCAACGGCTGGTTCACAATGGCCCTGGCTATGGCCACCCGCTGCTGCTGGCCTCCGGACAGCCGGCTGATGGGCCGGTTGTCCATGCCTTCGAGTTTTACCAGTGCCAGGGTCTCTCTGACCCGTTCCCGTATCTGCTGTGCCGGGATTTTTTTGAGCTTTAGACCAAAGGCAATGTTGTCAAATACGTTCATGTGGGGAAACAAAGCATAGCTTTGAAATACGGTATTGACATCCCGGTCGCAGGCAGGCAGGCGGGTCTGGTCTCTGCCGTTGATGAGAATGGTGCCGCTGTCACAGGTTTCAAGTCCTGCAATCAGGCGCAGAACCGTGGTTTTTCCGCACCCTGACGGGCCAAGCAGGGTCAAAAATTCCCCTTTGAGAATATCCAGGCACAGGTTGTCGATCACCTTCTGGCTGCCAAACGACTTGGAAACATTGTTTAAAGACACCACCGGCATTGTGAAACCCCTTCACCCAAGCAAAAATAAGAGGCATAACCTACCTGAAACACATGGAAAAATCAAGAAATTTATACCGGATGTCAGGGCACATTATTTCGGGTTGAATTTCAGGGGCGATCGGTTATATTACAGCAAGAAAAAATCAGCCCCAAAAAAATAGAGGAAAAAAATGGATCAAGAAAAACAGGCGGCTTTCGGCAGCAGATTAACCGATATTCTCAATCACGGGGCGCTGAACCTTGCGCTGGCGTTGGGGTATCAACTCAAAATTTTTGATGTGATGGCGGACATGGACCAGCCGGTATCCTGTATGGATTTGGCCCGGGAAGCCGGACTTCACCCGCGGTATATCAAAGAATGGCTGGGCATCATGTGTACGGGACACATTATTGAAATCCGGGACATCGGAACTGACGCGGCTGCGTATTTTCTGCCGCCGGAACATGCGGCCCTGCTGACCCGCAACAGCGGCACCAGCAACATGGGGGTGTATACCCAGGAGATCCCCTTGCTCACACAGATTGCCATGGCCAGGGTGGCAGAAGATTTTTCCAGGGGGGAAGGCGTTCCCTATGACGCTTATCCCCGGTTCCAGGCATTCATGGCACAGCTGTCCCATGCCAAGCACAGACAGGTGCTGATTCGGCATTTTCTGCCCGAAGTGGATCAAGGCACGCTTGTAAACCGCATGGAACAGGGCATCCGGGTCTGTGATCTGGGCTGCGGCCAGGGTATTGCCCTGCACCTGATGGCAGAACATTTTCCGGCCTCCTTTTTTTTCGGTATCGACAATGATCTCCCTGCCATTGAAACCGCCCAAAGCCGGGCTGCAGAGCTGGGCCTGAAAAACATTACATTCCTGGCAAAAGATGCGGCATTGGTTCAAGATGATCCGCAATTTTTTCAGGCATTTGATTATATCACTGCATTTGACGCCATCCATGACCAGAGCCGGCCTTTAGAAGCGCTCAAGGCAGTCCGCCGCATGCTGGCACCAGGCGGCATTTTTTCCATGGTGGATATTGATGCAGCCAGTGATCCTGCCGGCAATCTCAACCATCCCATGGGACCCTTCCTGTATACGGTGAGCCTTATGCACTGCATGCCTGTGGGGCTTTCTGACAGGGGGATGGGCCTTGGCATGATGTGGGGAAGAGACCGAGCCGTGTCGTTGCTCCAACAAGCCGGCTTCACCCGGATACAGGTGCTTGAAATGAACCATGATCCCTTTAATGTCCATTATCTGTGCCGGCAGTGATACCCAAAAGTCCAGGTGATCGTGGTAAGAGGATGAGCAAATTTTTCTTTATTTGTTTGGTAAAGTTTGGATCATAAACGCGCTTAAATGATCCCGCTGGAGCATTTGGGAGTTGGAAGGTCAACTCATTATTCGCTTTTCCCCAAACGCTTTGCCAGACGGTTTGCCTTTTCCGTCAATGATGTAGTAATTTCTGTTGACTTCTTGGTTCCTGCCTTCGTTATAGTACCAACCGTCTTGTAACCGCCGTAGTGCAAAACCTCTTTGACGGAGCGGATAGCTCCCCTGCTCTCAGGAAGAAGGAAATTGAAAGGCCACGGGGTAGTGCAAGCCGTCACAACAACGGCATTCTTCCCTTTTTGCCTTGGTTCAGGCATTCCTTTAGGACTTTCCCCCATAAATACTGGCACATTACGATCAAAAAGGAGCTTCAGCGGTGCACACATATTCCCCCAGTGTGTCGGCGTACCAATAACCAAAGCATCAGCATCCTGAATCTTTTTGCCCACTATGTGCGCATCATCTTCAGGCAAAATGCATTTTTCTTTATCTCGGCAG